>Ga0209023_10000485_pt1 | contig 60251 bp, 49 predicted proteins | sample LakOneMetagenome_FD_187468 | JGI IMG/M metagenome (GOLD analysis project Ga0209023, IMG submission 187468) | Freshwater and sediment microbial communities from Lake Erie, Canada (SPAdes) (version 2) | ecosystem: Environmental > Aquatic > Freshwater > Lentic | place: Lake Erie, Canada...
TTAGGTATGGATAACTACCAAATAGCCGAAAATTTTTCCCTGCTGGCCAAATTGATGGATATACACGGCGAAAACAGTTTTAAGGCAAAATCGTATGCATCTGCTGCATTCAATATTGAAAAACTTCCGATGCAGTTAACCGATACGCCGCATGAAAAAATTTTCCAGATAAAAGGCATCGGTGAATCAAGCGGGAAGAAAATAATAGAGATCATTGAAACAGGTTCCTTACAGGCATTGCAGGAAATAATTGATAAAACGCCCCGGGGTGTGATCGAAATGCTGAACTTAAAAGGCATCGGTCCTAAAAAAATTTCCACCATCTGGAAAGAGATGGAGATAGAAAGCATCGGGGAACTTTTATACGCCTGCCAGGAAAACCGGCTTAAGCTTTACAAAGGTTTCGGCGAAAAAACGCAGCAGAATGTTATTGACACCATCGAATTTTATTTCAGCAACAGCGGTTATCATTTATACCCGCAGGTAGAAGCCGTGGTTCCGCAAATAACGGCCTATCTCGAAAAATTATTCGGCCCCGGAAATGTACTCATCACCGGAAGTTTTAAACGGCAACTGGAGGTGATCGAAGAACTGGAATACGTGGTAAAAAGTACCAACGAAGCCATCAAACCAAAATTCCAGTCGGCCAACCCGCCCGAACTATTGGAGGAAAAGCCGGATACCATATTATATAAACTCCTCAACGGACTGAAACTAAGGCTTTATACCGGGGAGGAGAATGTTGAAAAAAGGCTCTTCACCACCGGTTCCAGCCCCGAATTCAGCGAGGCCTTTCTTTCGCAATACCCAAAAACCGACTTCAGCAAGACAGCCGGAGCAGACGACAAGTCCCTTTTTACACAGGCCGGCATCTCTTATATACCATCCTGCCTGCGGGAAATGCCCTATATAATTGACCGGGCAAAAAAGGGGCCTTTGCCCGAATTAATACAACCTGCCGATATCAAAGGCATCATTCACAGTCATAGCAACTGGAGTGATGGAAGCAACACCCTGGAAGAAATGGCAAAAGCTGCAAGGGAACAGGGATTGGAATACCTTGTTATCAGCGACCACAGCAAAAGCGCTTTTTATGCCAACGGACTTACCGAAGAACGGATAAAAGCGCAGCATCAGCTGGTTGACGAGTTGAACAGCAAATTGAAAGGCTTTAAAATTTTCAAAAGCATTGAAAGCGATATACTCTATGATGGAAGCCTTGATTACTCAAACCAAATACTATCAACCTTCGACATGGTGATCGCTTCGGTACACAGCATTTTAAAAATGACGGAAGAAAAAGCGATGCAACGATTGATCACCGCTATTGAAAATCCATACACCACCATACTCGGGCACATGACCGGCCGCTTATTACTGAGCCGAAAAGGATATCCCGTTGATCATAAAAAGATCGTGGATGCCTGTGCTGCCAACAAAGTAACCATTGAACTGAATGCCCACCCCAGCCGACTGGACATTGACTGGCGGGAAATTGTTTATGCCCTTGATAAAGGCGTACTGATCTCCATTGACCCCGATGCGCATGAAATTGCCGGGTTCAATGATACAAGGTACGGCGTGCTTGCTGCACAAAAGGCGATGGTTACCAAGGAACAGAACTTAAGCAGCATGGGACTGGTGCAGTTTGAGAACTTCATACAAAACCGGAAGGCAGCAAAAGGAATATAAGTTGTCATTCCGACGCAGGAGGAATCTGCCAAACATCTTTACTGATGCTGAATTGTTGAACATTACCTGGCAGATCCTTCGCTATCGCTCAGGATGACAGAACAGCCCCCATTGCAAATGCAACTTTATTAAACTAATTTTCAGAAAACTCCCGGTTATGATCCCCAATTTACCCATGGTGCTTAACATTTTATTCATTGCCACTACCCTGCTGGCAGTTTTTGTTTTCTATAAGGCATCGAACAATTCTGCTTTCACATTAATGCTGCTTTTTGCCTGGTTGCTGCTGCAGGCTGTTGTTGCATTTTCCGGGTTTTATGAAGTAACCACGGGTTTCCCGCCACGATTTGCGCTGCTGGCCTTACCTGCATTTATATTTATCATCCTGCTTTTTATTACGGCAAAAGGAAGGAAATACATAGATGGGCTTGATATTAAGACACTCACCATCCTGCACATTGTACGCATACCGGTTGAACTTACATTGTACTGGTTATTCATCAACAAGGCTGTTCCGCAGGTAATGACCTTTGCCGGAAGGAACTACGATATCATTGCCGGGCTTACCGCCCCATTGTTTTTTTATTTTGGTTTTGTAAAGAACAGCCTTGGCAAAACAGCATTGATCGCCTGGAATATCATCTGCCTGGGTTTACTGGCTAATATTGTAATCACGGCAATTTTATCCGTGCCTACTTCTTTCCAGAAATTTGGTTTTGAACAACCCAATACGGCCATACTTTATTTCCCTTTTGTGTGGTTGCCATGCTGTGTGGTACCGTTGGTTCTGTTAAGTCATTTGGTGAGTTTGAGAAAGCTCATCATGGGAAAGTAAAGTTTGCAGGCTGCATTTGCCCTACTTCCTAAGGAGTGTTACTTAAAATGTTTAAAAAAAAATCAGATGGCTAATAAAAATAAAATTTCAAATATTGTATTCTCAGTCTATATCCTGGTTGCTTTCTACGTTTTTGGTGGAGGCATAGTAAATTCGTTAGTAGCTTACAGAACATGGCGTGCCGTAGGCGTAAATGAATTTCCCAAATTTCACCAGATTGATAGTTCGTTAATTATTCCGCTATTTGTTGTTTTCTTTTTCTTTTCCTTCATCCCCCAGGTCTTATTATTTTGGTTTCGGCCCATCATGATATCTAAATGGCTGGTTTGGTCAGCCTTATTTTTTAATCTGATAACCCTGGTTTCAACTATAACTATTCAAATTCCTATTCAAAACGAGCTTGGTAAAGGATTTTCCTCAGAACTAATTGAAAGACTCATATCAACCGATATGATTTATAGAAGGATTCCCATGTTATTACAAGCCGTAATAAATTTTACAATGTTATATAAAGTAGTAAAGTATTCCAATAATAAGTCGAATCCTTCGACATAACACTGACCAGGCCCCCTTATGGGGACAGGTATGCAACCCGGATAATGCAGGACCCATCTATACAAAACAGAAATAAAAATGCAGGTATGCCTGCACAACAATTGCATACCTGCGCCGGGGAATGGATCAAAACAGCTATACTTTGGTAACCTCTACTTTTTCCTCCACCCGGGAAGCAACATTGAAGGATTGGTTAAGGAATATTCTTTTCCCGGAAATTTCAAAATTGATCCGCTTGATATTCTCCCGGGCGATCTTGTAACGGATGTTATAGGTTTCAGTACTGATCTTTTCTTCCAGGATGATATTGCTTTCCCCGTCAGAAATACGTAGCATGGTTCCTTTAACAGGCAGGTTACTGAGCAGGAGATCAAATACCAGCATGTCGCCTTCGGTGCGTACAAAGCGGATATCGCTGACAGCCGTTTTACCGGTTGCATACTTCGGCTTTACGGGTTCCTGTGAATAGGTAAATGAATTTGAGGTAATGGCCAGCACCAGCAACCATACTGTTCTTGTAAAAATGGATTTGAACGATTTCATAATGGCAGGTTTTAGATTAATAATTGTTTGATGATGCAAAGTTCAAACAGCACTATTACCAAAACATGACCACGCAGTTAAATGATTGTTTATATAAAATGATATTTCTGCACCCATTTGGTGATGCACAATATTTATATTCTTAAAAGAGTTTGGATCATTTCTCAATCGCCAACGGCAACTCTACAAAAAATGTAGTCCCCTCTCCCGTTCTTGTTTCAAACCAGATACTTCCCCTTGCCTGCTCAACAATGCCTTTGCTCATGGCAAGTCCGAGCCCGGTGCCGGAGGTTTTGGTGGTAAAATTGGGCGTGAATATTTTTGAACGCATCTCTTCCGGTATACCGCTGCCATTGTCTTTTACTTTTATAAGTACTTTACCATCTGCCCGCTCTTCTTCCATGCTTATCTCCACGTTCCGGTCTTCCGGCACTGCCTGGATCGCATTCTGGATCAGGTTGGTGAACAGGCGGTTTATCTGCGTACGATCGGCATTGATGTAGATGGGTTCGGCTAATGGTTTCCAGTGAAGCTGCACCCGGCTGTGTATGGAGTGAAGTTGCGTAACCATTCTTATCACATCATTCATATCAAACACTTCATTATGCGGATTGCCGATGTTGGCAAACTGGCTGAACTCACCAGCGATGTGGTTCAGGTGATCTATCTGCTCTACCAATGTTTGGGCTACATTGGCTGTAAGCTCTTTTACATTATCAGAATTATTACCAATGGATTTCTGCAGGTACTGCAAACTCAGTTTCATCGGTGTTAACGGGTTCTTGATCTCGTGCGCCACCTGCCGGGCCATTTCACGCCAGGCACCTTCCCGTTCGCTTTTGGCAAGGGCTACGGCACTTTCATCAAGTTTACCCACCATCTTATTGTATTCTTTTACCAACTCTCCGATCTCATCATCCCGTTTCCAGTCGATGGCTTCATTTAGCTGGCCCAGGCTCACCGCTTTCATTTTTTTACTGATGAAGGAGAAGGAACGGGTAATGCGGTTGGTAATGAATAAAGCAACAATACCCGCAATTAAAAATATGAAGGCATTCAGGTTGATGATGGTCACCAAAAAGTTAGCGATCTCTTCCTGTAATTTACTTTCGGAAGTGAAGTAAGGAATGTTGAGATAGGCATACTCCCGGCCACTGCCATCGATCACCGGAACATAGTTACTCACGAAATTCAGTTTGCCGATCTTCTCTTCTTTAAAATACTGCACTTCCTTTCCTTTACTAAGATGATAATATGCAATGGGATCCATCCGGGTACTGATGATGCCCTTGGTATAAGGCAACGGCAGCGAGGAAACTTTTAAATTGCCATCCAGGTCGTACAGGTTTACATCCACCGCATGTATCTCCGATATCTTGTCAATGAGTTTTTCTAATTTTTCACGATACGCTTCGTCATATACTTTCACCACGTCATCAAAAATGGCCAGGTCGGTAAGTGAAATACGTACCTCATTTTCCATCACGTGAATAACCCTGCTTAGTTTTTCCCGGTTGGTATTCTGGTAGCGACTGATAAAGAAAAGGATTGTTGCCACACCGATGATGATAAAAGAAAGGGCGCTGATGAAAATGACCGTGCCGTAGATCTGGTTGCGGATGCTCAGTTGCCAGTAGTTACGGAACCGCAGCTTGCTGAATTTTGTGCGGATGAGGACATTGAACAGCGAGAACAGGCCGGTAACCAGTAAGAAGGCGCAGAACAGATAAGAGAACAGCGTGATGGACTCGATGAGAAAATTATTTTCCTTGGCAATGATCACTACCTTTTGTGCACCGGCCCGGTACCAGAGTTCATCGTACCCGCTCTTCTGTACAGTCACAAATTCATCTTTGGGAACCTGTGCGGCGCTTAGCTTTGTGGGGAATGCATAATCGTTGTGACTGCTTACTAATTGCAGGTTGTTATAAACTGCAAATGCATATACCGGCGAGTTCTCAATGGCATTGCTGCTGCCCTTTGAAAAAAGCTCCAGGTTCAACGCATCGGTCTTGTACTTGCGTGGATTGGCAAGCACAAATACATAGCCCAGTGTATCCCCGTCGAAGTTGGCAATTGTTTTACGGCTTATATAACTGAAGCGGTCGTAGGATTCGTCGTAATAAAAAAGTTCGGGAATGTTTGTTGGTTTGGCCTGTGTCTTCAACACGGTGTTCAGTTCATTGTAACTGGCGGCATCATCATTGAATAATGGTTTTTCATTTGCATCAAACGTATAAATTTTCGTATCGTACTTATTGGTGTACCCGGAAAAATTTCCATTCACCAGGCTGTCTTTAAAAGCACGGTTGGATGAATCGGATGTGAGCCGGTAAAAATTCGCTGCCAGGTAATCACTTCTGAAATCGGTAAGCAACGTATTTAAAAGTGTTTCACTGGAAGGATCGGCCTTGGTGGAAAGTATTTCGGCATAGTGCCTGCGGTTCACCAGTTCTTTTTTACTGTTCTCCACCACGATGATGGCAGTGATGGTTACGGAAAAAAAGAAGAGCCAGAAGATAAGACGCAGCGAAGCCACTTTGCGGCTGGATATGCCCAGGTTGCCACCGTAAAGGATGAGCAGGTACAGCAACAGCCAGGCAAGTACGAATAAGCGGAAGCCGGCAAATTCTTTTCCAAGCTGGAAACTCAGGTAAACAAGCCCGGCAACAGCCATCACCAAATAGATGGCTGCAGATCTTCTTGAAAAAAATGGTTTTACAAAATACAACAGCACCTGGCTCAGCAGGAAGTAGCCCATGGCAATGCAACACAGTACCACAAAACCGGTGACGCTGTATATATTGAGCGTAAAGAAATTGATCACATCAAATGAAATTTGCGAATCAGCAACGAGGCTGCGGATGATATCACCGGCCACGAACGTAGCTGCCAGCATCCCCACACAGGCAATGGACAAAACGATCCACCTGAATTCGGGCCGCTTATTATTGAATACGGTCTTTTTATCCTGCAGGTGATAATGAATGAACAGGATGATCCAGCTGAACAGCAGGGAGTTTATTAAGAGGTCGCCCAATGAACGGAACACCGCATTGGAACCATAGATGGAAGGATCGAATAATTCAAACTGGCGGAAGTTAAGCGGAATTGGAAAGAAATAACTTATTACCCGGAGAATGAGAACGGAGCCAACCAAAACCAGTATTCCCCTGCCCAATCCCCGGTTGTTTGCGAAGCAGTTGGCCAGCAAGTGAATGAAGAGTAAAAAACAAATGGCTGCCAGTATCCGCAGCCACACAGCCAACAGGTTATTTTTGGCCGTTATGCTGTTCGCCTTTTCTATTATATAAAACATGGGATTTCCATGCAGTGATTTTACCTGCGAGCCGGCTGGCTTAAGTGAGATGTCGTAGTTCCTTTCAATGTCGCTGCCGATGGCAAATGTATTTCGCAGGTACGTGTTGGTAATAAAAAAGTTCCACTTAACCGGGATGAGTGCCACCGAGAGCCCCGACGGGCTATTCACTTTGCGCCACACATAAAACCCGTTCTCCAATTGCACAAAGCCGGTGGTATCAGCCGATGCCAGCAACTCCTCGGAAGGCAGCACTGTTTGCGTATTCCAGAAAAGGAGTTTGTGCCGGCCGATGTCGTTGACAAAATATCGGTAAAAAAAATACTTCTTATTAACCAGTCCCCGCAGGAATTCCTCATCATACCGGTTATCGCCGATCCGGTTGATGGCTGAAGTATCAGCCACCAGTTTTTCAAAATCGGTTTCCTGCCTATGTATGTAACGTTGTATGTTTTCCCGTACGGCGCCTACCGAAGAATTTCCCGACCAGTAATTATCAATGATGAAAGATATGGTGATGAGCCAGGCAGCAATTATCAGCAGATAACTGTTTTTGATGATAAAGCGTCTAAAAGGATTATTGTTTTGCAATCGGTGATTAACGTGTTTGCTGCTTCTTGATGCTGTTCCAGATGCTGTCCATTTCTTCCAGGGTCATATCCTGCAGGGGTTTGCCGGTTTTAAGGGCCACTTCCTCCATTTGGGTAAACCGCCCGATGAATTTTTTATTGGTCCGCTCCAGTGCATTTTCGGCATCTACCTGCAAAAACCTTGCAAAGTTTACAAGGGAGAAGAAAACATCGCCTAATTCATCTTCCATTTTGTTAACATCGCCCGATTCGATCGCTTCAAACAGTTCTCTTTTCTCTTCTTCCACCTTATCCCAAACCTGTTCCTTATTGTCCCACTCAAAGCCAACCTGTTTGGCTTTCTCCTGCAGGCGCATGGCTTTCACCATGGATGGCAGCGATTTTGGAACGCCACCCAGCACTGATCTCTTCCCTTCTTTCAGTTTTAGTTTCTCCCAGTTTCTTTTAACATCCTCTTCGTTGTTCACATGCGTATCGCTGTAAATGTGTGGATGCCGGGAAATGAGTTTGTCGCAGATCCCGTTTATCATTTCATCCATGCTGAACTGGTTTTGCTCGGCTCCTATTTTGGCATAGAAAACAATGTGCAGCAAAAGATCGCCCAGTTCTTCTTTTATTCCTTTCCAGTCGCTTTCGGTAATGGCATCGGCCAGTTCGTATGTTTCTTCAATGGTCAGCTGGCGAAGGGTATGAATGGTCTGTTTTTTATCCCAGGGACATTGTTCACGGAGTTCATCCATGATCTTAACCAACCGTAGAAATGAATCGTTGTTAACTGCTGACATAATTATAGTTTAAACAGGGAGAATAAAATAAAGAACATGAACAATATGCCCAGCGTGAAAAAAAGCATCAGGCATAAGAACAAAAATTTGAATATTGTTTTTGCCCTTCGCTGCATGTAAAATTTACGCATGGCTTTATACAGGTAAAAGAATGTGCCCAGCCCGAGTATCACTTCTAAAAAAGCTATTACACCCCAGTCTAACCAGTTGTTCAGCTCAATTAGGGCGAATATAATGAGCATGTTGATGAAACTGAAAATATAAAAGTGCAGGCTGAAAATGGCATGGTTCACATAATAGTAATCTTTCCGGCGGATGTAAAGCAGTTTCAGCATCAGTGCAAAAAGCGGCAGCAAAACAAAGAATACCTGCGGCAGGCTGTGCAGCAGGATATTTGAATAATCCCTTAACCCCTGGCCCACATCATTTTTATATCGTTCATTTATTTCAACCTGCTTATATACCATCAGCCGGCGAAACCAGCCATGATGCACCTTACCGGAACTCAATGCTGAGTCGTATTCTTCCTTCGAAGTAAAATCAGTATTAGTGAAATGGATCGTGCCTACCTGGATCGAGCTGTCGAAATATTTTTTAAATACATCCCTGGTCATGGGTATTTCTCCTCTCTTATCTTCTTTATTCACGTTTTTGGTAAACGCATCAAAAGCAAGTGAGTCCATCGCTGTTATCTGGGCCCAGGTCTTTCCATTCATTTTTGATTCGCCCATGAGCGATTTCTTATCCACGTGCATGAAGGAGAAGAAGATCAAAAAGAAAAAAGCAGACGTGAAAATGTACATCCGTATGGGATTCACATAACTTGCCCGGCGGCCCACCATATATTCCCTTGATAAAAATCCAGGCCGTATGACCAGGTATTTTACCGTGCTGAAAAACTTGCCGTCGAAGTGTGTGATGTCCTGGAAAAAATGAGCGATCAGGTGCCACACCGTTTCCTTTGGTTCGATGTTCTCTTGGCCGCAGTTCTGACAATACCTGCCCTGTACTTCGGTATTGCAGTTAAGGCAGTTCTTCTGTTGCCTTTCTTTGAGGTGGCTCATGAGCGCTAATTTTGTTAAAAATAATAAAGTTTAAGGGTATATTCCGGGAATGGTAGAATTTCAGTTGCCAAACTTGCATTACTTTTGAAAAAATAAAATGTCGTAATGAAAAAAACCATCCCCTGGCTCTTTGCTTTGCTGTTTGCAGGCTATTCATCTGCCGCCCAGTACTACTATACCGACATCCTCAATAACAAGCAGGTGATGGCGGAACTGGCGGTGCTAAAAGAGAAAAAAATAAAGGGGGTCAAAGTGGTTTCGACGGAAGCTGATGGTACCGAAAGCGAGGGCTTCACCTGCCAGAAAAAGATAAACAGGGATTTTACCGAAGTGGAGATCTATACTTCCACCGATCAATCTTATCCAAACACATTTATCTCTTATTTCGACAAAACAGGCATGTTAGTAAGAACGGTTGATTCATCCGAGGCAGGTGCCACAACGGTAGATTATATATATGACGGAACCGGCAAACTTATATCCGTTAACTCAATAAAACGCTTTGATGATGACGATGCCGTAGATGTAGTAGAACAGCACCTGTACGAATACAATGCTTCCGGAGTAACACAAAAAATGTTTCTCATAAAAAACAGGCGTGATACCACGGTTTATCTCTTTGAAGCCGATGACAACGGCAATGTGATCATTGAAAAGAATGAAAAGACCGCAGAAGTTTATTATTATTATTATGATACCTGGAAACAGCTTACCGATATTGTACATAAATACAGTTTCCAGAAACAACTCTTCACCGAATCGTCCTTCGAGTACAATGAAGCCGGGCAACTGGTAAAGATGGTGAGCTCCGAAAAAGAAGGCGCTTACTATTTTACCTGGCGCTACAATTACGAAAATGGCCTGCGCACCACCGAACGCTGTTATTCAAAAGAAGGGAAGATGATGGGATCGGTGGAGTATTTGTATAAGAAGTAAACCCCACTTGAATATTAATTGTTGAACATTGGTTATTGAATATTTAAAATACGCAATGATCAACTCCATATGATCAATATTCAATGTTGCTTCGCTACAGCACGAAAGATCATGGAAATAAAAAAGCCGCTCATCTGAACGGCCTTGTACTCGGGATGGGCCTGATTTCAGTTAATCCCGATGTACTTTAAGATATTCTAATTTACTCTCAAAGTATTATCTGTCCTGAGTTTCAGGAAATTCCCATCACAGTAATTAGTTTTAAAATTCAAAAGAATTAAGGTGTTTTTGACACCTATTTTGACACCAAAAAAAACATTACAGTATGGGTACAATCAATTTTTACTTGAAGGCAGCCGACAAAAAAGGCGAATGCCCGATTATTTTAACTTATCAAAAACGGGGTGAGAAATTCCGCTATTACACCAAATTAAAAACAGCTGCCGGCAGTTGGAAAGCACAGCGGGTAAAACCTAATTATAACGGTTATTCAGAAATTAACGGTATTCTGGACGATATAGAGAACTCTCTAAAAGCTATAGAACGAGAGGCTTTATTTAATAAGAAAGAGTACAATGTGGAAACGGTTAAAAGAAAGTTCTTTTTAAAATTTGGCACATTAACAAACACAAACGAGTTCTTTAATGTTTTTGAGAAATTTATTAGTGACAATTGCACTACCAAAACTATTCGGACAATTAAGGGATATGAATGCTTAAGAGAAAAATTATTAAAATTTTCAGAGGCTAAAAACTATTCTATCAGTTTTGAAAATTTAGACTACCATTTTTATGAGGCATTTGTTAGCTATATGCTGAATGACCAGAATAATCTAAACAATACGGTAGGAAACTATATTAAGAATCTGAAAGTGTTTTTAAGGTATGCCGCCGATCATGAATACATTACAGAACCCGTAAATCTTAGAAAATTTAAGGTCTTCCGGGATGAGGTTGATTTAGTCTACCTAACTGAAAGTGAGTTGATGACAATCTATAAAAAGGATGATTTTGAAAAGCGACTTTCCAATGTCAAGGATATTTTTTGTTTTGCCTGTTTTACAGGGCTGCGGTTTTCAGACATTGATAAACTTAACAACACCCATATAAAAGACAACTATCTCGAACTTAAAACCGAGAAAACAAGGGACTTATTAAGGATACCTCTGAATATCTATGCAAAAGAAATTCTGAGAAGGTATAAAGGCAAATTTGATGGGAAGCCCTTACCTACCGGATTATCTAACCAAACGACAAATGGATATCTGAAAGAGATCGGGGAGATATGTGAGATAAACGAAGTAGTCAGTTTTGAACAGTTTAGCGGAGGAAGAAAGAAAGTTACAACAAAACACAAGTTTGAATTAGTAACTACCCATACTGCCAGGAGGACATTTGTAACGCTTGCCCTTGAAAAGGGTATCCGGGCTGAGGTGGTTATGGCTATGACAGGCCACAAAAGCTATAAAAGCTTTCAGAAGTATATCAAGATCACAGACAAGATCAAGGAGCAGGAAATGAATCGAGTTTGGGGCCTTAGTTTACTTAAGGCTGTGTAATTTTATTTAAAAGACCTATTTTTGGTGAGCAAAAAGACATTTATTAATCAAATAATGCACCAAATACAATGTGCTTTATTTATGAGTTATCAGCAGTATTTATTTGCGTAACTATAAAGGATTAACACCAAATCCTCAATTCAATCTATTCCAAATAAAGAATTGAGATCATTTCACTTCTACAAATGCCTATTCTTTAGTTCATTCGAAAATTTATTTTAATGGCTACTAATGCAACTCTATTTGTTGCAATGCCTTTCGATGAATTCGCAGAACTCATTCAAAAAACTATTAAAAATGAGTTAAAGAATTTTTCAATAATCCCTCAACCAGTTCAAGCAGATGAATTGTTGAATATTGAGGAAGCAGGTGCATTGCTTCACGTTTCAAAGGTTACTATCCACAAATGGAAAAAAAGAAGACTGATTAATGCCTACAGGATAGGTAGAAAAATCTATTTTAAAAAGCAAGAGTTGATTGAGACTATCAGCTCAAAAGGGACTTTTGTGAAAAAGGTTTAGCATAAAAGCAAAAAAATTGCCGAAATAACTTTCTTGCTTACAAAATCAAGATAGATAATTGATCGCAGATTTTTGAAATGAAACTATGTAGCCCTCATTGTGTATTAACCAAGCCAATTTTGATATGCTATTGGTGTCGCCAAATTTCAAACTGGCTGAAGTTGAGGGTTACATAGTTTTTTAGTTGAATGGGTATCATTCTAAAAGATGAAAAATTTTATAACAAAATGACTAAGGAAAGTCGACTTCCAAAGTCAAATTTTGATTTTCCTAGTGCCATAATATTTATGCAATACGTGATTTTTTTAATACGTTAATCAAAAAAAACTCATAAATCATTGATAATGATTTTATAGAGTAGTATATACGTGTGAGAGACGTAGTCTTATTACGAGACACATTTCGACGTGTTACAAGGAAAGTCGAAATTGATCTTTTACTACATTATTCTTTTTGGAGAACACATACCCAGAGCAATTGATGCAATAGGAAGCATTTGGAAGGCCAAATTTCGGCTTTAAGGTTAAAGTTGAGGATTTATACCTCCGGTGGGGTAAATCAAAAGAATTTGGATGCTAAATAGACGTCAAACTTAAAACAAAATTGAAAGAATTAAGTAACTACTTAACAGCAAAAATGTGAAGAGATTTTTATTTACCTGTTCCAAAGTATTTTTGAAGAAACAGGTTTATCAACTTCAATTTCAAACTTCTCAGCATGAGAGGGAAATAACCCTGTATATTTTGCTTGTGAAAGGTGGATAAGAGATAAAAACTCAGGGAATTTTGGATCCTCCCCCATTCCTAAAATTAGGAACACTGGTTTCTCTTTATGGTATTGCAGATACCTTGCTAATTGCTTTTCATTACACCACATGATTTTCCCTTGATACTCACTTGTTCGAAATTTCGCTTCTACATAAAATTCCTTCTTGGTCATTCTATCCCGGAATTTGAAATCTGGCTTCATAGATGATTCAACGTAATCTTTGTTTGTATTATAATCATGAGTACGTTCTAAAATATCATAGTATCTATCTATAAAAAGATACTCCCGAACGTAATCTTCAAACTTTTGCCCCATTTTAAATGATTCAGGCGTTGTTGCCTCATCTATCATTGCTTTGATACCCTTACTGAGGATTGAGAAAAGTCCCATATAAATCAGGTTTAAATGCTTAGGGTTTGATGTTCTAAAGTTCTGAACTTCTTTACAAATATAACAGAAAATGCTATTTTGCGTACTATAGTCTGCAAGCGATTTGCCCTTTAATAGCCATTTTCGGCTAAATGAAGAAGTCGCTTGCCATAGTGTTTGGGGAAGTCCTTAAGGAATTGAGGGGCAAGGCAGGCATTTCCCAGGAAGATTTAGCCAATGAATGTGAACTGGACAGGTCATTTATTTCTATGCTTGAAAGAGGCCTTAGGATGCCTACCATTGAAACCATATTTAAACTCTCTGTACCCCTCAAGAAATCTTCCTCAGAGATCATTAAGATCGTTGAACAGCGATTTGAAGGAAACTAATCATTTTGCCTCCGGCGGGGTGTATCAAAAGGATTTGGATTTTTAGAAACTAGTTTTTTTAATAGCTAGTTTATGTGAACTAATTAATTTCCAATCATTTCAATTTATCTACATAGGTATAGTTTACCAATAATAACCCCTAACGAATGAAGTATTAGATGCCTTTTTTTAATCAGCATAAAATATTATAATTTTTCCTAAATTACGTTACTTAAATTTCCCGTAAGAATTATCATTTCATAATTAAGAAGATTTTAAATAATCAGTTGTGTAATTATGACCTTTAGAGACGATTTTTTATAAAGTAACCAAAACTTAAACTCAATAAATTTTCAAACTATGATTCTAACTGATAGACTTAATGAAGATGGGCTTGAACTTTATTTTAAGTACGAACACTTGGATATAGAAACAATTCTGAGACTTCTCAATAACCTACATAATCTGCATAATATTATTGTGAGTACTACTTCTCCCATATACTATAACCAAAGGGGTAAACAAGCTTTCCGAAACATTCTAGATTTGACAGAAATAACTACTGGACAATCAGTACGAATAAAAATATCCGAAAAATGGAAAATTGAGTTACCCTTTGGGTTAGGCAAAGTAGAAGGTGCATTCCCTAAAAAATTGGGAGTCCCGCTAATCATAGCCGTTTTTATCCTTGTTGCGGCTAGACAATCATTTGAAATTTATAACGGCTATTTAGACAGCCAACTGAAAGAACTTGAAATTGAAGTCGAAAAAAACGAGCTATACCAACAAATGGAAGAACGAAAAAGGATCGAGCCCGAATTCAGGAAAGCTACTAGAGAAGCAACCAAAACGATTAATTTCATAATAGACAATGCTGAAATTAATTATTTTGAGTTAAACGGAATAAGACTCAAAGACAATAGATAGTATTCGAACTATTAAAAACAAAAAATGACATCAAATTCAATTCTTTATTATCCTTCAATCGAATTTCATTCTGAAGAATGGGTTAAATCGAGCTTACTTTTATGGGACAATGTATATAGAATTGTACCTTCTGGATATAAACCGGTTGACAATGATTCAATCCATGAGTTTGCAGATTCGGGACTAGTTAGAGACATTATTTTGGAAGAGTCTGATGTAAAACAAACAGGCGATGAGTTTCTAGAGCTATGTGATTACTTACCCTTTATACCCGCAGGTCTAGTACCGGGGGATGAGGATAGAATCCATCCTGAAAAAATTGATAAACGACTTTATCCATCATTAGAAAATATTGCCAATAATTTTTTACATGATGGCTGGCTACGTCTATCCAAAGAACTTGCAAGAGGATATATGTTTTATCTTTCGAAGATAGTAGCACAAAGAAGAAATTTAGTAAGAGGTACAGATGATTCAGATAGTTGGTCAATAGCACCGTATTTTACCGAGCAAGCAAACTTTGATGAATTTGTATGTGATGAAGGATCTGAGGGGTTTTATTGTTCTCTTTTTCTAGAAGATTTAATACCTAGAAATATTGGAGATGTCCCGCCTAAACAAATTATAGAGTTTGTTAAAAAGAGAAAAGATTTAAAAGAACAACTTAGAATTAAACTTGATGGCCTTTATAATAAATTATTACTAATTAATAACCAGGATCAAGCATTTATTGAAGTAAATGACTTTTTATCACAAGTTGAATTTGATAAAAAAGAACTTCGTAAGAGCATGGACTTTTGGAAATCAGATATTCCTTCATCTCTTTTTGCGGTCGGCGTTCCAACAACTTTAACTGCATTAGGAGCATTTGGACTTTCAGGAGATGCCTTTTCTGCGAAAAAAATTGCTGGTTCAATTTTAATAGGCGCTGTTGCTTCATATACTGACTATCGGAAGACACAAGATAATACTAGAGATTCATCATATGCATCTTATCTTTTGCAGGTAGATAAATTAGTTAGGCCAGATTTACCGTACAAACTTATGAGAAATTTGGAAGAATTTATTAATGACTAAGAAATTCCTAGGCATTTAATTAAGCATTATTTAGTTTGAAATCCAATTTTCGTTTATAACTTAAAATTAAAAATATAATGACCACTAAAATATCAGCAGATGCAAAAAGAGAAATCATTCAGGATTTTGCTAAGGAAATAAAGAAGAATAACAAATAGGTGTAAAAAACACTGAGTTCCCAACAAAAAACACAGACAAATTTAGACACTTAGGCGTTTAAGGATTATATGCAAAACACAGATGTGTGGCAAAGGATTGCCAATTTTATATTTCTCAAATTTGAAAAGAGACCACGATTTTATTTATACTACCTTTTCTCTATCTGATAGTATAAAGTGTGAAAATTTGGTTTTAATTATTATATTGCTATTTATTGTAAATTAATGGAAAAAGTCCCTTTTAAAATATCTGCCAGAACCGCAAAATTGATAGGAAGAGAAAATTTCTCTAACCCCGAAGGTGCAATAATTGAACTTGTAAAAAATTGCTATGATGCTGATGCTAAAAATTGTTTAGTTCTCTTTGATATTGTATTTGATTCTGTACCTGAAATTCTTTCCAAACGGGATTTCAACACATACTCTCTTAATAATCCATTATTTAAAACCTCATACACACTAAAAGGCAAAAGCTATGCTTTAAATCGCAAGCTAGACCCCAATAAAACCGAATTTCTTGAAGAATATTTCTTTAAAAAGAACTCGATTTATGTTATTGATAATGGACATGGCATGACTAAAGAGGTTCTTTCGAATGAATGGATGGAAATAGGTACAGATAATAAGGAAATCAATTCAGTTTCACCAGATGAAAGGGTATTAACAGGAGCAAAGGGGATTGGAAGATTTGCACTCGATAGGTTAGGTTATTTTTCAGAAATGTGGACTGTATCGAAAAAAAACAGAAAGGGATATAATTGGCGAATGGATTGGAAACAGTTTGATGAAGCTAAAAAAAGGTTAACAGATATTACTGCAGATATTGGTGAAGTTGACAATGATTTGAAAACTCTTTTAAAAAACATCTTTAAAGGCAAAACAAAGGTTCTTAATACACTTGGGAAAATAAATTTTAATAGTGGCACTATAATAAAAATTTCAAATGTAAAAGATAATTGGTTTGATACTCGGCAAGAGAATGTTTATAAAAGCCTCGAAGCTTTAGTTCCTCCTAAAGAATTGGCAATACCATTTACTGTAAATTTTTATTCACTACAAGATTTACGTCTATTTGGTGAAGTAGAGACTGCTTTTTTTAATGACTTTGATTATAAGGTCGAAGCACAATTTGATTCACATAAATTAGAAGTTAAACTCAATATAACTAGAAACGAACTGGATATTAAAGAGGTACGTTCTAAATATTCAAACTTATTTAAAAAAGCTTCATACCCATACGATTTAAAAACACTCACAAAAAAAACATTTCATGTCCCCAAAACAGCATTTGAAATTTTAAAATGGGAAAGCGTTAATACGAATATTAAACTTTTGCAAAAACTAGGAGATTTCTCCTTCACTTTTTACTATCTGAAAAATGTAACTTCAAAGGAATATCCATATCGAGATTTTAATCGTTCAGAAAGAGAAAAAGTACTGAAGCGATTCGGCGGAATAAAAATCTATAGGGATTCATTTAGGGTTCGCCCTTATGGGGATATAGGGAATGATTGGCTAAAGCTGGGTGAACGTTCGGCTCAAAGCCCTGCTGGAGCTGGGCAAAGAATTGGAGATTGGCGTGTTGGCCCCAATCAAGTAGCCGGATTGGTAAAAATATCTAGAATACACAATCCAAGCCTAATAGATAAATCAGATAGGGGATCGTTAATTGAAAATGATTCTTTCACTACTTTAAAATCTTTGATTACTGGGATTGTTAATTTCTTTGAGATTGATAGAAGTATAATACTAAATCCATTTTACACAGCAACGAAAGAAAAAGAAGAAGCTGAAAGAACTTTGTTAATAAGAAAAGAAGCTGAGAAGTTAGCCGATGAAATAATTGAAGAAAGAAATAAAGTTGAAACTAAGATTTATGGAGGGAGGGTTAGTCTTTTTCGCGATGAGAAAAATCGAGAAGAAAGAGAAGCTTATAAAAAAATTATTGAATCTGGCTTTGCAAAAATTGAAAAAAAGGAGGACGAAGATGCTGAACTTGCGCAAGTTAGAACTTTAGCTAGCTTGGGGATTATTGTAACATCATTTGCTCATGAGTTAAAGGATATCAGAAACAATTTGGATGAATTAAAAAAGCTAGAAAATATAGTTAAAAAAATTACACCTATTGACATCAAAAGAAGTGAAGAATATACTGATGCAATGGATATTTTGGACTTATTAAAAGAGGATAATAAGAAAATCACACACTGGGTCAATTATTCTTTAAGTGCAATTAAAAGAGATAAAAGAAAAAGAGCTTTATTACACTTTGATAATTACTTCTCGACTCTTTCTAAGATATGGTCTGCTCTTCTAGAGGATCGACATATTAAGTTAGTAGTAAGAAGAAATCTTGCAAATAAGCCTTACCAGTTCAGAGCCTTTGAAATGGATATGAATACTGTTTTCAACAATCTTATTTCTAATTCGATAGAATCATTCAACAAGTTAAAAGTTATAAGAAGGCGTGTCATTACAATTAATTATAAAGTTGTTGGGGCAAGATTGCAAATAAAATATGCTGATAATGGAGTAGGTCTTTCAAAGATATTTAATAAAAATAAGGATGAAATCTTTCTTCCATTTGTGACAACAAAAAAGGATAAAGACAACAATGATGTAGGCACAGGTTTAGGAATGTATCTTGTGAAAAGTGTGGTTGATGACAATAATGGCGTAGTTGAAATTTTGGAATCTGCAGTAGGATTCAAGCTTCAAATAGAATTTCCAATCAGAAAAAAATAAGTATGAAATACAAAATTGGATATGTGGATGAAAATCCTGCACAGATAAAAAAATATAAAAGAGATTTAAAAGAAAAATTTGATGTCCAAGGTTATGATATCCCTAAAGGGTTATCTATAAAAAAACTTCTACAACAAATATATCATTCAGATATTGATTTACTTTTGATAGATTACCAACTGACAGACAAGGGAATGCTCACATATAATGGAGACCAAATTGCCAGGGAATTTGAAAAAATTAAGCCTCGGTTTCCGATATTAATTTTTACACAACATCATGATGATGCTTTTCCAGAAGTAGATAACCCTAATATTATTTACGAAAAAGCAGCAGCTAGGGATATTGATCATTTTAGTGATATCCTTATTAAGAACATTGAAGTATATAAAAAATTTGTTTCTGTAAGAAAACAATCAATTAGTCGCTTGCTTACAAAGTCTAAGAAAAAGAAATTAAACGCTAAAGAAAACCACACTTTGCTCGACAAGCAAATAGAACTACAGCAACTAGATAAAAAGGCAATTGAAGTTCCTTTTCAATTGTTAAATCAAAAAAAAAATGAAACACTAGCGAAAGCCGCAAGCAAAGCCGAGAAGTATGTAAAAACTTTGAGTAAAAAGAAATGATATGAATGCATTTAGAGGTAGTTTGCCAGCTAGACGACCAACACCTACTCGTAAACCTAAAAAAAAATGGGCCTTACATAAGGCTGACCTTAAAGTTGATTTCAAAGATCATTGCGCCTATTGTGATTCATTTGATGGGTTTAGACATACATTTTTTGAAGTAGATCATTTTGTACCAAAAGACTTGATTTTAAAAAATGGTTGGAGTATTAGCTTGGTAGAATACTCTAATTTGGTTTATTCTTGCAAATTTTGTAATAATAATAAACTCAATAACTGGCCCTCAAATAGTCCTACAATTTTTAATAGGCGAAATAAGGGATTTGTTGATCCTTGTGATAGAAACTTTGATAGCCACTTTTATCGTTTGAAAGATGGGAAAATTATGTGGAACACCCGATTGGGGAAATGGATGTATTTCAATGCTTTTAAATTTGATGAAAGAGCTCCTGGAATAAAATTACTTTGGAATTTAAACAGAATTAGAAAATCAATTCTATCATTAGAGAAGCAAAAAAAGAAATATAAAACGACATCAACGAAATATAAATCCATTGACAAAAAACTTACAGAATTCAAAAAAGACTATTTCCCAGCTCATCAAGAGTTAATCAATTATTATAATACGATCTGATGGTAAAGGCAAATAACTTGATTTTAGACTGGGATATCTTTTACTATTTTCACTGTTAAATGCCTGCAGCGGATCTGCCTATTTAGCCATTCATCGGTTTCTGACCTTTTTAAAATTTCAAGAGCCTTTCGACACTCTTTCAGGGTTTTAGAGTTAGGCTGCAAAACAATTAAGTGGTTGTCTACAAAGACAGGTTTTGGAACATGAATTATTGTGGCCACTGCTCTATGAGCATCTTCCTTCCTTGAGGTTCGTTTAATTACAACGAAAGGCCCTTTTAAAGTTTTGCCTCCATGTTTTCGTTCCTTCAGAAGTTCTTTTTGGGTAGACCAGCCGATTAGTCCCCTGCTAATAACATACGGGTATAAAGGGCCTTGCTTTTTGTCTCTATTATCAACGACAGTACCGACTGAAATTTTAAATAAATCTTTTAACGTTTTTATCTGCTTAGAAGTTTTCCTAGGGCTACACGATGAAGGTTTTTTTCGTTTTGTTAGTTTTATAGCATAAACATCTACATCAGCATGCTTATCAAAAATCCCTAACAATTCAAACTTCTCTATTGTACATTTTTCTTTAACCAGCGATCTCCACTTTTCATACCTAGACCCACTTCTTAGTACGTCTGGAAGTATTGCAATAATAGAAGTTCCGGGATTACAATATTCTATAATTTTATCAATAAATAACGCTGCAGCCGAAACCTTTCCTTTTGCCCATACTAAATTTTTGGGTGATTGGACTTGATTAAAAGGCGGATTTACGAAAATATGAGTTGCCTTTTTATAATAGTAATTATTTTCAAGCCCATCTGCATTCTTAATTGAATATTTTTTTTTACTTTCTAATTTAAAGGATAAAAGCGTGGTTGTTTTGGATTTTAAAAGGGAATTAGTAAGCAATCGAAGCTTTGCAGCTTCTACAAATTCTTCATGAATATCAGTCCCCAAAAGAGTGGTTTGCCAATTAAGTTTAATATTGAGTGATTGAAGATAATCTTGAATTGAGATCAATAAGTTGCCGGCGCCACATGCCGGATCATATATAACAGAATCCTTATTAAAATCGGGGCTTAATTTCTGTAATACCAAATTAGCAAGTTGTGAGTTGGTAAAAAATGCCCCGGATTTTCTTCTAACGTTTAAATTTATCAATCGCCTCAATTCGTCAGCTGCAAGACCATCTACACAATCAACTGCGGATTTATCCCACTCTTCTTTTGGTATAGACTGAAAAGTTGAAATCTTGACTTTTAAGGTATCAATAAATTCAACATATTTTTTCATTTTACTAGTTTCACTTAGTGGTATAAATGGAGGTTATCCCAAGTGCAAATTATGAAAAGATAATTATAGAACTCTTAAGCTTTAAAATACCTTATACAGAATCATGCAACTTTCGTGTACAGATTGTACTTTTACTCTATCCTACGCTAATAGTTCTTTGAGGCGATAAATTGGGTACATATCCCAATAAAAAAGCCCTGCAAATTAGTGTTTACAAGAACTTTCTTGGTTGGTTATGTGCCAAGAACAGGAATCCTTTCTTACACTTAAGCAGATACGATTTAAAGTTTATACCCTATTTATTCATAATTAAGTCAACATCTTCCTTAATTTTGCATTCAATTAATCAATTTGGAATTCGCAAAGTCATATTCAAAAGTTGACACCTGTTTTGACACCAAAAAACAAAAAAGCCCCTAAAACGTAGTGTTATAGAGGCTTTTATTGTTAACTTGTACTCGGGATGGGAGTTGAACCCACACTTGCATTGCTGCAAACAGGATTTTAAGTCCTGCGTGTCTACCAGTTCCACCACCCGAGTGAAACGAGAGAAGAAAAAAAATCCCGGAGGTCCGGGATTAATTTTTGAGCGGAAGACCGGGCTCGAACCGGCCACCTCGACCTTGGCAAGGTCGCGCTCTACCAAATGAGCTACTTCCGCAGGAACGTTGCAGCTGTTTAAGCCATTTCATTCGTTGAAGGGTTAACTAACCCCGGAACGATTTAAACGTTTTAAACCCTGGAACGATATAAAAGAACTGACTTATTTTTCGGAGTGCAAAAATAAGTGTTACGCTATTACAATAAAAATTTTATTTGTAAGTCGGGTTGTACAGGGTATTACTGGGTACATTCACATTGGGCTTGCCCTTGTAGCTGTGTGTATACAGGTTATAGCAACCCCCTAAGATAAAAGCGATCACCAGAAATACCTGGCAAAACCAGATAAAACGGGAAGTGGATACCCAGTTATGGGTAAAATCTTTATGCCTTGTGTCGATTATTTCCTGGCTCATTTTATTATAATTTGCTGTGCAAAAATAAGGGCTCAAGGGCAAAAAAACTTATTTGTTACCAACAATTTCCAAAAAGGTCCTTTTCTTCTTTATAAAATGGGCCCACACTACCGAACCCCGGTAATAGCCACCAAGTTTCCCGTCTTTCTTTTTGGGAAATACCGAGTACTTCCTGTTCCACAATAGCCAGCCGGCATAATGCAGGTGTGCCTTTAATATGGAAATAAAATATCCCCCATTGCCTCCCAGCAATTCCCGCCACGCCGATACGGCATCCAGCAATACCCGGAAAGGGATCTTCCAAAGCGCTGCACTCAACGAAATATTCTTTGTGAGCATAATGAGGTTATTGCGGAAATTCAAAAAGGCCTTGCGGCTGTTGCCCCTGGGCAATGTTCCCCCGCCAACATGATACACAGCCGATGAAGGCTGAACAAATATCTTATAGCCTGCCAGTTGCATGCGCCAGCAAAGATCAATCTCTTCCTGGTGGGCAAAAAAGTATTCATCCAGTCCGCCCACTTCATGATATACCGGTGCCCTCACAAAAAAAGCAGCGCCGCTTGCCCAGAAACACTGCTGCACAGTATCGTACTGCCCCGTATCTTTCTCACATTCATCAAATACCCGCCCTCTTGAAAAAGGATAACCGAACTGATCCAGCCATCCCCCACATGCACCCGCATATTCAAACTGATCTTTTTTATGCCAGGTCAATATTTTAGGCTGACAGGCAGCGATCAACTTATCTGATTCCATTAAATCAATAATGGGTTCTATCCAACCGGGAGTAACTTCCACATCACTGTTGAGCAGCACATAATAATCGGCCTGTACCTGCTTTAATGCGGTGTTATATCCCTTGGCAAAACCTTCGTTGCTTTTATTTTTAATGATGCCAACCTGCGGGTACTGCTGCTTTAAAAAATCAATGCTGTCATCGGTGGATGCATTATCAGCAACAATTATTTTTTTATTGGAATAGGAAGAAGCCATTACCGAAGGCAGGAACTGCTGCAGGAATTTCTTCCCGTTCCAGTTTAAGATCACAATCGCTACTGATGGCTGTGTCATTGGATGTTACAGATAACCGCAAGCGGTGTACTTTTTTAACCACATAGGCACATAGTGAACATAGAAGCCTTATAGAATAACCTATATACCCTATGTTTCTATGTGGTTCTCTATTATTGAACTTCGATCCGATACAAACATACTTATATCTTGCAACTTATTGCGCTCAGCCCCAAACCATAAACACTAAGCCTCAAACTACAAACTCCTGACTTATTCCTTATTTTTACCGCATGTTTCCTCAATTACTCAACTGGCGTACGGTGCTCGCTGTTGTTGCAATAGCAATAGTAACGGGAACCGTATTTTACTCGCAATACCTGGCAAATAAAATTGCCGCAGATGAAAGGAAGAAAGTGAATGTCTGGGTTCAGTCATTAAAAACAAGGGCTGCCACAACCGAAGAATCGGCTTTACAACTCACCAATATCATCACCTCGGAAAATAAAGATATCCCGATCATTGAAACAGATGAAAAAGATAATCCCTCGGGCGCAGGATTGAACCTTGATACGGTACAGATCAAACAAGACAGCAATTACCTGAGGGAAAAATTAGCCGAATTCAAAAAAGAGAATGAGGCCATCTCCGTTGAGATAAATAAAGACCCGCTGATCATAAACAAATATTACTACGGTGATTCTGAACTTTTAAAACAGGTGCGCTACTACCCGCTTGTGCAGTTATTTATTGTGGCGCTGTTCATCATCATTACTTTAATTACCATCTCCACCCGAAATAAATCAACACAAAACCAGGTATGGGCAGGCATGGCAAAAGAAACAGCCCACCAGCTTGGTACGCCCCTCACTTCTTTACAGGGCTGGGTGGAAATGCTGAAGGAAATGCCTGGCATGGAAAAAATTGTTCCCGAAATGACCAAGGATGTGGACCGCCTGAAACTGGTAAGCGACCGCTTTGGAAAGATCGGCAGTACGCCGCAACTGGAAGAGATGAACATTGTGCAGCAGGTGGAGAATATGATGAGTTATATAAAACGAAGGGCCTCCGATAAAGTAAGTTTCAGCATCGACACCCATGGTGAAAAAGAAATTAACGCCCTGATCAACGGTCCGTTGTTTGACTGGGTGGTGGAAAATTTATTAAAGAACGGACTGGATGCTATGGAAGGAAAAGGTTCGTTGGCTGTGAACATAAAAAACGAAACAGCACAGGTGCTGGTGGACGTAACCGACTCGGGCAAGGGCATCAGCAAAAAAAATATTGCCAAAGTTTTTAAACCGGGCTTTACTACCAAAAAGCGTGGCTGGGGATTGGGACTCACGCTCAGCAAGCGCATCATCGAACAATACCACAAAGGTGAATTATTTGTAAAGCATTCTGAACCCGGAAAAGGAACTACGTTTAGAATTGTGTTGAAGAAATAGTTGCCTTGTCTTACATTTGCAAACTCTACTGTATGCCCGGGTGGCGAAATTGGTAGACGCACCACCTTGAGGTGGTGGCGCTGGAAACGGCGTGCTGGTTCGAATCCAGTCTCGGGCACAAATGCCTTTCACGATAGTGAAGGGCATTTTTATTTGGAAGCATTGAGGGCTTGCCCTCATAAGCGGACAAATAAAAATGACCGCCCCGATGCATCGGGGTAAAGGCTTTGGGCAAGACCAATATAAAGGATCAACTTTGTTAATCAGTCTCGGGCACAAAGCTTCTCGCAATGAGAAGCTTTTTTATTGAGTCAGCTTTTGTAAGACTTCTATACTTTCATTTTTAATATCCTCCGGCATAACAGGATCGTTTTTTAACCCGAGGCCAAGCATTGTTTTTGCTTTTTCTTTATAGCCTGTCCGTGCATATATCAAACCGGCCGTGCATAATAAAACAGGGTTCATGCTCTGGGTTATTAAAGCCGCATCCAGGTAAGACAAAGCCTTGTCCATTTCATTTCGTTTATAATAAACCCAGGCCATAGTCTCATTCACCTCAATATTCTTTGGTCTTCGTTTGTATTCGGCCAGTGCATGTTCCAACGCTTTATCGTAGTCATTGTTTTGCAGGAACACATACGCCTGTTCTTTGTCGGAGTAATGCCCGGCATTGGGATCATCGATCAAAATCTTTGCAGATCTATTCATTTCATCAAAAACAATTTTGTTCAATGCTTTTGCTTTTTCGGCCTGCCCGGCTTTTAAATAAGCAGTGGCAAGATTTTCTTTTATTCCCAGGTCGGTATTAAATTTTGCGGCCTGTTCAAAATAATAAACGGCGCTGTCGTATTTTTTTTGATGCGAGGCAATGCGGCCCAATCCTGCCAGTGCATACGCATAACCGGGCCTGGCCGCAAGTGATAAATAATATTGAAACGAAGCATTGTCAACGGCTCCCATGTTTTCATATAATTTGCCCAATTGCACCCGGCACCATTCGGTTGATTCTTCTGCCGGTATTCCTGCCGCTACTGCCAGTTTCATGGCACTCACAGCGCCGGGATAATCACCGTACAGCTCACGCAGGTAAGCAATACGGGAATATGAACGGAGGTCGGGCCGGCGTGAAACCATTTTATCTGCCGCATCAACCGCATCATCATAATTTCCCATCTCAACATTTGCATCAACCAGCAAGCCATATATAAAAGCGCTGTTGGAATCAATGCTCAATGATTGCTTTGCCGTAGCAAGGCCTTCTGCAAAATGGTGTTGCGACAATTGAACCAGCGACTTCAACATCAATGCTTCATAATTGCCGGGATCTTTTTCAAGTAACCTGTCAATTGTTTTCACGGCAGCTTTATCATAATACCCAATATTACCGCTGATCCTTGCTTCCATGATATAGGCATTTGCCAGTGCAAGCGGAGATCTTTTATCGCCGGGGTCGGCCTGTATCTTAGCGATCAGTTTATCAACATTTTTTTTGGCAGCCTGCCACTCTGCAGCATTCACATTGCCGCTACGTGGCAATAAAGTATATACCGCATTATTTTCTGCCTGTTGTTTGGTTTTATAATTGATCACTACAAATCCTGCTGCTGCAATAAATAATACAGGCAACAGGATATTCAAATATTTTTTTTTCATTTCGGTATATTTAGGTCAGTTGAAAATAAATTCATTTATAAGGATCGGATAGAACAAATAAGAGTTAATATTCTTTAAACCGGTTTCGACAGGCTCAACCTGACAATTCGTTTATAAAAAAAGAGGTTGCACCACAGTGCATGCAATGCTGCTGATACAACCTCTTTTACTTTTTGTTTTAACTTTTAACGATCTTGAGTGTTTGCTTAACAGCTCCGTCCTTAGATACTTTTATAAAATATATACCGGATGCAAGTCCTTTGCCATTGAATTGCTGGCTATAACTGCCTGCCTCCTGAACTTTATTTACCAATACTTTTACCTGGGTACCCTGTGCATCATAAACCGCAATGGTTACCTGTGCAGGAGTCATTAACTGGTATTGTATGGTTGTATTATCCACGAAAGGATTGGGAGAAGTTTTCATAACTACTTCCGATGCTGCCAGCTTCAGATCAAAACTCCTGTTAATATCCGGCTGACCATAATTATAATTGGTCAACGGCGAAGATTTGCCTGCAAAGCCCGGCGTACAATCGCAATTATGCGTAGCTGCCCACGGCGTAGCTTCAAATGGGAATGCTGGCTTAAATGCAGCATCATTTGCACTCACACCTGTATTATACGTTAATACATTTACAAGTTTTGGTGTAACAGGGCTCGGACTTGTACCGGGTATGTAATCATCATACCACAATCCTATTGCAGCCAATACCACACCACCCACAGCCTGCAGTTCAATTCTTGTTACGTCATCTTCCAGTCTTCTGCCGTTGGGGAAACCATCCATGTTTGGAATGAATTGAATGTTGGTGTTGGTATTAAACCTTGAATCAACCAGGCCCAGCACTGCAGCCTGCACCAATCCTTCCGAACTGAAGTCGGGCGAATTACGTGGCGTAGCCGGCACAGCCATATTCAGGCGAAGCATATCGCCGCCATTGGGAAGAAAATTACTGATGAAAGGTTTACCAGCCGCAAGCGGGTTACCACCCTTGCCTGTTGCCAGTTGATAAGGTTTTAAATTAGGAACACCGGTATGAAAGATTGGCCACAGATCAACCGAACGTGGTTTATTGGGACCAGGTAATAATAAACCACCGAAGTTTGCTTCACTCAATGCAGTTCCATTCAATGCAGCATTTCCTTTTAATCCATAGAGCCCGTTTTGTCCGTTTCCAAAACCAAATGCACCCAATGAATTTTTCTGGATACGCAACGGAGCAAGCGCAGGTACGGCACCGCCAAATTGTGCATCATCCATGTACAGGGCGAGTTCGGGGTTATAAAAATAATTACCGAATTTATTCAGCCTGTCAAGATCCTGGTAGGGTGTTAACCTGTTCCAGAGATCTTTTTGTCCGATGGGAATAACGGCTTCATTCGTTAATGGCATTCCTAATCTTGATACCTGTATCCAAGGACCTGAATAGGATTCAGAATCTCCGTCATAATACTGTGTAGTTCCGTAATCACCGGTACCTCCGTTAGAAACTTCATTCAATACCCTGATCTTTTGTCTTTCTGCAGATGCCCATACACCGATCACATAATTGGGATCAAGGATGTTGGCAGCCTGACTAACCGTTTTATGATCTTTCTGTAAGGTCTTTACATCAACTTCGATGGCAATGGTTGAAACGTTCAAACATTTTAAACCATCTTCCAAATGGGTAGGTCCCTGGCGGGGTGCATCACCCAGGTCAAAAATTCCGCCAAGGTCAACAAAGAACGGATCATCAACGGGCCCGCAGAAAACACGTTCACCGGTGCTGGCTGTTTTTATAGCATTGGTCATGAGTGTTTCATAGCTGGGTGCATTCAACCCAACACCCGAACTGATGGACCTTGCCCCTACGTTTGGCGGAGGTACAATGCCATTGCTGATGATGGTTTGAAAATTGAAACCGCCATTCGTGCTTCTTTCTACTTTGTACGTCGTTTTCAGGTTTTCTTTCCCCAGGCGGATGTTGAAGAAAGTAGTAGGGTCTTCATTCTTCCGGTCGAACGTAAACCGGTAAACAATATCATCACCCAGGTGATTGGTATTGTTATCAATATGGATCTCATAACGTACGTTTTCGCTGAAGTGGCTGAAATTAGGGCCTCCTTGTGGTAACTGGAAAGGAATGTAATTGGCGATGAGGATGATCTTGTTTGGGTCAGTAGGGCTTTTAAAGGCATACACATCCGTATTGTCTGCCATCGGGTCATCTGCGATCATAGGAGCTTCCCGGTGACTGGATGCCCACACGGGAAAAGTGTTTACAATCATGGCTAACAGCATGATTGCTGCATAAATCTTTTTTTTCATAAATGATAAATTTAGAAGTGAGTGTAAATTTCCCGGTGGTGGCGAAGGCAGTTTATAGAACGATCTTTAACAGGATTAGATTTGGCATGCTACTCAGCTACGTAATAAAACCCTCGGGTGGATTTAGTTTCAGGGGAATTCTTTTTTAAGCGCTTTATTATTTCTGCGAAAACGGATTTTTATTAATTAATTTGTACCCCTATTAAACGGATAGCAGATGGCAAACGAAATTAAATGTCCTAAATGCGGACATACCTTCACTTTGGATGAGGCAATGAGCGATGAATTGAACAGTCAATTGACTGCTGAAAAAGAAAAGCTAAGAACTGAACTAAGCAAATGGAAAAAGGAACAGGAAGATAAATTGCAGCAACAGAAAGAAGCAATTGAAAATGAAGCTAAAAAAAAGGCATTGGAAGAGTCGTCTGTTAAGTTAAAGATGCTGGAAGAAGAGACCCGGATAAAAACCCAGCAGTTGCAGGATGGAGAGAAAAAACAACTGGAGTTATTGAGAGACAAATCAGCACTGGAAGAAAAGCAGAAGAACTTTGAAATGGAACTGGAGAAACGTTTTTTAGAAAAAAGAAAGGAAATAGAAGACAGCACCATCAAAAGGGAACAGGAAATATTCGACCTGAAGACCAAGGAATACAAACTGCAGATGGAGCAGCAGCAGAAGCTGATTGAAGAGCTGAAACGCAAAAGTGAACAGGGAAGCATGCAGTTGCAGGGCGAAAGCCAGGAAATTTTGCTGGAAGAAATTTTAAAAGAGAATTTTCCTTTCGATCTTATTGAAGAAGTTGGGAAAGGCGTGGAAGGCGCTGATTGCATTCAAACAATCCGCAACAACAGCGGCATGGCCTGTGGCAAGATCATTTATGAAAGCAAGCGTACCAAAACATGGAGTAACAGCTGGGTTGATAAACTCAAATCGGATAAGCGGAATACGGGTGCTGATGTGGCCATATTGGTAACACAGGCATTTCCCAAAGACATGGACCGCTTTGGCGAAAAAGACGGCATCTGGATCTGTGGTTTTGCCGAAGTAAGCAGCCTGGCACATGCTCTACGAAGCGGCATCATCAATATATATATAGCCCAGAAAGCCCAGGAAGGTAAGGGCGACAAGATGCAGATGCTGTATGATTTTCTTACCGGTAATGAATTCCGTGGACAGATGGAAGCCATCGTGGAAGGATTTATGTCGATGAAGCAAGGCATAACAAAAGAACGGATACAGATGGAAAAGATCTGGAAAGAAAGGGAGAAGCAATTAGAAAAAGTCTTGCTCAGCACCAGCGGTATGTATGGTTCGGTAAAAGGAATTGCCGGCGCATCGGTGGGAGATATACCGCTGCTGGAAGGAACATCGGATGATGGATCAGCGGAAGATCAATGATCCGTTAATACCCAGGTAAGAAAATTTTCGTTGAATGATAAATAATGAATGACCAGTTCAGTTTCATTCTTAAACAGGCAATACACTTTACCCTCACTGTTGTCGCCATGAATTGATTTAAGCAACATGCCTCTTTTAAAATCCACCGATCCTTTTCCCCACCATTTGAACACAGATTCTTTTACACTCCAGCATAAGGTAAGGCATTGGTCATTGGTCATTAGGGACTGCCCATTGAGGATTTTAAATTCTGATTCACTCACAAATTTTTTCTGTATCAGCCTGATCTTATCACTCACCAGTTCCACATCCACGCCCACCCGGTATTCTTTACTTACAATGGCTGCTGCATAATCGCCGCAATGCGATATGGAAAAATGAAAGGGTTCATCTTCCAGGTATGGTTTTTTGGTATCGGCGATCTGTATCAGGCTTACCGGGAAATCGGGATACATCTCTTTCAGCAATAACCGGCCGGCCAGGTGCTGCAACCGTTTATGCCAGTGACTTATATTTTTCTGCAGGGGAACCTGTGCTAAAAAAAAATCTTCTGGTTCGTTGATATGCCAAACAGCGATCTTTGTGGTGGCGTTAATATTTTGTTGATAAACCAGCGGCATTTCAGCAATAAAAAAATTAAGAATTAAAAATTGAAAAATTAGTTTTACAAATTAACGAATTAACACTTTAGTATGCCAATTAAAGTTTTTAAGGCAACTGAACCACATAGTATCATAGGGCACATAGAAAAAACACATAGAATACCATGTTCATCTATGTTTTCTATGTTCTATGTGGTTCAAACTGATAGCAACAATAACCAATTAACGAATCAAAAATGATCTTAAGCGACACAAGAATCTTGGAAGAGATCGGAAAAGGCACCATCAAGATAGAACCCTACGACCGGGAATGCCTGGGCAGCAACAGTTACGATGTGCATTTGGGCAAACACCTGGCTAAATATGTAAACAAAGAGCTCGACGCAAAAAAACACAATACCATCGACCACTTTGATATACCCGAAGAAGGTATTGTTCTGTACCCGCATGAATTTTATTTAGGCGTTACCGAAGAGTATACCGAAACACATGCCCATGTTCCTTTTTTGGAAGGGAAATCAAGTACGGGCAGGCTGGGTATCGACATACATGCCACGGCCGGTAAAGGAGATGTTGGCTTTTGTGGCAACTGGACATTGGAAATCTCCGTTAAACAACCGGTACGGGTTTATGCCGGTATGCCCATCGGCCAGTTGATCTATTTCCCGGTGGATGGCGAGATCGAAGTGAAATACAACCAGAAGAAAAATGCCAAATACAGCGGCCAGCACAACAAGCCGGTAGAGAGCATGATGTGGAAGAATAGTTTTTAATCTAAACCAGCATATATGAGCGTGCAATCTTACAGGTCCACAAGAAGGAAGATTCTATTCCTGCTCACACTATTCACCAGCAGCGCTTCTTTTGCACAACTGAAACCTGCACTTGCCGATTCTTTTTTAAATTTCATCAACGCCAATAAGAACAGGGCATCGGTTTATATTACCCGGAACGACAGTGTTGTGGCCAGCCTGAATGAGAACAAGCTGATGCCGCTGGCCAGTACGGTAAAGATCATGGTGGCGATCGAGTTTGCACGGCAATCGGCACACGATGTGATCAATGAAAATAATTATGTTCCCTTAAGCGAACTGGATAAATATTATATCCCCAATACAGACGGAGGCGCTCACCCGGCCTGGCTTGACTATGTCAAAAAAAATAAACTGCTGAAAAGCGACAGTGTGAAACTGGTTGATGTGGCCCGGGGCATGATCATCTTCAGCAGCAATGCCAATACCGAATACCTGATGGACCTGCTGGGCTTTGACAATGTGAAAGAAAATATCAGCCTGTTCAACCTGAAACAACATACACCCATTTTCCCGATCGTGGGTTCTATGTTCATATATCAACTCCCGAAAAAAACAACTGAAGATAAGCTCATCAAATCCATCAGCAGCCTGTCGGATAAAAAATACAGCATGGAGGCGTACGATCATCATCTTGATCTGAAGGAAGACAGCAGTTTTAAATCAAGGTTCAGGCCCGAAGAATTTACGATGAGATTGCAAAAAATGTGGAGCGACCGCCTGCCTGCTTCCACCACAAAAGAATATGTGCAGGTGGTACAGGCGCTCAACAAAAGAGAAGTACTTGATGAAGATGTTTTTTTCCCGATCGCAGAGGTGCTGGAATTCCCCATGGAGAACAAAGCATTCCAGGCGGTTTTCAAACATTACGGTGTAAAAGGCGGCAGCACCGGCTTTGTACTTACCCACGTGCTTTATTTTACCATGAAGGATGGAACAAGAATGGAGATGGCCATTTTCTTCAACGACCTTAACCCGGAAGAAGAACAAAAGTTAGAAGGCTGGCTGGATCCTTTTGAAGCACAGGTGATCTTTGATGCGGCCTTCAGGGAAAGGTTGAGATTTTAATTAAGCTTCCAGACTGCATAATTTAATACAGAAGCAAAACTCACCCAACTTATATATGGCACCAGTAACCAGGCTGCAGTAGATGAAATTTTTCCAAACCAAAGAATGGTGATAAAGATCATGATCCACATAACGATGATCTCGGCAAAGGCCCAGCCGGGCAATTGCAGTTTGAAGAAAATAAATGACCAGAAAAAATTCAGGGTCAGTTGAATGGCAAATAAAATAATGGCTGTTTGTTTGATCGTTTTTTCTGCCCCTGACTTCCAAACTAAAAACAACGCAATGCCCATCAGGATATAAAGGGCTGTCCATACCGGGGCAAATATCCAGTTTGGCGGATTAAACCAGGGCTTGTTGGCAGTTGCATACCAGCCGCTAACCCCCGAAGAAGTAAAGTAACCGGAGACAGCACCCACTAAAAGCGGAACCACTATGGAAATTATTAACTTCATTTCTGTTGAACAATTTGTATAACGGAATGTTCAGATCTTACCGGTCTTTTTGTAATACGCAATTAAAAATCCCGTCACTTCATCATAACTCAGTACACCTTGCGGCTGCTGGTTACGCCGTAAGTAAACCCCGTATATCCAGCGAAATACGGGTTCAAAAGGATTGCGGTGGCTGAGATAAAATTTCTTCCATTCTTTTAAGTCTTCATGCACTTCGGGTATCAGTTTTTTGCGAAATGCAATTGAAGAAAGAGAATCCGTTTCAAACAGGTTACGGTTGCTGTACATGAACAGGTCGAGATAAACAGAATAATGAAGCAACGTATCGGTTGATGAAGCCGCCGCGAGGTAGCCCACAAAATTTGCTTCCATCTCTTTTGAATAACCCAACTGATGAGCTACCTCGTGACTGGTAGTGAAGGGCTGTAAGAATTTCGGCACCAATGTATTCACCTGTGCCTCGCCGGTAAAAGGATCGTAATAACCGGTAAAGCCCATGTAATTTCCCACCCAGCTCCATACAGAAGGCTTGAGTGAAACAGGCTGATAATGCAGGAACGGGTAAATTCTTTCGGCCTGCTTATAGGCATCACTGATCTTTAAGAACATCTCCCTTTTTGAAGGATAACTCATTTTTGCATCAAGCATCATCCGTTTTGATTCATTCACTTTTTCAACAAGCAGGGCATTAATCTTCTTCAGGTCGTCGGCCGAATATTTTTCCATCTTCATGCCGAGTTGCCCGGCAATGCCCACCCGGTTGTAATTAATACCCCAGAGAAGGTTGAAGCTGATGTAAACGATCAGCAGAATATTCAGGGCAGATATCACTCCCCCAAAAAAGCTTTGCGCTGTAACCCTTCTTTTGAAAACAGCCCGGATCCCCTTAATAAGTTTTATGATCAGCCATAAAATAGCTACCCCATATAGGATATCGCCAAAACTAAAGGGCAGCCAGCCAAACAAAAACCTTAAAACCCTGCTTATATGGGGGTAGATCCCGGTCGAATACCGGCTTTCAACAAGCGCAGGATCAAGGGAGAAAAGGTGGATGGAAACCGCCAAAACAACCAGTACAAACGTAAATAACAGGGGTTTTTTGAACTTCATATCTTCCCTAAAAGTAATAAAAGCTATGCCAACAGCTCCCGGCGTCATAAAATCCATATTTTTCAACCGTAAAATTGACGGAATTCCCCTACCTTTGCCGTCCTTTAAACCATACGTAATGGCGGGTAAACGGGCTTTTGAGATAGCATTTGTGGGATTGAAACCGGGAATCCATGAGTTTGATTACGAGGTTGACGACAAGTTCTTTGCTGAAAGGGGTAACCCGGACTTTAGCCATTGCCAGGCAAATATTAAGTTATTGCTTGACAAAAAGAGTGGTTTCATGCTGCTCAAGTTTGAGATCGGCGGTAAGGCAGATATTACTTGCGACCGGTGCGGCAACCCCTTGAAAATGGATATCTGGGATGAGTTCAACATGCTGGTAAAGCTGGTGGAAAATCCCGATGAGATGAATGAGCAGGAGGAAGACCCGGATGTGTTCTATATCTCACGCAATGAAAGTCATATTGATGTGGGCAACTGGATATATGAATTCGTGTTGTTGAGTTTTCCCCTTCAGAAAATGTGCAGTGAAGAAGAAATGGGCGGACCGCAATGCAATACCGAAGTACTGGAAAAACTGAAGGCCATGGAAGTAAAGCAGCTGGAGACCAACGCAAACCAGTTGTGGAAAGGACTGGATCAGTTCAAGAAAACAAAGAAAGAAAGAAGTAAAAAATAACATCCATTTAAAAATTAAAAATCAAGCGATATGCCAAATCCAAAAAGGCGCCACTCACAGCAACGCAGTGCAAAAAGAAGGACGCATTACAAAGCAAGCGAACCAACCTTGAGTGTTGACAAAACAACCGGCGAAACACACGTGCGCCATCGTGCCCATGTAAGCGAAGGAAAATTATACTACAAAGGAAAGCTGGTGGCTGAAAAGGCACCGCTGAAAGCATAATATTTTTTCAAAGTATCAATTCTAAGTCCGAAATTCGATGATCTGAATTTCTGACTTGGAATTTTTCATTTAAAGAAGAAGGCTGTATGAATATTGGTCTGGATATGATGGGTGGCGACTTTGCACCACTGGAAGCAGTAAAAGGCGCCGCCGAATTTATATCGTCTGCAACTGCCAATGTCCATCTTACCCTGATCGGCGATGAGGAAAAGATAAAGGAACACCTCAACTCCTATCCCATCCCTGCCGGTAAATACACGATCGTTCATGCCGCACAGGTGATCGAAATGAACGAACACCCTACCAAAGCACTTAAAGAAAAACAACAGTCCTCCATCGCCATCGGTTTTCATTTACTGGCAAGCGGCAAAACAGATGCATTCATCAGTGCCGGCAATACCGGTGCCATGATGGTAGGTGCCTTGTTCAGCATCAAAGCCATCGAAGGCGTATTGCGGCCAGCCATTGGCGCTTATATGCCCCGGGAAGACGGCACACTTGGTTTACTGGTTGATGTTGGCCTTAATGCCGACTGCAAACCCGAGAACCTTAATCAATTTGCCATATTGGGTTCTTTATTTGCAAAACACATTTTGAATTTTGACGAACCCAAAGTTGGTTTGGTGAACCTGGGCGAGGAAGAAGGAAAAGGAAATATTTTAGCACAAGCTACCTATCCCCTACTGAAAGAAAACAAGCAGATAAATTTTATAGGCAACATAGAAGGCCGTGATATTTTATTGAACAAGGCCAATGTATTGGTATGCGAAGGCTTTACCGGTAACGTGGTTTTAAAACTGGCCGAAAGCATTTACGATATTGTGCGCCGCCGTAATATCCACGACGAACACTTCGACCGTTTCAACTTTGAACAATACGGCGGTGTTCCCGTACTGGGCGTTGCCAAACCCGTTATTATCGGTCACGGCATCTCACACGCCATGGCATTCAAGAATATGATACGCATTGCATCCCGCATGCTGGAGATCGACCTGATGGGAAAAATGAAGAGTAGTTTCCTGGAACAGGCATAAGGGAATCTGTTTGCTATTATCCCTACCTGCATTGATATACCTCATGAGTTTACGTATACTTTTACCTGCAGCATCAAAAGTTATACATCCCTTTAAACTACCCTGCTAATAAACTGTCTGACACCATAAATGATATGAGATATCTCTTAACTGCATTTCTCCTTCTTGCAATCAATCAGGCCAGTTTGGCACAAAACTTTTCTATCACAGCAATCATTACCGGTTTTCCCGACGGCACTAAATTTTATGTGGATGAAGTTCATAGCCAGCAAACCATTGCCGAAGCAACCATTCAGCATAATAAAGTAACACTGACAGGAAGCCTTGCCGAGTACCCCTCCATGGTTGTACTCAAAAGTATTTTTAACAATAATTCCTATATATGTTTTATCCTGATGGGGAATGAAAATGTTTTAGTAGAAGCAGATATCAAAGACTTTCCGTTTAATGTAAAGGTCAGCGGCTCTAAATACCAGGATGAAAACGAGGTATTAAAATCGCAGACAAGACAATACGATAAATTAAGGGACAGCATTTCTGAAAATCTCTTTGAACTGATAAAGGATACGAGCGCAGAAGGAAAGAAAAAGATATACACCATTGCCAGGCAGCAGGCATATTATGACCGGGTAACCGATTCCATTACACTCAGCTTTATAAGAACATATCCCAATACCCATGCTGCAGTTAACCAATTATACTACCTCAGAAAGAAATTCAGCAGAGACAGTTTGGAAATCATGTACAACAAACTCCCCGATGAACTAAAGGAGGGCATCTTTGGCAAAAAACTATTCACGTACCTTAAAGTTGGTAATGTTTTAAAAATTGGCGACATAGCCAGCGATTTTGAAGCACGGGATCAGAAAGGTAACAAACACAACCTGGGCGATCACCATGGGAAACTGGTATTATTGGATTTTACAGAAACGTACTGCGTACCCTGTGTACTTGCCGCAGACGAATTAAAAACAGCGTTTAAAAAATATGCCGGCAGGCTAAGTATTATCAGCTTTTGTACAGATAAACAAAAAGACACCTGGATCAAAGGCATACAAAGAGATAAACCTGCCTGGCTTTGTTTATGGGATGGTAAAGGGCCAGCCAGTGAAACACCCCTTAAGTATGGTGTAAATGGATATCCCACATTCGTACTGATAGATCCAGAAGGAAAGATAGTATCCCGGTTTTCGGGTTATAGCAAAGGAGATATACTTAGGGAGATTTCAAAAAAGCTTGGGGAAAAAGAAGAATAGTTTACAGGAACGGTATAGATAATATAAACAGAGAAAAATTAACTATCTTATTATCCTTATTCAATGAGATAACAAATGCTCAAATGAATTCATCAACAGATACATGGAGCAATGGTGATCCGTATGAATACTTCATGGGAAGGTGGAGCAGGTTAATGGCCCCGGTATTCCTGCAATGGCTGAATGCTTCCTATGGTTTATCCTGGCTTGATATTGGGTGTGGCACGGGCGCACTAAGTGAAGCGATATCCCTTAATTGCAAACCGGCAGGCATTTCCTGCATTGATCCCTCCGAAGCATTTTTAGAAAAAGCAAAGGAAAGATTCAGCAATAAGGCTGACTTTACTTTAGGATCGGCCTCTGCTATCCCTAAACCGGATAACAGCTTCGATATTATTGTTTCAGGCCTTGCACTTAATTTTCTTCCTGATCTGCCCGCTGCACTTTCGGAAATGAAAAGGGTACATAAAAAAGATGGAATGATCGCTGCGTATGTATGGGACTATGCCGGCCGGATGGATCTTTTGAGAATTTTCTGGGATGCTGCCCGGGAGATTGATCCGCTGGCTTATAAGTTTGATGAAGGCCTTCGTTTCCCGGTATGCAATGAAAGTAAACTCAAAGAGTCATTTCAACAGGCAGGTTTAACAGGTATTCAAACAGCAAACCTTGACATAATTACGGTGTTTAAGAATTTTGATGATTATTGGGATCCATTTCTTGGCGGACAAGGTCCCGCCCCCGGTTATTTAGCTTCCTTAAATAAAGGCCTGCAGGAAGAATTTAAAAATAATGTTCGCAAAAGATTATCACCTGCGGCAGATGGTTCCATAAAACTCACAGCAAGAGCCATTGCAGTAAAAGGATTTGTTATACAGGTCACTTGATCTTTATCTGCATCTCGGTCAATCCCTTCTCCTTAAAATATTCCAGTAATTCTTTTGAGTCTTCTCCACCCTTTGTTGCATGGTGAAGTAAAGTAAGTCCATGCGGCCCCTTGCCATTCAGTAAAGATGGATACTTTGTGAGAATTGATTTTACGATCGCCGTTTCACCCAGCATCGTAAGCACATAAATATTCGGCCGGGCCCCGCTTTCTATCAGGTATTTTGCGATTTCTTTATTACCCACATGCCCGGCACCTTCGATCGCTTCTTCAAAGTCGCCATTGCCCCAATCATACCGGCAATACAAAAGGTTTGGATACTCAGCCAGCATTTCCTTCACCCGATCCAGCTTTCCATGGCCTGCGGTCACAAATTCTTTTACGACCTCCACTTTGTAAGGCTCTGGGTCCGCAGTTCTTGAAAATGACCTGAAAGGATCAAGCATTAATGCAGTTACGCCTGTTGAACTATTAATAAGAAATTTTTTACGGTTCATGCTGAATGGTTTTAATATTGACATCTCTAAAGTAAAACTTCAAACTTTGTTACCGGTACCGCCTGTCATACATATTTATATTTTATCCCGACAGGTTTTCATCACACCCGTTCTATAATTCAAAAAAACATTTTACTAAACTGATGAAAGAACAGATAAGGACAATTTAATTTTCTGAACGTTGCACCACCCGTCAAACACATTTGCCATTTGACTATTGTCGCAATTTTACATCCTCCTGCTATACACAATTATTGCCCTTTATCCCTTTTAAGTTTTCTGCACAAAGCTATTAGTACATTTTTACTGAGCCATTAATTAAAGTATAAGCCAAAACAAGTTAGTCATGAAAACAACCCTGTTATTTATTACAGCCTTGCTGTCGGCCATGGTGCTGCCGGCACAAAACAAACCCGGTAAAATATCGGGTATCATCATCAGCCCGGAAAAACACCCGGTTGAGTCAGCCACCATCCAGTTATTAAAAGCCGATAACAAGGCCCTGGTTAAAACCGCCATCACCGACAAGGCCGGCAATTTTGCATTTGAAAAAATTGCCGAAGGGAAATACATCGTAAGTATTTCAGCCCTGGGCTTTGCAAAAAAAATGAGTGATGCTGTTGAGATCACAGCTGCCAAACCCGATGTCGCAATCGCAGCAACAGAACTAAGCAGCCAGTCGAAAGCCATGGAAGGCGTAACTGTGGTTGCACAAAAACCTTTCATTGAACAAAAGCTCGACCGTACCGTGGTGAATGTGGAAGCCTCTCCCACCAATGCCGGTGCTACTGCACTGGAAGTGCTGGAAAAATCCCCCGGCGTTAGCGTGGACAATGACGGCAACATCAGCCTCAAAGGAAAGCAGGGCGTCATCATCATGATGGATGGAAAACAAACCTACCTCTCCGGCGCCGACCTTGCCAATGTATTGCGCAATTTACCTGCATCGGCATTGGACCAGATAGAGATCATGACCAACCCATCTTCAAAATATGATGCATCGGGGAATTCCGGTTTGATCAATATCAAAACAAAGAAAAGTAAAACGAAAGGTTCAAACGGAAGCATTACGATAGGTAATACAAGTGCTCTTTTCCGTAAAGACGGTAAAGAAGAAATGACATGGAAGCCTACCGTTTCTGTAAACTACAATTATAAAAAGAACAAGGTGAATATGTTTGGCAATTTTGTATACAACTATCGTGAAGGAAGAGGGTTGCTCGATATTACCAGCCGCTATTACGAAGGTACCAAGCAGATCGACAGTATCAACCAGGTGAATACGGCTTTCCGTTTCCGCAATAATAATTATACACTGAAAATGGGAATGGATTACACACCCAATAAAAAGAATTCATTCGGCATTGTATTGAACGGCTTTTTATTCTCAGGACATCCTACGCCTACTACCAGCACCACGTTCTCGAACCTGGCCGGTGATGTATTCTCAAAGTTGAATTCAAAAACAATGAATGACCTGAGCTGGAAAAATTTCAGCACCAACCTAAATTACAAACATACATTCGACAGTGCCGGAACCGAGTTAACCCTTGACCTCGATTATTCCAAATACAAGAATGTATCGGATATGTTATTGAGCACCGGTTTTTTCGACGGCAATAATAACCAAACCGCAGATTCTATGTTCCTGCGGGGACATCTTCCTTCCAGCATAAATATCTATTCCATCAAATCTGATTTCACCAAACCATTTAAGAATGGGCTGAGGCTGGAAGCGGGTATCAAATCAAGCTATGTAAAATCTGATAACCTGGTTGACTATGTTCGCAAAGCCGGCAGCAATTGGGTAGCTGATTCAAGAAACAATCATTTCATTTATGATGAGAATGTGAATGCCGCTTACATCAATGCAAGCAAGGAGATCAATAAGAAGTGGAATGTGCAAACCGGGTTAAGGCTGGAGAACACCAATACCAAGGGCGTACAGGTATCGGATAACTCAACCGTAAAACGCAGTTATGTAAGTTTGTTCCCTTCTGCATTTGTAAGTTATACTGTGAATGCAAAGAATATGCTTACCGTTTCTGCCAGCAGGAGATTGCAGCGGCCCAATTACCAGGACCTGAACCCGTTCACATTCTTCCTCGACTCACTGAGCTACCGGCAGGGCAACCCATACCTCACACCACAGTTTTCCTGGAACTATGAACTGAAGCATACGTATAACAATAAACTTACCACTACGCTGAATTACACCGTTACCACTGATGTGATATCACAGATCGTTAAAAGAACAAAGGGATCACATGATGAGATCATCGGTTTCCTCACCATAGATAACATTGCCAAATTTACCAACATGGGACTTGCAGTAAGTGCGCCGGTAAAAATTGCCAAATGGTGGAATGTAAACCTCTATGGCAATGTGTACCGTAACCATTACCAGGGAACGTATATACAGGTGGAGAACAACCAATCGAGTGTGGTTGGCCTCGATCTTTCTTATACTTCCTTCAGCTTTAACGTAAACAACAGCTTTACCATCGGCAAAGGCTGGACCGCAGAACTAAGCGGCTGGTATAATTATAAAAATGTGCAGCAGTTATCACTCAACTATCCCATGGGGCAAATGAATATTGGCCTGGCAAAAAATAATTTGCTGAAAGGAAAAGCAAGCCTGCGTATAAATGCCCGTGACCCCTTTGGCTGGCAGAAATACCAGGGACTTACCAGGTACGGAAATGTTGACATTTCAATCCAGAACCGCTGGGACAATCGCCAGTACGGCATAAACTTTACGTACCGTTTTGGCAAGCAGCAGGGACAAAGCCGCCGCAAGGCATCAGCCACCGAAGAAGAACAACAAAGAGTAGGCGCAGGAAGCTAAAGATGCTTATAGTTTATCTCGTAAAACCATCCGTTGATTGGCGGGTGGTTTTTTTATGCGTGAAAATAAATCATGATTTTATGCTGAAGTTGGTCTTCGCTTCAATCTCCCAACCACCTTCGCCGGTGATGCTGTTATTCACAAGGGCGGAAAGTAAACAACCCTGCTGAGCTAAAACCTTTAAACGCCTTAAACGTTTTAAACGACTTCAACGTTTTATTGTCTTCAACCTTTTCTTTATCTTGTATTCATCATGGTTTCCTTTTCCACCACAATACTAAAATTTTCCAAGCAGGGCGAAAAAACCGGCTGGACATACATTGTGGTTCCGGCCAAGGTTGCCAAAAAACTAAACCCCGGCGTAAAAAAATCGTACCGGGTAAAAGGGAAGCTGGATGATTTTAAAATTGAGAAGACAGCGCTGATCCCGATGGGTGAAGGAGACTTTATCATACCGATCAATGCAGGGATACGAAAAGCTATGGGCAAGCGCCTTGGTGCAACACTAAATGTGCAACTGGAAATAGATAAGTCGCCCATACTGCCACCCAATGAATTGATCGAATGCCTGAAGGATGAACCCGAAGCATTCAAATATTTCAACTCACTTCCACAAAGCCATCGTAATTATTTTACCAAGTGGATCGAATCGGCGAAGACTGAGCCCACTAAGACAAAACGCATCGCCATGGTGGTAAAAACAATGGTGCGTAAAATGGATTTTGGTGCCATGCTTAGGGAAGAACGTGATGAGAGAAAGTTGATGGGGAGGTGATGCAGGATACGAGATTCAGGATGCAAGATACAAGATGCAGGATACAAAATAGAGTTCAACTATGTAAAACGTTTTTAAAATACAAACGGGAACATCCTGAATCCGGTATCTTAGTATCATCTCATCAATATCGTCGTTCCTTTCTGCTCCACCTGTTTACCTGCTTCATTGATGTACTGCAGTATCCAAACGTACGTTCCAAGGTCGGCACCCTGGCCTTTGAAAGTACCATCCCATTTTTTTGTCCAGTCTCGGGTTTCAAAAACCAATTGTCCAACCCTGTTATAAACCCGGAAGCGCAACTCAAAGGCTTTATATGCATTCAACGGATAGAGGTAATCGTTCAGTCCGTCACCGTTTGGAGTAAAGGCATTGGGCACGGCAATGTAACAACTGTTTGGTACAATTATTTTCTGTATGGCCGTGTCAAAACAGCCAAGGTTATTCTGAATGATCAGCCGGGGATATACATATCTTGTAGCAGATGTGGTAAGGTATGATTGCGGCGGCGGTGATTGCAGGTTGCTGGTATTGCCATTTCCAAAATCCCAGCTCCACGAAACAATATGCCCGATGCTGTTGTCTTTAAACACGGCCAGGTCGTTGGGGCATATCACGGCGTTTGTTTCAAAGGCGGCATCCAGTTCGTTGTCTAGTAATATCGGGATGATGGCGCTGGTATCGCTGCACACACCGTTGGATACGATCAGCTGCGTTTGCTTTTGTCCGAACGAACCATAAATAATGGACGGGCTTTGCAGGCGGCTGCTGCGCAGGTTATCAAAATTCCATTTCCATACATTCACTTCATTTCTTCCGTCGTGCGAATAATTAATGGTATCCCGGATGCATCCGTATTTTATGTTGTACGTAAAATCGGCATTTACCGTATCCTTGGTATTGAACAGCAGGAATGAGCCAGCCGGGGTAAACTGGCTGCACTCATCACCAATGGTATTATTATCGGTTCCGGTTCGTAATTCTAAGCGGTAGGTGCCTTTTGTTTGTATGGGTGCAGAAAGTTTTACTTTAATGATGGGTGTTAATCCGTCGGCTGAGCAACTGCCCGTGGCACCAATAACTGTAACAGGTGTTGTACCGGATATCATCGTTACAAAAAAATCACTTCCATCAGCAGCAATGCTGTTGCACTTCATATTCTTGCGGAAAACAAGTTGCAGTTCATCGGGCGAACAACCTGGCTTGGTAAGGCTGTCCATGGGTGTTGGTATCAGCGGGTAAACGATCAACTGGATATTTTCTCCAACAGGTATCTCCCGGTCACAGGCATCCCTGATCGTATTATTATCAGTTCCCTTTTTTATGGTGATCGTATACGTACCGGGCGGTAATTGTGCATCCAGGGTAAGTGTAAGGGAATCCATATCAAAACCGCCGCTGCATCCGAAGCCGCTGGCCGAGATCACGTTGGCAAGCGGAGGTGTGATGGTAAATTCAGACCCACTTCCGGTAAGGCTGTTACACTTCATCCGCTTATTCATTTTGATGGTGGCGCTGGTACCATCGCAGGCTGCTTTTGCACTAAGCAAATGTGGTTCTTTAGGATCAGTGATACTGGCAGTTCCACCGGTAAAACTAAGGTCATAACCTGTTGTACTCCTCGTCCAGTTTGTAACCATGAGCAGGTAATCATGACCAATCGTTATCGTTGGCATTGCATTGAAAGGCGTATTACCGCCGGCCGATCCTTCACAGTGAACGTTTCCTGTAGCCCCTGCCTTACAACCGGTAGGCGACTCAGGAAATGGTGCAGGTCCACTGCCTGCTCCATAAAGATTTATTGAGATGGCCAGTGATGGATCCGAAAAGACATCGTTCGGGTTATGCCCGGTAATATCAAACAGCACCCAATCATAATCATCAGCACTTGAAATACCACTGATCAGAAACCCAAGCGAGCCGCTTTGATAACAGGTGAATTTATACCAGTAAGAACTTGAGGATGATGCCCCAATGGGGCAACCGTTCTGGGCCACATTGGGTCCGGAGCAATTGTCTACTCTATCCTGGTGAAATACGGATGTTCCGCAAACAGGAATGGCGTTTCCTGGTGTCATACCCGGCAGGGAACAGGTTTGTGCCCGGGCGCTTAAAACAACAGCAACAGTAATAATTAGAAGAGTAAAGATTTTCCTGATCATAAGTGCGGTAAAATTATAATAAAGACCCGTTATATAGTCTTTACGCTGCAAGTGTTAATATGATTTTAACAGGTTGGATGAAGAAACCGGAACAATTACACAAGCAACTGCAGCTTTTATTGCTTACTTCACTTTTCCCTTTATCTCCTGTAGTTTCAGCAACGCTTCCACCGGGGTGAGGCGGTTGATGTCCACTTCTTCCAGCAACTTTCTTATTTCATCAAAAGTAATGGAGTGTGCATCAAAAATACTGAGCTGCATTTTAGGGGTTGATAGTCTTTTTACGTTCTCATCAAGGTTTACGGTGCTGCCTCCCTCCCGGCTGTCTTCAAGTTGCTTTAAAATTTCATTGGCCCGTTCTATCAATGCCGGTGGCATACCGGCCATACGTGCCACATGAATTCCAAAACTGTGTGTACTGCCACCCGGAGCAAGTTTGCGCAGGAAGATTATTTTATTACCAACCTCTTTATTGGTTACATGAAAATTCTTAATACCGGAGAATTTATTTTCCAGTTCATTCAACTCGTGGTAATGCGTGGCAAATAATGTTTTAGGCTGATGCGGTGAGTTGTGAAGGAATTCGGCAATGCTCCAGGCAATGCTGATGCCATCATAAGTAGATGTTCCTCTTCCGATCTCATCCAACAATATCAAACTACGCTTTGTAAGGTTATTGATGATGCTGGCTGTTTCATTCATCTCTACCATGAAGGTACTTTCACCACCACTTAAGTTATCGCTGGCACCCACCCGGGTAAATATCTTATCCGTGAGCGGAACTTTCGCATCGCTTGCCGGAACAAAACTTCCCATGTGCGCCATTAACGTGATCAACGCTGTCTGCCGAAGTACAGCACTCTTACCACTCATGTTAGGACCGGTGAGAATGATGATCTGTTGGGTAGCGGGATCCAAATAAATATCATTGGCAATGTATGCTTCACCCACCGGCAGGTTTCGTTCAATCACCGGGTGGCGACTGTCTTTTATATCCAGGATAAAATCATCATGAATGACAGGCTTCTTGTAATTGTATTGCAATGCATTGTTTGCAAAGCAGCATAAACAATCCAGCACTGCCATCACATGGCCATTCACCTGCATGGGAGCGATGTAGTCCTGCAGTTCGTTTAACAGTTCTTCAAAGAGCTGCATCTCTATCTGCAGTATCTTATCTTCTGCCCCAACAATTTTTTCTTCGTACTCTTTTAATTCGGGTGTGATGTAGCGCTCGGCATTCACCAATGTCTGTTTGCGTATCCAGGTGTCGGGCACTTTTGTTTTATGTGCATGCGTTACTTCCAGGTAATAACCAAACACATTGTTGAAACTTATTTTTAAAGAAGAGATGCCGGTTGCCAATGCTTCTTTTTGCTGCAGTTCGATCAGGTAATCTTTCCCGCCGCTGGCGATCCTGCGCAGTGCATCCAGCTCTTCATTTATCCCGGCAGCGATCACCGAACCCTTGGATGCTGCAGCCGGGGGATTTTCATTGATCTCATTAAGGATCTTGTCTAAAATGTATTTACAGGAATTCAGCGAATCACCCAGCCGTTTTAAATAATCATTTGCTGAATTTTCGCAGAGCGATTTTATCAGTTCGGTTTGCTGAAGGCCTTTGGCGATCTGCAGCACTTCCCTGGGGTTCACTTTTTTCAACGGCACTTTACTCACCAGCCGCTCCACATCGCCTGCCTGTTTTATGTACTGAGAAATTTTATTCCGCTGGTCAACTTCTTTTATCAGATACTCAACCGTATGCAATCGTTCGTTGATCTTTGCGATGCTGTTCAATGGCAATACCATCCATCGCTTTAATAACCTGGCGCCCATTGCCGACACCGTATTATCCAAAACTTTCAGCAGCGTATTACTGTCGTCTGCACCGCCAAATAATTCCAGGTTTCGAATGGTGAAGCGATCCATCCACAAATGTTCTTCCCGGTCTATCCGTTGTATGGAAGTAATGTGGCCGAGGTTGGGATGCTCGGTATCTTTTAAATAGTGAAGTATGGCCCCGGCTGCAATGATACCCGTTTTCATGCCTTCTATGCCGAAACCTTTCAAACTGTGTGTGCCGAAATGTTTCAATAAACTTTCCGTGGCATAGGCTTCAGCAAATATCCATTCTTCCAACGTGTAGGTAAAAAACTTAGAGCCGAAGTTCTCTTTAAAATATTTTTGCTGGCTGCGCTGAAAAATAACTTCAGCAGGCTTGAGGCTCTGCAATAATTTATCGGCATATTCTTTATCGCCTTCGGCTACAAAAAATTCACCGGTACTTATATCAAGAAATGCAATGCCTATTTTATTTTCCTCAAAATGAAGAGCAGCCAAAAAATTATTGCTGTTATGTTCCAGTAATTTGTCGCTGGTGGCAACACCGGGAGTTACCAATTCTGTTACACCCCTTTTCACAATTCCTTTGGCAAGTTTGGGATCTTCCAGCTGGTCGCAGATGGCAACACGATAACCGGCTTTAACCAGTTTGTGCAAATAAGTATCCAGCGCATGATGAGGAAAGCCTGCCAGTTCGGATGCTGCCGGGTTACCATTATTTCGTTTGGTTAATGTAATGCCCAGTACCGAAGAAGTGGTGATGGCATCCTGCCCGAAGGTTTCATAAAAATCGCCTACCCGGAAAAGCAAAATTGCATCAGGGTACCTTGCCTTGATGGCATTGTGCTGTTGCATTAAGGGAGTTTCCGCAGTTGCTTTCGCCATAGCTTGTCCCGATTGGTCGGGAGGCGGCAAAAATAATGAATTACCCGGGTTAAAACCCGGTACATTTCAGCTTTAATGTGAGTTACCCCGCCTTTAAAGGCGGGGTAATTCAATTCTCCTGCTTAGTAAGTATCTCCTTCTTCATCTTCTCCCAAAGCCCGTCGAAGGTCTGGTGATTTTCTTCCTTCCACTTTTTACTGAAGGCCCTCATTTTTTCATAGCGGTCATCCTTGCTCATAGAGAAAAAGGCAGTAATGGCTTCGGAGTCGCTTTCAAATGCCAGTTGGTTATACAATTCTTTTAGTTGCTGTTCCTTGTTGATATTGGCATTTGCCAGGGCAATTTCCATTTCTTCCCGCAGCATTACCTTTTCATCGTAACTGCCGGAAGGTAACATCGTTTTTGCGATCACCGGCATCAGTTCGATCAGCATCAATATAAAAACGATGAGGTAATAACGAAAGGCCAGTGCATCATTATTCTTTACCAAATTATTCAATGCCTCTACCCTGGTTAAAAAACCATTGTTGAAGTATGAGGCAAAATTCGCTTCTTCCGCTTTCATTTTATTGTCGATCTCTTTCAATGCAGCATCCGTGCTATCCAGTTCAGGCTTACTTTCTTTCAACAGCGATTGATACTCCCCATCCAGTTTTTGATATTCATTCCGCTTGGCAATGGCAATGTCTTTTATCCCGATCTTGCCGGTACCGCCGCTGCCATCGGTCTCTGCTAAAAAATTTTCTCTTGCTTTGGAAACTGCTTCATACTTTAACGTCCGTTCGTTTTTTATTGAAGCGTTTTGTTTTGTGAGTGTTTCTTTCTGGGTTTTAAAAAGCGTTTCCAGTTCCTGCTGCTTCTGCATCTTCTTTTTTTCATTATCGAGGGAGGTCTGCAGTTTTATTTCCTTATCGAACATATACAACACAGCAGGTTGCGCCATAAAAGTGCCGATGGTTAATGCAAGCAATCCCCGGAATAAAAGCGGGGCAAACTTCCGCTTGTTGAACTTTGTAATGCCTTTTATAAGCGCCCGGTCAATGGTGAGTATGATAAACCCCATGAACAATCCAAGCGCTGCCGCAATAAAGACCGAATCCACGATTGTGCTGAAAAAATACGCCCAGGTAAATGTTGCAAAGATCCAGGTGCCCAGCACCGTCATTCCGATGATGCGGTAACGGTTGCGGTCGATGACCGAATCAATCAGTATTTCTTTTTCGGCAGTGGATAACCACCACAAGAACTCTGTGAACTGCGAAGGTTCATAATGCTCCCTTTGGGAAACAGCAATATTTTTTTCCATATTAAAATAACATTAGAATGTTGCTAAAGAGGGATCAATAGCGGAGTTGAAGTTGAAGGGTTGCAAAATAACTATTCTTTGACGGAATATCGAAGTCTGCGGATGGTTATTTCTCCCACGCTGCCACATTAACAGTTTATTAGAGATCACTATTAAACATAGGTTGCCGGAGAGCATCCATTGTCATATCTTTGCAACCGCTTTAAAAGCGACCGATTTTTTACACTAAACAAGCAAAATGAAGAAAATTCTCAGTGTGGTTCTGGCGATGACGGTATTGGTTCTAACGATTGCAGCACAGCCTCCCAAGTCAATGGGCAGCAGCGACCCGGAAGCAAAAAAAATTCTCGACGCCGTGAGTGCCAAATTCAAAACCTTTAAATCAGTTCAGTCTAAATTCAGTTTAAAGATCGAGAACAGCAGCAATAAGGTAATGGGCAATAAATCCGGTATGGTTTTCATGAAAGGCACCAAGTACCGCATCAATGTTACCGGCCAGGAAATTTATTGCGACGGCAGTAATGTATGGACGGTTGACAAAGCTGCCAAAGAAGTTACCATCAGCAAACTCGATCCTTCAAACAATACCATCACTCCGCAAAAACTTTTCACCAATTTTTACGATAAGGATTTCTTATACAAATTAAACAGCGATGCAAAGGGTGTGCAGGAAATTGAATTGACACCCATTGATAAGTCGAAACTTTTTCACAAAGTGATCGTTTATATCAACAAGACCACAAAAACGATTACTTCTACCAAAGTGTTTGAAAAAGCCGGCAACCGCTATACCTATACCGTAAGCGGAATGAACACCACCGGAAATATTACAGACGCAACCTTTGTATTTGATCAAAAGAATTACCCGGGAATGGAAATTGTGGACCTTCGGTAAATATCGCCGCAGAAACACGGCCTGTCCCGATTATTTCGGGAAGCACAAAATATTTTAAACGTTCGGCCTGAGGCTGAACGTTTTTATTTGCCCCAACGATAGGTTTTAATATCAATACCTGCCAGGTCAAGCACCCGGTCAACAACGGTGGCAGCCACTTCTTCTATTGTTTGAGGTTTACTGTAGAAAGAAGGGGTGGCCGGGCAAATAATGCCACCCGCCAGGGTAACGGTTTCCATATTGCGGATATGAATGAGGTTGTATGGAGTATCCCTGATCACACAAATAAGTTTTCTCCTTTCCTTTAAAACCACATCCGCTGACCGGCTTATAAGATCATTGGAAATACCCGAAGCGATCCGTCCCAAAGTTCCCATACTGCAGGGAATGATGATCATAGTATCGTATTGTCCGGAACCCGAGGCAAAAGGGGCATTAAAATCCTGTTGCTGGTAAAATTTCACCGGCAGGCTGCTGAATTCTTCGTTTCCCAGTTCAATTTTCCACACCTCTTTCGCATTTTCTGTCATCACTATTGATAACTCCTGCCACTGGTCCTTACACAAAAGCAGTTTTTTCAGTAGTAAGCTGGCGTATATGGAACCGCTTGCACCTGTCACCGCCACGACAATTTTTTTCATCATTTTCCGTTTAACTTTGCCTAAGCTACAAACAAATAAACTATGAATAAAGTTCTGGGCTTTTTATTGATTTTGACAGCACCGCTCCTGTTGGTTTCTTTCAATGATCCAAAAAAAGAAAAAATAAACTGGCTGAGTATTGCCGAACTGGAAGCTGCGTATGCCAAAAATCCGAAGCCCATCATTATTGATGTATATACCGACTGGTGTGGCTGGTGTAAAGTAATGGACAGGGAAACATACAGCAATGATAAAGTGGCGGACTACATCAACAAAAATTTTTATGCCGTAAAGCTCAATGCAGAATCGACCGGGCAGATCGTTTTTGGAAACAAAAAGTATAACTATAACCCTGCTTACCGGGCCAATGACCTGGCCGTTTATTTCCTGGGAGGCCGCATGGGTTACCCAACTACTGTTCTGTTGTCGACGCTGGATGCACAACCGGCACCTCTTTCCGGTTATCTTAAACCTTCAGAACTTGAAGCTCCTGTAAAATATTTTGGAGAAGGGGTTTATAAGAATAAAGACTACCCGCTTTATATGAAAGATTTTACCAGTAGCTGGTAAAATCTTTAGTCATTAGGCATTTGTCAATAGTCATATGTCCAATGCTACCAGTTCCTGATTTTCCCTTTACCGAAAATCTTATTTTTCTGCTGTTAACTTCTATATTGTAATTTCCCCATTCAATATTCGGGATGTCTTCACCAAAACTACAGCGAAGCTTAGGCTTATTTCAATCCACTGTGATCAACATGATCGACATGGTGGGCATCGGCCCCTTTGTTACCCTGCCCATAGTAATGGGACTGATGGGTGGCATGTTCTTATATGCCTGGATCGCCGGGGCCATTCTATCGCTGGTGGATGCAATGATATGGAGTGAACTGGGCGCTGCTTATCCACTCGCCGGCGGCAGTTATAATTTTTTAAAAGAAGCTTATGGAAAGAACGGCATGGGCCGCATGATGAGTTTCCTTTACATCTGGCAAACCATTATACAGGCACCACTGGTTGCGGCTTCTGCTGCCATTGGCTTTGCACAATACCTCGGCTACCTCGTTCACATGGATGAATGGGAACAAAAACTTGTTTCGGCATCTGTGATTGTTGTTGTTACCATATTATTATACCGTAAGATCGACAGCATTGGAAAGATCGCCGTGCTGCTGTGGACCGGTGTGATCCTTACCATTGGCTGGATCATTGTTGGCGGCATTGCACATGGAAATTTTTTACAGCCACTCAAAAACATCAATGAAGGATTCAGTTGGGGCCACCTGGCTTCCTTTGCATTCGGACAGGCATGCATCAAATCCATTTACAGCTACCTGGGGTATTACAATGTTTGTCACTTGGGAGCTGAAATAAAAGATCCCGGTAAAAATATTCCCCGCAGCATGTTCATCTCGGTGATCGGCATTGCCATTTTATACCTTGCGATGAATACAAGCGTAAGCAGTGTGATCTCCTGGCAGGAAATAAAACAATGGCAGGATGCAGGCATAAATAATTTTGTAGTGAGTACTTTCATTGAACGGCTCTATGGTAAAGCCGCAGCAAATGTTGCAACGGTAATGATACTATGGGTGGCTCTTGCTTCCTTATTTGCTGTAATGCTGGGTTACTCAAGGGTGCCTTATGCCGCAGCGGCAGACGGTTCTTTCTTTAAAGTATTTGCCAAACTGCATCCCACCCGCAATTTTCCATACGTTTCCTTACTGGTGATGGCTGCCTTTGGTTTTGTATTCAGCCTGTTGTTTAAAATGAGTGATGTGATCAGCGGCATACTCGCTATGCGTATCATGGTGCAGTTCATCGGCCAGGCTGTTGGAGTGATCATGCTCCGAAAAAGAAACGGTACAAAAGCGCTGCCGTATAAAATGCCTTTGTATCCCCTGCCGGTTATTTTGGCCATTGCGATGTGGCTCTTTGTTTTTTATTCAACCGGATTAAAGGTCATCAACTCCTTCTTAATTGTTTTCGGCTCCGGCCTTGTTGTGTATTTTATTTATGCAAAACTGCAGAACCAATGGCCGTATAAAAGAAAGGAAGATGTGGAATCAGAAAAAGAAATAAGTAGTACAGGGAATTAATAAGCGATGCTTTTTTTTCCCGGCATAACAGTGCTTTTTAAATTGACATTTCACAGATCCGGCAGATCATTGATCTCCGTGAACTCGCCATTTGAAACAGCCAGGGCCATACAAAAACTTCCATTCGTTATTACGAGGTATGGAACCTGCAAGGTTAAATTATAACGCAACACCTGGTCCAATACCTTTTTATCCAGCGTCACTCCCATCTCCTTACACTCAATGATCATCCAGGGTTTTGAATTTCTATCATACACTACCACATCAAAACGTTTCTTTAACTCACCCAGTTTTATTTCCTTTTCAACGGCCATCAAAGAAGCCGGGTATTTCTTCACCTGGAAGAGGTACTGCAGGAAATTCTGCCGCACCCATTCTTCCGGGGTAAGCACCACCCAGCGTTTCCGGTACTCATCAAAGATCAGTTCCCGGTTGTCTTCCTTCTTTATTTTGGGTTGATATGGTGGGTATTCGATCCTGATCATTGGCCCCTACCCCCTAAAGGGGAATGTATTGATCTTAGTAAAGTAAATTTTCGTATTTTTAAAGACTGCATTAGTTGAAATGTCAGGCTCCAAAGGTATAGATTAATCTAAGTTTTTCTATCGCATGGCTTAATACGAGTGTAGCAATTATTATAAACATTTAAAAAAGAGAAATTATCCCACTTTAGGGGATAGGGTTATGAAGACAAAAGAAGAAATTGTACAGAATTGGTTACCCAGGTACACCGGCGAAAAGATTGAAAATTTCGGTCAATATATTTTGCTCACTAATTTTTCCAATTACGTAGGCCTGTTTGCCAAATGGAATAAGGTAAAAGTAATTGGCGTGGGTAAAGCGATGCAGTGTGCAACGGCCGGCAATATCACCATCATTAATTTCGGAATGGGAAGCCCGGGTGCTGCCACTATCATGGACCTGCTGAGTGCTATACATCCACAGGCTGTTTTATTTTTAGGCAAATGCGGTGGATTGAAAAAGCGAAATAAACTAGGCGATCTTATCTTGCCCATTGCGGCCATAAGAGGAGAAGGTACGTCCAATGACTACTTCCCTCCCGAAGTACCGGCACTGCCAGCATTTGCTTTACAGAAAGCGGTATCTACCACCATCCGCGACTATGCAGTGGATTACTGGACAGGTACTGTTTACACTACTAACCGCCGTGTTTGGGAGCATGACGAGAAATTCAAGGAATACCTGCAGGACATAAGGGCTTATGCAGTTGACATGGAAACCGCCACCATTTTTACGGTTGGTTTCTATAATAAGATCCCAACCGGTGCCTTGTTGCTGGTTAGCGACCAACCCATGACTCCCGATGGTGTAAAAACAGCAGCCAGCGATAAAAGAATTACTGCCAAGTTTGTAAATACACATATTAAAATAGGCATCGACTCATTAAAGCAACTGATGAATAACGGTCTTACTGTACGGCATCTTAAATTTTAAGCATCAATAGCAATATTAAACCCATAAAAAACAAATAACCCCCAACCTGTTGGCTGAGTTATTTTGCATAGCCTCGTAGAGGCGAAACTTTGGTAAAAATAACCTCTGTTTTTCCGAGCTCCCTGGGAGCGATATTTTGTAATGCCGCTCCTACGGAGCTAAATTCTGGATATCGGATTTCTTTTTACCAAAATTTCGGCCCTACGGACCTTGCAAAAAAAACAGTCCCGGAAAACATTTTATCTGATTGCCTTTATTACTTTCCATAAGGAACCTGAGCATTCATTTCGGCAAAGGGCACGAAAGAATGACTGCTGCAAGAAATATTTCTTTGGAAATAAAAAAAGGCGAACTGCTTGCCATTGTGGGTGAAAGCGGTTCCGGCAAGTCGGTTACAGCGCTTTCGCTTTTAAAACTACTGCCCAGGCAAAGTACGGTTACCGGCCACGCTTTTCTTTACCGTTGGGAAGAAAAGCCTCTTGATCTTATCCAGATGCCGTTGTCAGAATTAAATGATGTTCGTGGCAGCAATATCTCTATGATCTTCCAGGAACCGATGACTTCTTTAAACCCGGTATTCACCTGCGGGTACCAGGTAATGGAATCCATCATGCTTCATCAGAAGGTTAGTAAAAAAATTGCCCGGCAAAAAGCCATTGACCTTTTTGAAAAAGTACAATTGCCTGACCCGCCAGGGATGCTGAAGCGTTTTCCGCACCAGGTAAGCGGCGGACAAAAACAACGGGTGATGATCGCCATGGCCATGAGCAGCAACCCGTCGTTATTGATCGCCGATGAACCCACCACTGCCCTGGATGTAACAGTTCAGAAAAATATCCTTGAACTGATCAGGGAATTGCAGCAGCAAAATAACATGGGTGTCATCTTCATCACACATGATCTTGGCATTGTGGCCGACATTGCTGATAAGATTGTGGTGATGCACAAAGGTGAAATTGTAGAGCAGGGAAGTGCAAAGGAAATTCTCAATTCGCCAAAACATCCATATACAAAAGCCTTATTAGCTTGTCGTCCGGGGGGTCAGTCTAAGAATAAACGGTTGCCGGTGGTTAGTGATTTTTTAGGAACGAAGGAAACAAAGGTCATTGGTCATTCGTCATTAGTCATTGAGCAGGCCAATAGCTGCGAACAGCAAACCACAAACCACAAACCTCAAACCAATATTCTTGAAGTAAAAGATCTCAGCATTCACTTCCCTGTAAAGAAAAATATATTTGGCAAGCCGGTTAAATTCTATAAAGCTGTAGATAATGTAAATTTTGATGTTCAGCAGGGAGATATTGTGGGCCTGGTCGGTGAAAGCGGTTGTGGAAAAACAACGCTCGGCAGAAGCATCCTTCAACTTGTAAAACCCACATCGGGTAAGATCGTATTGAATGGCGAAGACATTACAAAAATGAAAGCTTCCCGTTTACGCAATCTCCGCAAAGACCTTCAGATTGTTTTCCAGGACCCCTACGGTTCTTTGAACCCACGCATTACCATCGGCGAAGCCATACTCGAGCCGCTTAAAGTGCACGGCGTTTTAAATAATAAGAATGAAAGGAAAGAAAAAGTGATGGAACTGCTGGAAAAAGTAAGTCTTAAACCCGATCACTTCAACCGCTACCCTCACCAGTTCAGCGGAGGCCAACGCCAGCGCATCTGCATTGCCCGTGCACTTGCATTATATCCTTCCTTTCTGGTATTTGATGAAAGTGTATCTGCCCTGGATGTAAGCGTGCAGGCGCAGGTACTTAACCTGCTCAACGACCTGAAGAAGGAATTTGGTTTTACGGCAATCTTTATATCACACGATCTTTCGGTGGTGCATTACATATGCAACCGCATCCTCGTAATGCAGCAGGGCAGGATCGTGGAGGAAGGAACAGCAGACCAGGTTTATCATGACCCGGTGAATGAATACACCCAAAAGCTGGTGGATTCGATCCCGGGAAAGTTGCTGTTACAGCCCATACTGGCATAGCTTTCGTACAAATTGTTCACAACCGTTAAATTCTTCGGCCAAAAGGCGTGACAGGCTTTATTTATTAGCTGTTATTCATTACCTTTGCCACCTTTAAATCATGCCGTAACATGATAAGTGCCTTTAAAAGGCTATCACTTCAGTACCCAGTGTACACGGCATGTAACCATAATATTAAAACCGTTACATGAAATTATCACAATTCCGTTTCGACCTTCCGCTTAATTTAATTGCCCAGCAACCTACCAAAAAACGTGAAGACAGCCGCATGATGGTTATCGAACGTAAGACCGGGCATATCGAGAACAGGCACTTCAAAGACATCATTGAATATTTTAACGACAAGGATGTGTTTGTAGTAAACAACACCAAGGTATTTCCTGCCCGCATGTATGGCCGCAAGGAAAAGACCGGCGCCAAGATCGAAGTGTTTCTTTTGCGTGAGCTTAACAAAGCCAACAAACTTTGGGATGTGATCGTTGACCCTGCCCGTAAAATAAGGGTGGGCAATAAATTATATTTTGGCGAAAGTGATGAACTGGTTGCCGAAGTAATTGACAACACCACCAGCCGTGGGCGTACCATTCGTTTTTTATGGGAAGGCACCGATGATGAATTCAGGGGAATGCTGGAAATTTTAGGTGAAACGCCATTGCCAAAATACATCAAACGTAAACCCGAAGAAGAAGACAAAGAACGATATCAAACCGTTTATGCAAAACACGAGGGTGCTGTTGCAGCTCCAACTGCCGGGTTACACTTCAGTGAAGAACTGATCAAACGCCTTGAGATAAAAGGAATTCGTTTTGCAGAAGCAACCTTACATACCGGCCTGGGTACATTCCGTCCCATTGAAGTGGAAGACCTGAGCAAGCATAAAATGGATGCAGAATATTACCGCATTGAAGAAAATGCCTGCAAGATCGTTAACAAAGCAAAAGAAGGAGGCCACCGCATCTGCTCCATCGGTACTACCACGATGAGGGCCATGGAATCTTCATTCACTGCACAGAAGTTATTGAAGCCATCAGAAGGCTGGACCAATCATTTCATTCATCCGCCTTACAATTTTAATATTGCCGATTCGCTGGTAACGAATTTTCATCTTCCTAAAACAAGCCTGCTTATCATGGCCTGTGCCTTTGCCGGCTACGACCTGATGATGGAAGCTTATAAAAAAGCCATCAAGGATAAGTACCGCTTTTTCAGTTATGGAGATGCAATGCTGATTATCTAAGGACGTGGAGTCATATACCGTATTTTAGCCTTCCTCAAGGGAGGCTTTTTAATTCCTGCGTTTGTAAAAAATCGGCGAAAAATAAGTGTGCACAGGCGCTAAAAAATACAGTCGGCAAAGTTTTACGAAAAGATTCTACATGACTTTGCATACCTGGCTACAGGTAATATTTGTAAAAGATTTTATTTTTGCCCTGTTAATAAACCAATCTTTTACCTATTAAAACCAACCACAATGAAAAAGAATTTCTTTGTACCGGCGGCAATGCTGTTGCTCGCCTTTTCTTCGACCTCATGTAAGAAGGAAACACCTTCACCCTTAACCGATAACACTATTGCCCGGGAGGTAGCTGTACCTGGATCTCCTGCTGCAATTGTATCGAAATCATCTAACGAAAGAACGCCAGCTCCACTCGTGTTAGAAAAATATTCATGGAAAGTAGGCAATATCAGCGTGAATGGTATAAACCTGACTCCTTCGTACTGTGAATATGGTTTTAAGTTCAACTCCGCTAATTCAGTTGTTGCTACCAGGGAGTTTGCAACCGTTAATGGATCCTGGTCCCTGAACAACAGTAATAGTTCAATAGCTATGCTTTTTGACCAAAATGAAAAACTAAGCCTGGCCGACCTCAATGGTAATTGGGAGATAGTCAGGGTCACTTCAAGAAGTGTTTACATGCAGATCAATGACCTCGCCTTCCAGGCTGAGCTAAGGTTCGATGCTGATCCGTTTGGAGTGAAATAAGAAAACTCTTTTTGGAATTAATCGAATTTATCTACACTGATCGTCGCCGGGCTGGCGACGATCTTTTTTTATGCCTGTCCTTTCCAAAGAGGGCCGGATAGATATCCGGCCCGTTACAATTCAATATCCTATGAAAATCCATTACAGTTACGGTAAAAATTGATCCGCAGATTTAGCCGGCAAAAAAAAGGGGCCAGATAAAAATCCGGCCCCGTTTAATCCAATATCCTATGAAAAACCAAGAGTAAGACGCACGGGAAGATTCATTTGTTGCAAATGAATTGTTAACAGTTTTTGAGTAACTTTATTCTAATCAAAATTTAATAATGATGAAAACAATTCAGCAGTGGCTCAGCGAATACGGGGAGAGCCACCAGGACCATACCAATAAAACCATCCACTGGATCTGTGTACCATCTATTTTCTTTTCTATAACGGGATTATTATACAGCATTAAACTGCCCTTTGAAATTTCAGGCGTTACAATAAATGTAGCGATGATCGTTTTGATACTTGCCGTGGTATATTATTTTTCCCTTTCCCGAACACTGTGGATAGGCCTGTTCCTATTTGCTGTACTGTGCTTATTGCTCTGCCAGTTTATCGAGCGTTCGGGCATTGTGCCACTCTGGCTTTTTTGTGTAATTGTATTTGTTGTAGCATGGATCGGGCAATTTTACGGCCACAAAGTGGAAGGGAAAAAACCATCTTTCTTTAAAGACATCCAGTTCTTATTGATCGGGCCGGCCTGGCTGATGAGTTTTATTTATAAAAGATTAGGAATAGGATTATGACGAAGTGTTGATGCAGGATACGGGATACAGGATACCCATATATAAGTTTGCAAAACAACAGAAGATATTTCACCCATTTAGTTCTATCCTGTATCAGGAATCCTGGATCGGCATTTTGTTACAGCCCAAACAACCCCTTATTCAGCAACTTCAAAGTCTGTTCTTTATGCTGCCTGTCGATGAGCAACGTAACATTGTGTTTGCTTCCGCCATAGCTTACCATACGAACCGGGATTGGTTCAATGGCATCAAACAGTTTTTTCATCACGTCCTTTGTTTCTTCGATCTCATTTCCCACAACCGATACGAGGGTTTGATTGCTGTCGGTTTCAATCGTTCCGAATGGTTCCAGTTCTTTGATGATATCCGGCAGGCTCACATCATTATCAATGGTAACCGAAACAGCCACTTCCGATGTGGTGATCATATCAATGGAGGTACGGTATTTTTCAAACACTTCAAACACTTTACGCAGGAAGCCATAAGCCAGTAACATGCGGCTGCTCTTTACACGGATGGCCGTGATGCCGTCTTTTGCTGCAACGGCTTTTGCGCCGTTACTTCCTGCTTTTTCGGTGATCAAAGTACCTTTTGCAGATGGATCCATGGTATTCAGCAACTTTACCGGCACGTTATAAAAATGTGCAGGCCAGATACTGGCAGGATGTAAGATCTTTGCGCCGAAATAAGCCAGCTCGGCCGCTTCTTCAAAACTCAACTGCTCAATGGGATAGGTTTTATCTACGATTCGTGGGTCGTTGTTGTGCATGCCGTCGATGTCGGTCCATATCTCACACACGTTCGCCGTTATTGCCGCTGCTATGAGTGAAGCCGAATAATCACTTCCCCCTCTTTTTAAATTATCCACTTCTCCCCTTGCGTTGCGGCAGATATACCCCTGTGTGATGAATATCTTCTTGTCTTTATTTTTTTGCAGCAGCTGGGCCAGTTTTACTTTGATGGTGCCCACCTGTGGTTCATCATGTGTATCGATGGTCATGAAGTCGAGGGCGGGCAATAAAACATGATCTACGTTTATTTCTTCAAGATAGATGCTGAAGAGTTTTGTGCTCAGCAATTCCCCCTGCGCAAGAATATCTTTATTCAATGCTTCGCTGAAAGATATCTTTAAGATGATGGTAAGGAATTCGAAATGTTCATTCAAAACGGCATTTGCTTTTTGTAATGAAGTTTCAGTCTTTAATAATTCCGAAATGAATTTTTTATAATGTTCATGCAAGGCATCAATTTGTTGCTTGGCCGTGTTCCGGTCGCCATGCGCCAATGATTCACTTATTTCCACCAGTGCATTGGTGGTTCCGCTCAAAGCTGAGAGAACAACTATTTTGGATTCCTCATCCTTTGTTACCAGGTTAGCTACTTCCTGCATCCGCTGCGGCTTACCCACACTAGTACCGCCAAACTTCATTACTTTCATTCCATAAATTTTGAGGTGCAAATATAATCCTTAAAGGGCTACGCCGAACTTATAGCCGATGGCTTCCAGGTCATCGATTACAGGTTGCAGCAAAGGAATTCCATTCTTCATTCTTTCGGCTTCCATTTCTCTTTCGGGGTCACCGGGAATGAGCACTTTCTCCTGGCCGGGAATGGTTTTGGCAGAACGGAAACGGGCAATCCATTTATCCATGTGCAATTTAAATTCATCAGTTGTGCGGAATGCATCAATACGCAGGACGCCAAAGAAATGGCCGATGCCTTCGCAGGGCATATGTTCAGGCATTGGT
>Ga0209023_10000486_pt1 | contig 59995 bp, 50 predicted proteins | sample LakOneMetagenome_FD_187468 | JGI IMG/M metagenome (GOLD analysis project Ga0209023, IMG submission 187468) | Freshwater and sediment microbial communities from Lake Erie, Canada (SPAdes) (version 2) | ecosystem: Environmental > Aquatic > Freshwater > Lentic | place: Lake Erie, Canada...
GGGACGCGAACCTCGCCTCGGGTGACTACGCGACGGCGGTCCGTGAGGCCGACCGGGCGATCAGCCGGCTCCAGGCGTTGAAGCTGTCGTTGGTGGCCGCGGCCGACCGGGCCGCGGTCGCTGCGGCGTCGGGGATGAGTGGGACGGGGGCGTGGCTGTCCCAGGCGACGCGTACGACGGGCGCGGCCGCGGCCGGACAGGTCGCCCTCGCCGGAGCACTCGAGACACTCCCCGCGACCGGAGCCGCGCTACGCGAGGGTGTGGTCTCCCCCGAGCATGCCGCGGTCATCGCCGCCGCCACCCGCCAGCTCCCCACCACCCTGGACCCTGATGCGCGGGCGGTGGTCGAAGCGGGCCTGGTCGAACAGGCCAAGCGTCTCGACCCCGTCGCGTTGCGGAAGAAGGCCCGCCGCGCCCTGGAACTCGTCGCGAGTCGGGAAGAGGCCGACCGCCACCACGACCACGTCCTGCGCGACGAGGAAGCCCGCGCGAGGGACAAGACCCGGCTGACCCTGCACGACAACCGCGACGGGACCGTGTCCGGTCACTTCACGGTGCCGACGGTGGCGGGGGCGATCCTCAAGAAGGTGCTCGGCCAGCTGGCCTCACCCCGCCGCGGACGCCTCGGCGCCACCCAGGACCAGACCGGACCCGTCGGCGACCAGCTCGACTGGGCCCAACGACAGGGCCAGGCGTTCGTCGAGCTGATCGAGCACCTGCCCACCGACCGCCTCCACGGCAAGACCGCCGCCACCATCGTGGTCACCCTCGACCACACCCAGCTCACCGCCGACCTCGCCGCCGCAGGCCTCGACACCGGCGACCAGCTCAGTGCCGGCGAAGCCCGCAGACTCGCCTGCGGGGCGGGGATCCTGCCCACGATCCTCAACGGCCCCTCCCTGCCACTCGACCTGGGCCGCACCCAACGGTTCTTCACCGAAGCCCAACGCGTCGCCCTCGCCACCCGACACACGACTTGCCTCGCCGACGGGTGTGACCGCCCCTACGCCTGGACCGAGCTCCACCACCGAGACCCCTGGGCCACCGGAGGACGGACCGACCTCGACAGAGCCGAACCGTTGTGTGGTTTCCACCATCATCGGATCCACGACCCGAGCTATCTCCACCGACGACACCCCGACGGCACCCTCACCTTCCACCTCAGACGCTGAGGGACGCCGGTGGCGGTCCAGGTTCAGACGAGCAGCAACGCCGAGGCCACGACGCTCACGCCGAGGGCGGCCATCTCGAACTGGTGCTGGCTGACGCGTCGGACCAGCTGGCGACCCAGTACGCCGCCGACCAGCAGCGCGGGGATCAGGGCGGCGTCGACCGCGAGGCTGTCGAGGTTGATCAGGTGGAGACCCGTGCTGAACGGCACCTTGAGCAGGTTGACCAGGAGGAAGAACCATGCGCCGGTGCCGAGCATCCGCAGCATCGGAAGTCCGGCCAGGATCAGATAGATCGTCATGACCGGCCCGGCCGCGTTGGCCGTCATCGTGGCGAAGCCGGCTACCCCTCCCAGCGCGGCGGCGGTCACCAGATGTACCGGTGGGGGCGGTGAGGTCTCGGTGTTGCCGGGGCGGCGCCGGCGCTGCCACAGCTGCAGCGCCGACATCGCGAGCAGTACGGCCCCGATCACCGGGCGAACGAGGTCGTTGCTGGCGCTCGACAAGAACCAGGTCCCCAGGGCCAGGCCGGGGAGGACGCCGGGCAGCAGCCGGGCCAGCACGCGCCAGTCCGCATGGCGGCGATAGACCGTGATCGCCATGACGTCCCCACAGATGAGCAGCGGCAGCAGCGCACCCGTCGACTCCTTGGCGGGCAGGGCGAAGGCGAACAGCACCACGGCGACCGACCCCACACTGGAGATCGCGGTCTTGGCGACCCCGACCAGCACGGCTCCTGCGGCGAGGAGGACCCACGTCGTCAGGGTCAGCTCGGCGGGGGTCACGGGTCGCAGTCTGGCCCATGCTGTCCCCGCGTCAGGTGTCGAGAGTGGTGAGCCGCCGGATGTTACTGGCGGGTAGTGATGGGGGACACGTCTGTTCTTTCGTCGTTTTCGTACCGCGAATCGGTAAAACGGCGCAAAGTAGGGGCCGACAACAAAGCTTCGTCGAAGCCGCCGAGGGACCCGAGACCCTTGACGGCTTCGACGCTTGCCAGGGCTCCTGTCGGGTTGGCACCCGACCGGGCTGACATGCTGGGCGCGTGGCGATCACCTCTCTCGACGATGTGGGCACCGAGCTGCTCACCGCCGAGGCGGCGCGGAACCTGGCGGGCCGGTTCGTGGCGCACCTGCGGGCGGCCGGCGTCCCGGACCGCGGGCGGGTGCTCTTTCAGGCACCCAACTCGGCGAGGCTCCTCGCGGCGGTGTTGGGGAGCCTGCTGGGGGAGTACGTCCCGGTGATCGTGAGCGACAAGCTGACCGCGCGGGAGCGCGACGAGCTGACCGCGGACGTCGAGCCGCACCTGGTGGTCGGCGGCGACGTGATGGCCGCGGCGTTCGACCGGGGTCCAGTGCCGATCAGCGAGGTCCCTCGCTGCCGCCCGATGCACTTCACGAGCGGCACCTCGGGGCGACCCAAGGGGGTGTGGAGCGGTTGGCTCGACGACGCCGACGCGCGCGCCCTGGTCGAGGAGGAGACGACCGCCTGGGGGATGACCTCCGAGGACGTCTATCTCGCGGCGTCGCCGATGAGCCACTCGGCACCGCTGCGGTTCCCGCTGATGACACTCCTGTCGGGCGGCAGCGTCGTCGTACCGACGGCGTTCGACGTCGACATCGTGCGCCCGTTGGTCGAGTCGGGCACCGTCACGACCGCGTTCGTGGCCCCGGTCCCGCTCCAGCGCCTGCTCGGTGACGACGAGGTCCACACGCACGCGATGCGACTGGTCGCGCACGCCGGCGCCCCGTGCCCGGCCAAGGTCCGGGCGGCCGCACGTCGGGCTTTCGGCGACGACGTCGTCCGGGAGTTCTATGGCGCGACCGAGGGGCAGTTCACGGTCTGCACGCCGCAGGAGTACGACGCCCGCCCCGGCACGGTCGGACGGGCGCGCCCCGGCCGTGAGCTGCGCGTCGACCACGACGGCCGGATCTGGTGCCGGGTGCCGCGCCACGCGCGCTTCGAGTACTGGCGCGACCCCGCCAAGACCGCGGAGACCTGGGACGGCGACTGGTTCACCGTCGGCGACCTCGGCCACCTCGACGACGCCGACTACGTCTATCTCGACGGTCGCCGCAGCGACCTGATCATCACCGGCGGGGTCAACGTCTATCCCGCCGAGGTCGAGCGGGTCGTCCTCGACCTGCCGGGCGTCACCGAGGCGTGCTGCTTCGCCGTCGACGACGACCACTGGGGCCAGCGGGTCTGCCTCGCGGTCGTCGGTCCGGCGGACGAGGTCACGATCCGGGAGCACTGCGAGGAGCAGCTGGCGCCCTACAAGCGGCCCAAGAGCATCTATCGCGTCGACGACTTCCCGCGCACCCACTCCGGCAAGGTCGACCGGATGTCCGTGCCGGCGTTCGTCGGGGCGGTCCGTGGGGTACTTCGTTCCTGATCACAGGGGATCCGACCGAGGTCCCCGCGGGAAAGGGAGACACCATGGGCTACGGATTCGGCGGGCTGCTGCTGGTCGTGGGGCTGATCCTCGCGCTGGCTGTGACGGACAGCGTCAACGGGGTCGACCTCACCATGGTCGGCTGGATCATGACGGTCGTCGGCGTCGTCATCCTCGCCCTCTCGGCGATCACCAACAACCGCGCGCGCGGCGCTCGCAGCGTGAGTACGACGACGCACGCCGACGGCACCCAGTCGGTCAGTGAGCGGCGGACCGACGTGTGACGGTCCGGACCATCACGCAGTTCTTCTGGCCCTTCGGGCGGTCGTAGGTGAAGCCGGCCTCCTCATACATCCGGCGGGTGCCGTTGTAGAGGAACGACGCCGACATCTTCTTGGCGGGCGGATGCGTGGTCAGGTCGTGGGGGTAGCCCTCGACGACACCGCCGCCGGCGTCGGCGATCAGGTCGAGCGCCCCCTGGAGCGCGAGCGCTGCCAGGCCGTGGCGGCGGTAGCGCTTGTCCACGAAGATGCAGGTGACCCGGAAGTCGGGCGCGGACGTCGAGGTCTCGTCGTACTCCTTGCGGTGATGGATGTTGGGCAGCTCGTCCGGAGGCCCGAACTCGGCCCAGGCCACCGCCTCGTCGCCGTCGAAGACCAGTGCGGCGTGCGCGCGTCCGTCCCGGACGAGCCCGCACTTGAGCTCGCGGTTGGTCTCGGCCGTCCGGTCCTTGTCCTTGTCCTTCATCAGGGTGTGGAACCAGGTGCACCAGCAGCCGCCGAAGATGCCGCCGCTCCGCTCGACCAGGTCGGCGAAGGCCGGCCAGGTCTCGGAGGTCAGTGCCCGGATGGTGAACCGATCGCTCGACGTCGACGTCTCCATGACGCCAGGCTAGGCCGGGTTCCGGACATTCAGCGTCCGCGAAAGCACCCCAGCCCTGCCGGGTCGGCGAGGAAGCAGGAGGTTCGACATGGAGCGGATGACCGAGGACCAGCTCACCGACGAGGTGGTCGGCCGGCTGGAGGCGACCCCGGATCCGCGGCTGCGTGAGGTGATGCAGGCGCTGGTCCGCCATGTGCACGCCTTCGCCCGCGAGGTACGGCTCACCGACGAGGAGTGGCTGCGTGGCATCCGCTTCCTCACCGCCACCGGCGACATCACCGACGCCGTACGCCAGGAGTTCATCCTCCTGTCCGACACCCTCGGCCTGTCGTCCCTGGTCGACCTGATCAACCACTCCGACGTCGACTCGTTGGCCACCGAGCCGACGATCCTCGGTCCGTTCTATGTGCCCGAGTCCCCATGGCGCGAGTTCGGCGCCTCGATGGTCGAATACGACGACGGCGGCGAGCCGGCCATCCTGCGCGGCGTGGTGCGCGACGACGGTGGTACGCCGGTCGCCGGCGCGGTCATCGACGTGTGGCAGAACGCCGCCACCGGCTTCTATGCCGTCCAGCAGCCCGACGAGCAACCGGCCACCAACCTGCGCGGCCGCTACGTGTCCGACGACCGGGGACGCTTCGAGATCCGGACTGTCCGTCCGGTGCCCTACCCGATCCCCGACGACGGCCCGGTCGGCCGACTGCTCCAGGACACGGGCCGGCATCCCTGGCGGGCCGCCCACATCCACCTCAAGGCGACGGCCGACGGCTTCACCCCGCTGACCACCCATCTGTTCGACCGGGCCAGCGACTACCTCGACTCCGACACCGTCTTCGGCGTCAAGGAGTCACTGATCGAGGACTTCGTGGCGGACGCCGACGGGGTCCTGGTCTGCGAGCACGACGTCGTCTTGACGCGCGCCTGACCCGACCGGGCCGAGCGGACCGGTCTGTGCGGACCCGGGTGGCATGATCACCTGATCACCCGGGCGAAGGAGGAAGTCATGAGTGAGCCGGAGCGCGACCTGGCGGCCATCGAGGCTCGCCGCAGCGAGATCAGGGACGAGTTCCTCCGCCCGTCGGGGGAGCGCCCGCCCAGCACGGCCCGGGGCCTGCACCACACAGCGCTGGTCAGCAGCGACGTGGAGCGGACGGTCCGCTTCTATCAGGACGTCCTCGGGTTCCCGCTCACCGAGCTGATCGACAACCGCGACTACGCCGGGTCCTCCCACTTCTTCTTCGACATCGGCAACGGCAACCTGCTCGCCTTCTTCGACTTCCCGGGTCTCGACGTCGGGCCCTACCAGGAGGTGCTCGGCGGCCTTCACCACATCGCGATCTCGATGGACCTCGACTCCTGGAACGCCGCCGTGGGCCGCCTCGAGGCCGCCGGCATCGAGCACGTCGTCCACAGTGACGTCTCGGTCTACTTCCGCGACCCCGACGGCGCTCGGCTCGAGCTGATCGCGGACCCGCTGGGGGAGATGTACGGCCTGCAGGTCTTGTGAGTCACCGTGCGTGAGTTCGTCCACGAGGCCCCCGCCTCGCGCGTCGTCTTCGGCCTCGGCTCTCGTGGCGTGGTCGGCGACGAGGTCCACCGGCTGGGCCTGAGCCGGGTCCTGGTGATCCACGGGCGTCACGAGGCGGCGTACGCCGACGAGATCCTCGCCGCGCTCGGCCCACGGGGGGTGGGGCGTTTCGACGACGTGGCCATGCACGTGCCGGTGGCGACCGCGCAGGCGGTCGTCGCCCTGGCCGAGAGGTCGGGCGCAGACGGCCTGATCGCCGTCGGCGGAGGCTCGGCGATCGGCGCCGCCAAGGCGGTGGCCCGGCAGACCGGGTTGCCGATCATCGCCGTCCCGACGACCTATGCCGGCTCGGAGATGACCCCGATCTGGGGGCTGACCGACGGGGGCCGCAAGACCACGGGGCGCGACCCGCGGGTCCAGCCGCGGACTGTGATCTATGACCCCGAGGTCACGCTCTCGCTGCCGGTCGACGTCTCGGCCGCCAGTGGGATGAACGCCCTGGCCCACCTGGTCGAGGCGCTCTATGCCCCGGCGGTCTCACCCCTGCTCGTGATCACCGCTCAGGAAGGGATCAGGGCCCTGGCGGCCGGACTTCCCGCGGTGGTGGCCGACCCTGAGGACGGGATCGCCCGCAGTGACGCGCTCTATGGCGCCTGGCTCGCGGGTTGGACGCTCGGCGTCACGGTGATGGGGGTGCACCACAAGATCTGCCACGTCCTCGGCGGCACGTGGAACCTCCCCCACGCCGCGACGCACTCGGCGGTGCTGCCCTATGCCACCGACTTCAATGCTCCCGCCGCGCCCGAGGCCATGGAGCACATCGTGCGAGCCCTCGCGTCGTCCGGCAGGCTCGCCGACACGGCCGCCGGTGGCCTGTGGGACCTGGCGCGTGACCTCGGGGCCCCGACCTCGCTCGCCGCGCTGGGCCTCCCCGAGGAGGCGGTCGGGACGGCTGCCCGCCTCGTGGTCGACGCCCGGCCCACCAACCCCCGCGAGGTCGATGAGCTCGGCATCCGCGGGCTGCTCGCGGAGGCGTTGGCCGGCAACCGGCCCGGGTGACGGCGCCCGCGGCTCCATTCCCCCCGTAACGGCTACATGGTCCCGCCGACCCGGCTGGCCATTGTGGCGCCCGTCGCGCGGTCCCTACGTTGCTGCGGTGATCGGACCACGCTCCACCACGACGCCCTCGCCCGACCGACCCGTGGGCGGGTGGTGACCGTGGCGTCGCTGCGTGCCATGGCGTCTGCCGCTCGGTCCGTCGCGACGGGCATGGCGATGAAGCGGGGTGCCCCGAACGACTTCCATGCACCCCTGCCCAGCCGCGCCGACCTCGGCCTGGACCCGGAGGCGGGGCAGGCGGAGGCAGCCGCCGGTGAGGCCCTGGACGCGGGCACAGCCGTGGTGGCGCAGCGCCTGGCCGACGGTGCGATCACCAGCGAAGACCTGGTCGGTGCCTGTGTCGACCGCATCCTCGCCCGGGACCCGGGCCTGCGATCGATCATCGAGGTCAACGCGGAGGGGCTGGCCCAGGCGCGCGCCGCGGACGAACGCCGCCGGACCGGTGCGTCTCTCGGGCCGTTGGACGGGATCCCCGTCTCGGTGAAGGCCAACATCAGCATCGAGGGGATGAGAGTCAGCGCCGGCGCGCAGATCCTGGCTGACCACACCGCGCCCGATGCCGAGCTGGCCGGCCGACTTCGTCGGGCGGGCGCCGTGCTGCTCGCCACGGCCAACCTGTCCGAGCTCGCCGGCGCGGTCTGCCGGACCCCCGGCACCAGCGCGGTCGGTGGCAGGACGATGAACCCCTTCGGTGCCGACTTCACACCGGGCGGTTCCAGCAGCGGGTCGGCGGCCTCCGTCGCGGCGGGCATCGTTCCGCTCAGCGTCGGCACGGAGACCTCTGGGTCGCTCATCGCGCCCGCCTCGTTCTGTGGCGTCGTGGCGATCAAGCCCAGCCGCGGCCTGGTTTCCGGGGAGGGGATCGTGCCGCTCATCCGCTTCCAGGACTCGGCGGGCCCGATCGCCGGCAGCGTGGCCGAAGCGGCCCTGCTGCTCGATGTGATCTCGGGCGGCAGCACGGTGCCTCAGCACCCGGACGCCCTGGCCGACGTACGCGTCGGAGTCCTGCGCGCCGACCTGGAGGCGCAGAAGTCGCCCCTGGAGGACGTGGCCAGCAATCCCGAGCTGCTCGACCGGCTGGAGCTGGGTCTGCGCGCGGCCGGCGCCGAGCCGGTGGCGGCGACCCTGCCCGGCAAGGACGCCGTGGAGCTGGGCCTGCTCAAGGTGATCTTCGGTGGGCTGGCCTTCGACACTCTCGGTTACCTCGCCGCGGCTGGTGCGCCGGTCGCCACGATCGCGGACCTGCACGCCTACAACCTGGCCGACCCACGCAAGCGGATGCCGTTCGGGCAGGACCTGCTGGCGGCCGCGCTGGTGATGCAGCCGACGCTCGCGGCCTATGAGGAGGGGGCGTTGGCCCTGCGCGCCGAGGCTGCGGCCGCGCTCGACGAGGCCTTCGACCGGCTTGGCGGCGACGTGCTGGTCAGCATGAGCAACACCCACTCCGCGGTCTATGCCACCGCCGGCTATCCGGCCGTCTCGGTCCCGCTGGGGCTCCGTCCCAACGGGATGCCCGCGGGAGCCACGTTCATCGGTCGTCAGAGTGAGGACGCGGCGCTGGTCGCGGCGGCGTACGCCTTCGAGCAGGCTACGCTGCTCCGGGCCCGACCGGTCGCCCAGCGGGCCTGAACCACACAGCCGAAGGGACGAGCAGACATGGCGACAACGTTCCGTTCGGCCCTGATCCCCGCCCACCTCCGACGATCGATGGAGGAGCTCAGCAGCGATCTGGAGCTGCTGGCGGAGCCGCGCGGACAGGGCAAGCGCTCGGCGTTCTGGATGATGCTGGTGATCTCGGCGGTGATCGCCTCGGCCGGCGTGCTGGGTGACTCGACGGCGACGGTCATCGGCGCGATGATCATCGCCCCTCTCTCGACTCCCATCATGGGCATCGCTCTGGCACTCGTGAAGCGCCGCCGCAACGGGTCGGTGCTCCTGGTGGCGGCCGGCGGACTCGTGGTGGTCCTGATCGGCGCCGCGTTCTCCTTCTCCCTCCCCGGCGCCTACGACCTGAGCGCCAACACTCAGATCCAGGGCCGCGTGTCACCGGCGCTCTATGACCTGGTCGCCGCCCTCGCCACCGGCCTGGCCGGCGCCGTCGCCCTTGCCCGGAGGGACGTCGCAGCCGTCCTCCCGGGGGTCGCGATCGCGATCTCCTTGGTGCCACCGCTCGCGGTGGTCGGGGTCTGCCTGGGCCGCGGCCAGCTGCTCTTCGCCAGCGGCGCGATGCTGCTGTTCTTGTCCAACCTGGTGGCGATGGTCGTCTCCGGCGTCTTCGTCTTCGCCGTGCTCGGGTACGCCGACATGGCGGGCGCTGCGGCGCCGACGACGTCGACCCGACACCGGCTCGCGTTGACCGCGCTCGTGGTGGGAGTAGCGGTGCCGCTGGCGCTGAACACGTTCGTGCACTACCTGGTCGTCGGCTGGGAGTACGACCTCCACCGCGTGAGCGAGCAGTGGGTGGCCGCCGTGCCGGGGGCCACGATCACCGACGTGTCCCTGCAGGGGGCGACGATGCGGGTCGACGTGCGCACCCCCAGCGACACCCCGCCCCCGGAAGACCTGTTGCGTCGCGCCTCCGACGTCCTCCCGGACGGGCTGTCGCTGGAGATCGTGACGACGGTCGGTGAGGTCATCGACGCCGGCACGGTCGGGGCGGGCGACTCCTAGTCAGTCGTCGCGCACCACGGGCAGCGCGTCCACACGCTGCAGCAGCATCTCGCGGGCAACGGGGGCGATGTCCCAGAAGCGCGGCTCGGCGAAGCGGCGCTCGCTGACGAAGCCGGGAAGAGCGGTGTCGGCCTCGCCGAGCCCGCGGGCGGCCGCCTCGGTGAAGCCCAGTCCGGCGTGCGCGAGCCCGCGGAGGAACGGCCCCCACGGCGAGGCCGTCGGGATCAGGTTGGCCTCGACCAGTGCGGTGGGATCGTCGCCGTCGATGAGCGCGTCCAGTGCCAGATAGATGTGAAGCCTTCCGATCTGGCTGGGGTTGGACCGGGTCAGCTCACGCAGCATCTCGATGCCGGCGTCCCAGTCGCCCGCCACCATGGTGACCACTCCAGCGGAGAACATCGTGGGCGGGCGCTGCGGCCAGGAGCCGGCCGCGCGGGTCGCGAAGCTGCGGGCCTCGTCGAGGTCGCCCCGGGCCAGCGACACCAGCCCGAGCGTCATCAGGGCCCGCGGGCTGTTGCCGTCCAGGGACACGGCGCGGCGAGCGAGCTGCTCCGCGCTCCCGAGCGCCTCGGCGCGGTCGTCGGTGAAGCCGAGCATGGCGCCGACGCAGTGGCAAGCCGACAGCATGCCGAGCAGGTCGGGGTGGTCCGGCTCCAGCTGGAGGGAGCGCTCGAGCGCCGCCACCGCCGCGTCGCGGGACCCGGGGTCAGACCCCTCGACGAAGCGGTAGAAGTCGGCCGTCGCGCGGAAGACCTCGCCCCAGCGCTCCTCACGTCCGGGGACACTGGCCTCGCGTTGCAGCACCCCGCCATAGCCGGCGATGGTCTCGACGATCTGGTGCACCAGGTCGTCCTCACCCAAGAACCCCGCGAACGCGTCCGATCGTCGGTCGAAGGTCTCGCTCCAGATGACGCGACCGCTCACGATGTCGGTCATCCGCACCGTGACCCGGACCTGGTCGCACCCGACCCGGATGCTCCCGTGCACGACATAGGAGGCCCCCAGGCGCGTGCCCAGGTCGGTGAACTGCTCGGGGTGTGTGCCGTCGATGGTGGCGTCGATCGGGCCACGGACCCGAAGGCCGGGGAAGGTCGCCAGTGCGTCGACCAACGACTCACACACCCCGACGGCCGAGAACGGCCCGCTGCCCGGCTCGATCTCCCGGAAGCGTACGACGGCCACCTCGGTGCCACGGCCCTGGCGCGGCACCTGGAGCGAGAGGTCCCGTGTCTCGGGTCGGTGGCGGGCGAACCGGGGCTCGTAGGAGCCGGGGCTGAGCTGGATGCGCACGGTGTCGGCGGCACCGGCGGTCGCGTAGTAGCGCGCCAGCGAGTCCCGGACGCGGCCCGCCTGCACGCGGACGATCGCGTCGGTCCGTGGGTCGAAGTCGGCACCTCGCTCGAGGGCGTAGCGCGCGACGGTGCGTTCCTTGAGGCGCGATCCGCGGCCCGCCACGGTCTCGGTGACGACGAACGCCAGGAACGCGGTGGAGCGGCGAGAGGTCCGGAACGCGTCGCTGGTCATCACTCGTTTGAGCGCGCCGAGCACCTCCTCGGGGCCGACGGCCTCGAGCTCGGCCGAGGTCAGCGCCCCGTTGTCCAGCTGTCCTGACACCATGCGTTGCCCCCGATCGCTCCGGGGGCCCCCGTGTCAGCCGCCGATCGCTTACCCAAGCATGCCCCGTAACATGCGCCCGTGTGACCCCCCCATAACCGTTACACCGATCGCTCTCGGCTCCCGAGGGGCGACCGGGCGCGCTGCGCTGTCCTACGGTGGGGCCGCCCTGGCCCGACTGCGGCCCGTCCCGTCCGAGGAGCGCTCATGGCCCAGACGCCCACGTCGACGACCGCTCGCGTCTCGGTGATCACCCTCACCGGCATGGTGGTGGGCTCCATGGTCGGTGGCGGTGTCTTCGAGCTACCCCAGGAGTTCGGTGCGGTGGCCGGCGTCGTCGCGGCGCTGCTGGCCTGGCTGGTGGCCGGCCTCGGCATGCTGTCGCTCGCCCTGGTGTTCCAGAACCTCGCCCTGCGGCGGCCCGACCTCGACTCGGGCATGTATGTCTATGCCCAGGAGGGCTTCGGCAACTACTCCGGCTTCAACGCGGCCTTCGGCTACTGGGCGAGCAACATCGCGGGGAACGTCTTCTACATGGTCTTGACCATGACCACGCTGGGGCAGTTCTTCCCCGGGCTGGGCAAGGGTGACACCGTGCTGGCGGTCGTCGTCGCCTCCGCCGGCGTCTGGCTCTTCCACGTGCTCATCTCGCGCGGCGTCCGCGAGGCGGTCGCCATCAACCGGATCGTCACGGCGGCGAAGCTGATCCCTCTTGCACTGTTCATCGTCATCGCGCTCGTGTCCTTCGACCCGTCGACCTTCGTCGACAACCTCTGGGGCGGTGACACCCACGACCTGGGCACGGTCTGGCACGAGATGACGCAGACCCTGCTGGTCACGACGTTCGTGTTCCTCGGCGTGGAGGGGGCCAGCGTCTATTCCCGGCTCGCCAGCCGCCGCGAGGACATCGGCCGCGCGACCGTGGGTGGCTTCCTGACCGTGCTCGCGATCTTCTCGGCCGTGACGATGGTGTCCTACGGCGTCCTGCCGCGGGCCGACCTCGCGGACACCAGCCAGCCCTCGATCGGCGGCGTGCTCGCCAGCATCGTCGGTGACTGGGGCTCGACGTTCATCGCGGTCGGCGTCGTCTTGTCGATCCAGGGCGCCTATCTCGCCTGGACCCTGATCTGCGCCGAGACCACCTACATGCCCGCCCGCTCGGGAGTCATGCCCCGGTTCCTCGCGCGCGAGAACGCGAACGGGACCCCGATCGGCGCGCTGCTGCTCACGACGCTGGCCGTCCAGTTGCTGCTGGCGGCGGTCCTCGTGGTGAGCAACGCGCTCGACTTCATGCTCAAGCTCGACACCGCGCTGTCACTGATCCCCTACCTGCTCGCCGCGGGCTATGCGCTCAAGCTCGGTGTCTCCGGCGCGAGCTATGCCGCCGGGGAGTCGCGGACGAAGGACACCGCGGTGGCATTCACCGCCGTCGCCTACTCGCTGTTCCTGCTCTATGCCGCCGGGGTGAAGTACCTGCTGCCGGCCGCGATCATCTATGCCATCGGGACGGTGCTCTATGTCCTGGCACGCCGGGAACGCCGCGAGCAGATCTTCAACCGGGCCGAGCTGCTGGTCTGTGGGCTGCTCGTGGCGACCGGCATCGCGGGGGTCGTCACGATCGCCACCGGCACCGTCGTCTTGTGACCTGAGCGGGCGGCGTCAGCCGGTCACTGGGCCGGGCCGGTGTAGGCGCACACGTCCTTGTTCTTGGTGGTCGTGTGGTTCGCGTCGCCGGTGTGGTGGCGCCGGTGGGCGATGGCCTTGGCCACGGTCGAACGGACCCACTCGAAGTCCGGATTGCCGGGGTCGAACTCGGTCGACCTGGTGAACACGACCGAGCGCATCGGCTTGTCCTTGACCTTCAGCGCCAGGTTGACCAGATCGGGCAGCAGGTGCTGCGGGATGTCGGTGAAGACCGTTCCCTTGCTCGCCTTGGCGATCGCCTCGAACCGGCGGAACAGGTTGAGCGGGTTGGCCTGCTCGACGATCGCGTCGACCATGCAGCGCTGGCGCTCCATGCGCTGGTAGTCGTCGGCGCCGTAGCGGCCGCGGGCGAACCACAGGGCGCGGAACCCGGAGAGGTGCTGGTCGGGACCGGGCTCGAGGTAGTAGTCCGGTGGGATGCCCGCGTCGGTGTTGCCACCGACGGCGACCTGGGTGTTGATGTTGACGGTCACCCCGCCCATGGCGTCGATGAGCTTCTTGAAGCCGTCGAGGTTGACCAGGAAGTAGTAGTCGACCTTGAGACCGGTCGACCCTTCGATCGCGAGCTTCAGCGCGTCGGCCCCCGGGTTGTCGGACTTGCCGATGGCATCGGGCGTCGTCAGCGGCACGTCGCGATAGACGGCGTTGAGCATCCAGCTGCCGGGGTCGCCGGGTCCGGTGAACCCATAGGGGTAGAGATCGTGGAGCTTGGTCCCCTCGGGGAACTGGGCGTTCATCATGTTGCGCGGCAGGCTGAAGGTCACCGCCCGTCCGCTGTCGACGTCGACCGACAGCACGATCATCGAGTCGGTGCGGACACCGATCCGCCCCTCGCCGCCGTCGCCGCCGAGCAGCAGGATCGTCAACCGGTCCTGGCCCGCCCAGGGGTCTCGATCAGTCGAGTCCGGTGTCGTCGTGCTCACGCCGTCGCTCTTGAAGACCGTCTCGACCAGGTCGGCCTGGACCATGGCGTAGCGGGCGGCGACCGTTGTCGGGGCCGCGACGACGAGCGCCAGCGCCAGGACCGAGGCCACGCCGACGGTGAGCCTCCAGCGCTGGGCCGGCACGGGTCGGAGCACCAGGAACGTCGACGCCACCATGACGAGCCACACGCCGAGGACCACGGCGAGCAGGATGCCCGCGAGTCGAGCGCGCGCCGGATCCAGCACGAAGTCCAGGGCGTCCTCACGGTTCCACGGGACCCACAACAACGCTCCGATGACGACGGCCAGGGCGCCCGCCACGACGATCCAGCCGACCTTGTAGCGGCGCGCGTAGATGAATCCTGCCCCCGGGAGGATCGCTCCGACGACGGTCATCAAGACGGCGCCTCGCATGGTGGGGGCACGGCGCGGACCAGGGCGGTGGGCGTGCGCCCCGTGTCGGCTCATCCGCTGGGCACGGCGGCGGGAACGCGCATGAGGAGCCTCCGTGCGGACGTGCGGACGACGGGCTGACCAGGGAGACGGTACTCATCCTCGCGCGAGCAGCCAATCCGAGGCCTTTCGGCCACGGGAGTGCGTAGCCGTTACACCGGCTTTCGAGCGTTCCTCGGAGTGCCCGGGCGGGCGCTCGCGACCTACGCTGACGGGGGCCGCCCGACCGGGGCTCGACGCGCCCCCCGACCGACTCTCGAGGACCTCCATGCCGCTGCCTGACCGAGGCCCGCGCCGCGGCAACGCCCTGCGGACGCTCGTGGCAGGCGCCGTCGCTCTGGTGCTCGTCGCGGCGTGCGGCCCCGACATCCTGTCCGGCCCCGACGACGGGGACCAGTCCGGGTCGCCCTCGCCCGCGGTTGGGTCGAGCGGGCCCACCGGGGCGGCGAGCGGTCAGGCCGCGCCCGGGCCCAAGCGGCTGACCGTCCTGATGACCGGCGACGTCCTGCTCCATGACGGCCTGTGGCACGACGCCCGGCTGGACGCTCAGCGCACCGGGCGCGGCGAGATGGACTTCCGCCCGCTGCTCTCCGACATGCGGCCGGCGATCCGGGGCGCCGATCTGGCCATCTGCCACCTGGAGACCCCGCTCGCGCCGGCCGGGGGGCCCTACTCCGGCTACCCGTTGTTCTCGGCCCCACCGGCCATCGCGCCGGCCCTGAAGTGGGCCGGCTACGACGCCTGCACCACGGCCTCCAACCACACGGTGGACCAGGGGTTCGACGGGGTGCGCCGGACCATCGACACCCTCGACGCCGCGGGCATCGCTCACACCGGGTCGTTCGAGAACCGGCTCGACTCCCGGGGCCCGTTGTGGATGCGGGTGCGCGGCGTCGAGGTGGTGGTGATCTCGGCGACCTTCGGGCTCAACGGGCTCCCGCTGCCCGAGGGGCGACCGTGGGCGGTCAACCTGATCGACACCGATCGGATCATCCGGCAAGCGACCGCGGCGCGTTCCGCCGGCGCCGACATCGTGCTCGTGGCGCTGCACTGGGGGGATGAGTACGTCGAGCAGCCGTCGGCGTTCCAGGTGGAGGTGGCGCGGACCCTGGCGAAGTCGGGCCAGATCGACCTGATCTATGGCCACCACGCCCACGTCGTGCAGCCCTACGACAAGGTGCGCGGTGTCTGGGTCCTCTATGGCATGGGCAACGCGGTGGCCCAGCAGGAGAAGACGATGCCCGAGCTCTACGTGGGGAACGCCGCCCAGGTCACGTTCACCCAGCGGCCCTCAGGGCGATTCCGGCCGACGACGGTGCAGTATCGACCCACGATGGTGACCTTCTTCGACGGCATCCACCCGATGCGCTACCTGGACGCCGCGCGGGCGCTCGACGAGCCCAGGTACGTGGGCCTGCGGCCGCGGCTTCGGGACGCGATGGCTCGGGTACGCCGGGCCGTCGGCGCCGAGGGGGCGCTGACCCGGGGAGTCACCCGTGCAGAAAGGCAGTGACCAGACCATGGACGACGTGATGACCGATCACACACCGGCGCAGCCCCCGGCGAGACCGGTCGAGGTCACGACGGCTGCCAAGCGGGACGTGTCCCATGACCGGTGGCCCGAGCGCTTCGCCACCGGCCTGCTCGGCTTCGCCGCTTTCGTCCTGGTGATCACGCTCGTTCCCCCGTGGCACCGCTACTTCTCCCACGGTGCCGACATCGTCAGTCTCGTGGCGTTCCCGGTGGTGCCCAACCTCGTCTATGCGGCCCTGCTCGGCGCCCTGGCCATCGGGCTGCACCGCCGTATGCGGGCAGCCTTCTGGGTGGGCTTCATCTGGCTGCTCGTGCTGCCCCAGATCGGTCGGCTCCTCGAGCTGGCCTGGTCGCTTCACGGCGTGCTGCCCGGGATCGGGTTCCTCGTGAACCTGGTCGTGATCGTGCTGGCCTGGCGGACCCGCCGCGAGTTCCCTGCCAGGGCCGCGCGGCGCAGCCTGCCCGCGGCCATCGCCTTCTTCTTGGTCGGCGGCGCGATCACCCTGGTGGTCGGCCGAACCCTGGTCGATCGGTTCGGCACCGTTCCCGAGGACCTATCGGCCATCGCGGACGTCTGGAACTCCATGATCGGCGACGTCGGGCGGATCCCCACCGACGGGCTGGGGGCCCTGCGGGCGCCCATCTGGGTGCGGCTCGTGACGAGCGTGCTCGGGGCGATCACCGTCCTGGGGGCGACCTACCTGCTCCTCCGTGCGCCGCGGTTCACCCGCACGCTGACGGCGGCCGATGATGCCGCCGTCCGTGCGCTGCTCCGGGAGTGGGGCGACCAGGACTCCCTCGGCTACTTCGCCACCCGGCGCGACAAGGCCGTCGTCTGGGACACCGAGGACCCCGCGCTGGCCAAGGCCGGCATCTCCTATCGCGTCTTCGGGTCCGTCAGCCTGGCCAGCGGTGACCCGTTGGGTGACCCGCTGCACTGGGACCGTGCCATCGACGCCTGGCGGCGGCTCGCGCGCGGCAACGGCTGGTCGCTCGCGGCGATCGGGGTGGGCACCCAGGGCGCTCTCGCCTATCAGCGGGCCGGACTGGGGGCGTTCGAGCTCGGCGACGAGGCCATCGTCGACATGGGCGCCTTCTCGCTCAATGGACCCGGGATGAAGCCGGTGCGCCAGGCGGTCAACCGGCTGCGTCGGCGCGGCTACACCACCGAGATCCAGCGCCACTCGGCAGTCGCCGACTCCGAGTTCGCCGCGCTGGAGGAGGCGGCGTCCCACTGGCGCGGCGACGGTGGGGACGAGCGCGGCTTCTCGATGGCTCTCGGGCGGCTGGGCGACGCACTCGACGGCGACTGCGTCCTGGTCGCGGCGCGCGACGGCGACGGCCAGCTCCGCGGCTTCCTCTCGTTCGTGCCCTGGGGTCGCACGGGACTCTCCTTGGATCTCATGCGCCGCGACCCCGACGCCGACAACGGCCTCGTCGAGCTCATGGTCGCCGACCTCGGCGAGCGGGCCGGCGGGATGGGCGTGGGCAGGGTCTCCCTCAACTTCGCCATGTTCCGCGAGGCCTTCGAGCGGGGCGCCGAGGTGGGCGCCGGACCCCTCGCGCGCATGTGGCGGCAGGCTCTCCTGATCGCCAGCCGCAACTGGCAGCTGGAGTCCCTCTATCGGGCGAACGCCAAGTACCTGCCCGAGTGGCAGCCCCGCTACCTGTGCTACGAGTACACCGGTGACCTGCTGCGTGTCGGCACGGCCGCCGGCAATGCCGAGGGATTCTTGACCAAGCCTTCGCTCCGGCGCCTGATCGGCCGCGCCGAGCCCGAGACGCTCGGGCAGGGGACGGTGGACTATGCCGCGGAGGTGACGGCTCTGATGCCGCCGCCGCGCGACCACATCGCGGAGGCGCTGAGCGACAAGGGCCTTCCCGAGCAGGTGCGCGTCCGGCGGGCGAAGGTCAAACGGCTGCGAGAGCGCGGCATCGACCCCTATCCCGTGGGCCACCCCCGGACCCACACCCTCGCCGAGCTCCGTGCCCAGGTGGGGGAGCTGGGCCCCGACGCGCACACCGGGATCCAGGTGTCGGTCGTGGGTCGGATCATGCTCAAGCGTGAGCACGGCGGCCTTGGGTTCGCGACGCTGCGCGACGGCTCGGGCGACCTCCAGGTGATGATCGCCGAGGACGCGGTCGGACCGGAGTCGATGGCCCTGTGGAAGCGCGACCTCGACCTGGGCGACCACATCGGGGTCACCGGTGAGGTGATCACCACCAAGAAGGGCGAGCTCTCCGTGGCGGCCACGGCGCTGGCCCTCACGAGCAAGTCGCTGCGACCGCTGCCCGACAAGCGCAAGGGTCTCACCGACCCCGAGGCGCGGGTCCGCGCTCGCCAGGTCGACCTGATCGTGCGGCCCCGGGCCCGCGAGATCGCCTATCTGCGCAGCACCATCGTGGCGAGCGTCCGCGACTCCCTGCATCGCCGGGGGTTCGTCGAGGTGGAGACCCCGATCCTGCAGCTCATCCACGGAGGCGCCAACGCCCGACCGTTCGAGACCCACATCAACGCCTACGACCTCGACCTCTACCTGCGCATCGCCACCGAGCTGCACCTCAAGCGATTGATCGTCGGCGGCATGGAGAAGGTCTTCGAGCTCGGCAAGCAGTTCCGCAACGAGGGTGCCGACTTCAAGCACAACCCGGAGTTCACCTCGCTGGAGCTCTATGAGACCTACGGCGACTACCACTCGATGCGCGTGCTGACCCAGGAGATCATCCAGGAGGCGGCCGTCGCGGTCTATGGCGTCCCGGTCGCCCGGCACGCCCAGCCCGACGGCAGCACGGTCGAGTACGACCTGTCGGGGGACTGGCCGGTCAAATCGCTCACCGAGGCGGTGTCCGAGGCGCTCCAGGAGGAGATCACCAACGACACCCCGATCGAGGAGCTCCAGGGCTACGCCGCGCGGATCGGACTGGAGGTCGAGCCGGGCACCTCCTGGGGCTTCCTGCTCGAGGAGCTCTATGGCGAGCTGTGCGAGGGGCAGACCACGACTCCGGTGTTCTACACCGACTTCCCCAAGGAGAACGCCCCACTGACCCGCAGCCATCGCCACGACCCGCGCCTCGCGGAGAAGTGGGACCTGGTGATCTTCGGCTCGGAGCAGGGCACGGCCTACTCCGAGCTGATCGACCCGCTCGACCAGAGAGAGCGGCTGGTCGCCCAGTCCCTGCTGGCCGCCGCCGGAGACGCCGAGGCGATGCAGGTCGACCAGGACTTCCTGGTGGCCCTCGAGTCGGGCATGCCGCCGACGGGTGGCATGGGCATGGGCATCGACCGGCTGGTGATGAACCTGACCGGTCTCGGCATCCGCGACACCATCCTCTTCCCACTCGTCCGCCCCCAGGGCTGACGTCGGCCCCCAGCACAGGACCGGAGCACCGCGCATGACGCTGGCACTGCTCGCCGCGGCAGGGATCGCGATCTGTTATGGCCTCGCGACGGTCCTGCAGTCGATCGGGGTCAAGGGCACGGCGAGTGGCGAAGGGCTCGACCCGGGCCTGTTCGTGCGCCTGGCAGGGTCGATCCCCTATCTGCTCGGTCTGGCCCTCGACGGGCTGGGCTTCGCACTCACCATCGTCGCCCTCCAGACGCTGCCGCTCTTCGTGGTGGAGGCCTTCACGGCCGGCGCGCTCGCGGTCACCGCCGTCGCCGCGGCCGCCTGGCTCAAGATCCCCTTGAGCCGCCCGGAGTGGATCGGGGTCGGCGCCGTCACCGTCGGGCTGGCGGCGCTCGGACTGTCGGCAGGTGCGGACCAGGAGATGACCCCGTCCACCCTCGGGCGGTGGCTGCCCCTGATCGCCACGGTCGCCCTGCTGGCCTTTACCTGGTTGGCGGCGCGGATCCCAGGGCGAGCCGGAGTGTTCGCTCTCGGTGCTGTCGCGGGGTTCGGTTTCGGCCTCGTCGGGATCGCCACCCGGATCCTCGCCGACCCGCTGTCGCTGTCGACCGTCCTCCGCGACCCGGCCGCCTACGGCATCGTCGCGGCCGGCGCCCTGGCGATCCTGGCGCTGGCGACCGCGCTGCAGCGCGGTCAGGTCACCCAGGCCACCGCCGCCATGGTCGTCGCCGAGACGGTCATCCCCTCGGCGATCGGGCTGGCGTTCCTCGGCGACACCATCCGATCCGGGTTCACCATCGTCGCCGGAGCGGGCATGGTGGTGGCCATCGTGGGCTCGGTGGCGCTGGCCAGGTTGGGCGAGATCCCCGAGACGGAGGAGGCGCCCGACCCCGCCACGCTCAGCGACGCGGATCCGGTGTGACGCGTTCGGCCTGCGGCTTCGGCTGTGGGGCCGACCAGGCCGGGTCCGGCTCGACCAGGCAGGTCGACGACGTCTCCCCGTTGAGGGGATAGGCGAGCGCGAGCGCGTCCGCCGTGAGCCGGCCGCGCTCGGCATAGCCGGTCGACGTGAAGTGGATGCCGTCGGGCCCGAACCAGGAGTCCTCGACCTGGCCGGCCCAGTCATAGACCCGCAGGTTGGGGTAGCGCCGGCATGCACGCCCCAGGGCGGCGTTCCAGGCCTCCATCTGGGTCTCGCGCCAGGGGCCCGAGCTGAGCTGCGTGCGCAGGGTGAGCCAGAGGGCCGGCTGGCCATGGATGTCCTGCATGAGGCGGTCGATGCGTTCGTCCATCGACACGACGCCACCGACGGCCTGGTTGGCAGCGTCGTTGGTGCCCATGGCGAAGACCCAGCAGCCGACGTATCCCTTGGCGATGCGGCGTTGCGTCGCCGTGTCGGCGTTGGGCTGGCCGTGGTAGGTCTCGACGATCGACCGGGCTCCCAGGATGTCGGTCTCGACGTGCCCGACGCCCACCCGGAGATACTGCATGTCGACCCAGTCCCTGCGCCGCGGCAGGTAGGCCGAGCTCATCAGGCCGACCGAGGTGGAGTCGCCGACGTGGACGACCCGCTCGCACGACGTCGCTGGCTTGCCGTCGGCGCCGTCGTCTGGCGGCTTCGGGTGCTTCGTGGAACCGTGGCCGACGTCCGTGCTGTCCACCGAGGTGGTGATCGGGGGTGCATCGCTCTCGCCACCGGCGAGCTGGGACTGGAGGTCGGCGATGTCCTTGCGGGGCGACGGGCTGGACGCGTCGACAGCAGCCAACGCCACCGGGGCCGCCAGGGTGAGGACCAGCACGCCGACGATCAGGCGGGGTGGGGTCAAGCGGGCCACCCGAAGCCCCAGCACGGTCCGCAGGTGGAAGGCGCCGAAGAGTCCGTGACGGCGGATCGGGTCCTCGACGAAGTGCCACGACGCCGCGGCCAGGACGAGGGTCGCCGCTACCTGGCCCAGCAGCCTCGGGACCGAGAACGAGCCGAAGGCGTCCTGAGCGGCGAAGACCGCGATGGGCATGTGCCACAGATAGATGCCGTAGGAGCGCTCACCGAGCCAGCGCAGCGGAGCCAGGCCCAGCACCAGCGCGACTCGGGACTGCGGGTGGGTCACCGACACCAGCAGCATGGCCGTCGCGAGGGACAGCAGGGGCAGGGCGCCGTGATAGAGCCACATCGAATAGGGCCCGACCGACAGCACCAGCCACGCCATCACGCCCAGCGCAGCCACGGCCAGGGCGTCCAGCAGCAGCCGCCCTGTCGTCGACAGGACCGGTCGGCGGACTTGCGGGCGGTAGAGCATCGCCAGGGCCGCGCCGACCAGCAGCTCGCCGGCGCGGGTGTCGGTGCCCTCGTAGGCGCGGGTGTTGTCGGCGCCGGCCGTCGCGAGGAACGCCAACAGCAGGAAGGAGACCAGGGCGAGACCCAGGGTCACCTGGGCGACCCGGGCCAGCCGCCCTTTGGCGAGCCGGAGCAGCAGCAGCAACAGGAGCGGCCAGACCAGATAGAACTGCTCCTCGATCGCCAGTGACCACAGGTGGTCGAAGGGGCCGGGCCCGGCGATCCGGTCGAAGTAGGAGGTGTCGCTCACGATCGTCGACCAGTTGGCGACATAGATCGCGGCGGCGCCCGCCTCGTGCAGGCGGGCGTCCCACCAGTCGGGTTCGGCGAGGGCCGTGGTCATGATGACGATGACCAGGAGGAAGAAGAGCGCCGGCAGCAGCCGGCGCGCGCGTCGTACCCAGAACGTCGACAACCCGAGCCCGCCGGTGCGCTCGTAGGTGTTCAGCAGGATCTCGGTGATGAGGAAGCCGCTGAGGGTGAAGAAGATGCTGACCCCGAGCAGGCCACCCTGGATCTGCTGGATCCCGAAGTGGTAGGCCATCACCAACAGCACCGCGAGCGCGCGGATACCGTCGAGTGCGGGGACGTAGCGGGTCTCGTCCCCCACGGGCTTCGGCACCGGGTGACCTCCCCCTGGCTGCTGTCGGGTGCCCTGCGAGTGTGCCAGGGATCGGCCGCCGAGCCGTGATCCAACGCCGAGAGATGTAACGGTTAGCGCTCGGCCCGCGGGTGGACGGGAGGGGTTACGCGGGCGTGCCCCGCTGGCACACTGTCGCCATGACAGCCCGAGACCAACGGCGGTTCACCGTCCTGGACATGATCGACGCCGGGTTCTTCGCGTTCTCCGCGCTCGCGATCGTGTGGCTGGCGCTGCAGCTCTTCAGCTATGGCGTCAAGCCGGGGTGGCCGATGCTGCTCCTGCTCGTCTTCTGGCTGCTCGTGTCCTACCTGGCGCTGCCCCGCCTGCACCGGGTGCTCACCGCCATCTATGTGCCCGGCTACTTCATCGGCCGCACCCGCACCAGCGACGGGCTGCTCGGCGACCCGGTCAACCTCGCGCTACGTGGCAACGAGGCCCAGGTGCACCGGGCGCTGACCCAGTCCGGCTGGATCCGCGCGGACGACCTGACCTTCCAAGCCAGCGTCAAGATCACCGTCAACACGCTCAAGCGTGACAGCTATCCCACGGCACCTGTCAGCCCGTTGCACCTCTTCGACCGCCAGCAGGACTTCGCCTACCAGCGTGAGGTCGACAACAGCCCCGCCAAGCGGCACCACGTCCGGTTCTGGCGCTGCCCGGAGGGGTGGCTGCTCCCGGGTGGCATCGCCGTCGACTGGCTGGCGGCCGGCACCTTCGACCGCAGCGTCGGGCTCTCCCTGTTCACCCTTCAGATCACCCACAAGATCGAGGAGGACACCGACGTCGAGCGCGACTACCTGATCGAGACCATCACCCAAGCCGACCCGTCGGTGTCCGTCGAGGTGATCGAGGGCTACTCCTCCGGCTACCACTCACGCAACGGGGGCGGTGACAGGATCATCACCGATGGCAACCTCCCCATCGTCGACGTCCGCGCGATCGATGTTCCCGAGACGGCCGTCACCGAGCCGACCGACAGCCGCGACCTCCGGCCGCCCAGCATCGTGTTCGGCGCCATCGTGGCGGCCCTCCGGGGGCTCTGGCTGTTCTTGCTGGCGCTGGGGGGCCTCCTCGCGCCCGACACCCTGGTCGAGATCCTCGACGGCGTTCCTGCCGACCAGGTGGACATCGTCCGAGCCGTGACCGTGGGCACGTTCGCGGTCTTCGGCCTGATCGACGTGGTCCTCGCCTGGGCAGTCATGCGCGGACGCAACTGGTCACGCCTGCTCCTGATGGCGATCGGCGCGCTGTCCACGGTCATCATCGCCGTGCAGACCTATGGGTCACGGATCGAGGCGGCGCAGCTCCCGGTCACCGCATTGACGATCTTCGTCCTGCTGGCGTTGTCCAGCCATCGGGCCCGGGAGTGGTCGACACGTCGCAGCGCCCAGGATGAGGACCTCGGCGCCCGCATCGTCAGCAAGATGGTGTGAGGCCCACCCAAGCCCAGCGCGACTCCCGGATCCGGCCCTCTCGAACGATCGGTGTGTGACCAGCCATGCAGCTCCTCGCGGCGTCGCCCTGCGCGACCGACGCGGTGGTCTGCCAGACCGTGTTCGACGCCACGGGGAGCCGGCTCCTGGCCGATCTGGTCGACACGCTGGTCGCGAGCGCGACCGGGATCCTCATTGTCGTCGGCCTGACGCTGCTCATGCGCTGGTCACTCCACCGGTTGATCGACCGGTTGGTCCGACGGACCGAGGCCGGCTACCTGTCCCCCATGGGAGCCGTCTTCGGCCAGTCCGGCGCGGCCAGCGACCCGGACGACGGGGCCGGTATCCGGCGTACGGCCCGGGCACGCGCGATGGGCTCGCTGCTCAAGAGCATCGTCACCGTGATCCTCTTCTCGATCATGGGGCTGATGGTGATCGCGCTGCTGGGCCTGCCGATCGCCCCGCTGCTCACCAGCGCGGGCGTGCTGGGCGTGGCCTTCGGCATCGGTGCCCAGAACCTCGTCAAGGACTTCCTCGCCGGGGTGTTCATGATCCTCGAGGACCAGTACGGCGTCGGCGACAGCGTGACGCTGGCGGAGACGACCGGCACCGTGGAGGCCGTCGGGCTGCGGGTGACCCGCATCCGCGACGACGAGGGGACCGCGTGGTACGTCCGCAACGGCGAGGTGGTGCGGGTCGGCAACCGTAGCGACCGCGGCATCCAGGTCGTGGTGGACCTGACGATCGCACCCCACCAGGACGTCGACGAGGCCAAGGCCTTGCTTCGCGACCTGTGCATCGAGCTCGGTGAGAGGGCCGACTTCCGCGGCATCATCGTCACCGCACCCGTCGTCCTCGACGAGACTCGCAAGCGCCGCGGCCACGTCACGCTCCGGATCGCGGTCCAGTCCAGCCGCAAGGAGCAGTGGCGGGTGGCCCAGGAGCTCCGCAACGCGGCCCGCTCCCACCTCCAGGCCCACGGGATGAAGGTCAGCCAGGCGCCCTGGATCAGCTGACCGCGAGGCGCTGGTCCGGTCGAGTCGCGCACCACCGTGTCTCGGCACTCAGATCGGACATTTTTCGGCCGATGGTGTGACAACCCCGAGGAGTTGTCATGCCCACGACCCTGATCCGCGCGATCTTCCGCGCGATCATCGTTCTCACCGTCGCGAGTGCTGCCCTGGCGCTGCCGCCCACGATCGCGTCGGCCTCGGTCAACGCGGTGAGCCGCGCTGCGTACCGGTCCGACGTCGGCGACGTGTCGCTCTCCCTGCACGCATCGCCCGCCTCGCTCGATCTCGGAGGGGGCTCTGCGACGCTGACGACCACGCTCAGCGGCACCAAGGGCGGCCCGTTCGACTCGTTCACCGTGACGCTGCCCAAGGGGGCGTCGGTCGTGCCCAAGACCTCGCACTGGGGTGACGCCTGGGTGGCCGACCCGGTGACCAGCTCGGGCAAGGCCGTGTTCAACGGGCCGTTCCTGGTTGATGGCAGCGAGCTCACCTTCGATGTCGCACTCGACGCCGAGTCCGGCAACCGCGTGGTGTCCATCCTGGGCAACGTCGGCTCGGCCCAGGTCGGCAACGCCCCCACCCCCACCGACGGGAGCAACCCGGCCACCGCCACCGTCAACGTCGACACGGCGCCGACGGCCGAGGGGTTCTCCTTCTCCACACCGCCCGGGGTCGGGGCCCGAGGCAACCTCGCAGCCCTGGTCGGCGACGCCGACGGCGACCCGCTGAAAGTGTCAGACCTCAAGGGCCCCTCCCACGGTGCGGTCACGGTGGAGGGGCTGCTGCTCACCTACACCTCCGAGGTGGGCTATGAGGGCCCGGACTCGTTCACCTATGTGGTGTCCGACGGCCGGGGTGGGGCCGCCGCTGGGGACGTCAAGGTGACCGTCGACCCCAAGGCGACGCCGCCTGCGGACCCGAGATCGCAGAAGCTCGACTTCGCCGACCCGGGTGCTCTGGTGGTCGGGGACGTGGTCGCCCTCGAAGCGAGAGCCGAGTCGGGTCTCCGGGTCATGTTCTCGTCCGGTACTCCGAAGGTGTGCGAGGTCGTCGAGGATCGGCTCGTCGCCCTGGCCGAGGGCGAGTGCAGCGTCACCGCCCGGCAGGACGGGGACGCCGAGTGGGCGCCGGCCGAGCCCGTGTCGCGCGCCGTCAAGGTGGCCGCCGGCTCGCCCGTGGACCCGGAGGATCGGTCGCCGCAGTCCATCGGCTACAGCCAGCCCTCCGCGGGCGTCGTCGGCGACGTGGTCGGGCTCGACGTCTGGGCCACCTCCAAGCTCGACGTCACCCTCACGAACCTCAGCCCGGACGTCTGCGTCCTCAAGGGCCTCACCGTCTCGCTGGTCGCCAAGGGCCAGTGTCAGCTCACAGCGTCGCAGCCGGGCGACGACACGTGGGCACCGGCCGATGACGTGACCATCTCGTTCGGTGTCGAACCGACCAAGGGGCCGGTGGACCCCTCGCCGCAGTCCATCGACCACAGCCAGCCCTCCGCGGGCGTCGTCGGCGACGTGCTCGACGTGGACGTCCGGGCGTCGTCGGGCCTTGGCGTGAGTCTGACGAGCCTCACGCCCGAGGTGTGCACGGTCGAGGGCCTGACCGTGACGCTGGTCGCCAAGGGCCAGTGTCAGCTCACGGCGTCGCAGCCGGGCGACGACACGTGGGCACCGGCCGATGACGTGACCATCTCCTTCGGTGTCGAGCCGGCCAAGGGGCCGGTGGACCCGTCGCCGCAGGCCATCGACCTCTCGGTCCCGGCCACACTGCTCGGCCTCGCGCCGTACGACGTCGACGCCGCCGCCTCCTCGGGCCTCCCCGTGGAGCTCGCGGTCACCGACGGAGGCTGCACCCTCGACGGAGTGACGCTGACCCCGGCGTCATCGGGCGTCTGCACGCTCGCGGCGACCCAACCAGGCAACGACGAGTACGAGGCGGCCGAACCGGTGTCGGTGGACATCGCGTTCGTGGTGCCCGCGGACGACTCGGCCGAGGCCGACGGGGCCGGCAGCGTGCTCGTCGCGGTGCTCGGGAACGACCCCGACGGTGTCGATCTCGACGAGGTCGGCACCCCGGACCACGGGATGGCCGTCATCGAGGGCTCTCGGGTCCGCTACACCCCTGGCGCCAACTTCCGTGGCACCGACGTCTTCAGCTACACCGTCACCCGGGGCGGCCGCTCGGCCGAGGCCACCGTGACCGTGGCTGTCGGCAACCAGGCGCCGCTCCTCCAGGGAGCCCGCGTCGCGCAGCTGGCCGGCACCTCGGCCTCGGTCGTGCTCACCCCCGAGGACCCCAACGGCGACGCGGTGGAGCTGTCCGCTGTCAGCCGCGACCGACGGTTGTCGGTCCGGGTCGCCGGCGACAAGATCACCGTCTCGGCCGCCCCCGAGGCCAGTGGAGACGCCACCGTCGTGGTCACGGCGACCGACAGCGGGGGTGCCTCGACCAGGGCCGTCGTCAGGACGAGGATCACGCCGCTCGCCCCCGTGGGCGTCACCCGCACCCTGTCGCAGGACGGCACCACGGTGCGGTGGACCCGCCCGGCCACGGTCGGGGCGACCTTCGAGGTCCTCCTGGACGGCGAGGTCGTGTGTCGCACGGCTCGCTCGAGCTGCACCATCACGCAGGTCGCCGGGCCACAGCTTCCGATGAGCGTGCGGACCGTCGGCAGGGACGACACCAGGTCGGTCAGGACGGCGGCCCTGCTGAGCGGTCATGGGCAGGTGCTGGTCACCACGGTCTACTTCGCCAGTGGGTCGGATCGGCTCACCGCCAAGGACAGGCGCATCCTGTCGGCCGCCATCCGGGACATCCACGCGTTCGGGTTCCTCAACGCGCACGTGGACGGCTACACCGACTCCGATGGTGGGTGGACGTTCAACCTGGCGCTGTCGAAGCGGCGTACGAAGGCTGTTGCCGACTTCCTCCGGGAGAGCGGCGACGTCGCCAGCACCGAGGCGTGGCACGGCGAGATGGATCCCGCCGCACCCAACCGGACCAGGGGCGGCAAGGCCATGAACCGCCGGGTGGAGGTGCTCGTCACCTACTGATCGGGGGACGGATCGCGCAGAGCCGCTCACCTCGGCTCGTTCGGTGCCGAACTACCCGGGGGACGTTCGCGAACCCCGGGTGGTTCGCCATGACTCGAGGAGGGCACATGCTGCGGCGCAGGTCGACCACCCAGGAGGTCGTGGAGGGGATCCACATCAACTCCGCCCAGGCGAGGGTCATGCTCAGCGGCAACGACGAGCTGACGCTCGCCGCGGCCGACCTGGTCGAAGGCGTCGAGCGCGTGGGTGAGTCCATGCGCGAGACAACGGGGGCCGCCGAGTCCGCCGCAGACGCGACGAGCCACGTCGAGGCCGGCGCGAGCGCGGTCGCCAGTGCCTCGTCGCAGATCGCGGTCGCGATGCAGGAGGTCTCCTCGTCCGCGGCCTCCGCGACGATCGTCACGTCCGAGGCCGGGATCATCACCACACAGGCCCGCGAGTCCGTCGAGCTGCTGGTCGCGTCCTCCCAGGAGATCACCGGTGTCATCGTCACCGTCAACAAGATTGCCGACCAGACCCGGATGCTCGCCCTCAACGCGACCATCGAGGCGACCCGCGCCGGTGACTCCGGTCATGGTTTCGCGGTGGTCGCGGAGGAGGTCAAGAACCTCTCCTCGCTGACCGGTCAGGCCACCACCGAGATCGGTGACCAGCTGGACGCCCTGATCACCAACGCCGAGAGCGTGCGGGCCGGCTTCGCGCGGATCGACGAGGTCCTCGGCCGGATCGATGAGCTCCAGCACACCATCGCCGCCGCGGTCGAGGAGGAGACGGCCGCCATCGCGGAGATCACCCGTGCCGCGGACCAGGCCGCCCTGGCAGCGCAGGACCTCGAGCAGTCCGTCTCCAGCTCAGCCAATGCCGCGCGCGTCGCAGCCTCGGCCGTCGACCGCTCGCGCACCTGGCTCGAGCGCGTCGCCGCCGCGCTCGAGAGCCAGCGTCACGCGATGACCACGCTGAGCGACAACGTCGAAGTGCACCCCCTGCACGCCGCGGTCAAGGCCCATGCCGCGTGGAAGACCAACCTCCGGCTCGCCGCCGAGACCGGTCGGGTGCCCGCCGGCATCGACCGGACCAAGGCTGGCCGCTCGGACGCCTGCGCGTTCGGGAAGTGGCTGGTCGCGGGCGAGGGTGATGCGGCCGACCCGAAGCACGCTCCCCGCGTCGCCGAGCTCCACGCTCGCTTCCACCAGGCGGCGTCGGCGATCCTGGAGACTGCCGTGTCGGGTCGCACCGAGGACGCGCGGCAGATGCTCGCGGACGAGCACGGCTACCGCGACATCTCCAACGAGCTCATCGACGCGCTGCTGGAGTGGCTGTCGTCCGTCGAGTGACGGCTCAGTCCGTGGCCAGGATCGCCCGCGCGACCTCGAGGACGTCGGCCGGGTCGACCAACCTGACGATGTCGGGTGGCTCGTCGAGCATCTCGAAGGCGGCCGGTTGCAGGGCCGTGGGTGTCTCCACGAGCAGTGGGATGTCGTGGATCCGGCAGATGTGGAAGAGGTCCTGGAAGGTCAGGTCGCTCTGGTCACGGGCCTCCCGGTCCGGCGCCACGATCTTGTGGACGTAGGCGATCAGCAGGTCCACCCGGTTCTTGTCGTTGATCAGCCGGGCATGGCTGCCATGGTGGTCACGTCCGTTGGACACCGGGATGGTGTCGTAGCCGTCGCACATCAGTGCGGTCAGCACCGGTGCGTCGGTGCCCTCGAAGTAGCCGACCCTCTTGCGACTCATGTCCCCTCCTCTACACGACGCCCTGCGCCAGCATCGCGGAAGCGACCTTCTCGAAGCCGGCGATGTTGGCCCCGGCGACGTAGTTGCCGGGCTGGTCATATTCGGCGGCCGCCGTCAGGCAGCTGTGGTGGATGTCGACCATGATCCCGAGCAGCCGGGAGTCGACCTGCTCTCGGGTCCAGGTCGCGAAGGTGGCGTTCTGGACCATCTCCAGGCCGCTGACGGCCACGCCTCCGGCGTTGGCGGCCTTGCCCGGGCCATAGAGGATCCCGGCGTCGACGAAGCGGCGTACGGCGTCCGGGTCGCTCGGCATGTTCGCGCCCTCGGCGACGACGAAGACGCCGTTGGCGAGCAGGACCTTGGCCTCGTCGCCGGTCAGCTCGTTCTGGGTCGCGCAGGGGAGGGCGACCTCGGCGCCCTCGATCGCCCACGGCCGCTCGCCGGCCCGGAACTCGCAGCCGAACCGCTCGGCGTACTCCGAGATGCGGCCACGCCGCACCTCCTTGAGCTCGATGATCCAGGCGAGCTTCTCCTCGTCGATGCCGGCCGGGTCATAGACCGTGCCTGAGGAGTCGGACATCGACAGCACCGTGCCGCCGAGGCGGACGACGTTCTCGGCGGCGTACTGGGCCACGTTGCCCGAGCCCGAGATCAGACAGCGCTTGCGGAAGATGCTGTCGTCGCGGGTCTTGAGCATCTGGTCTGCGAAGTAGACCGTGCCGTAGCCGGTCGCCTCGGGGCGGATCAGGCTGCCGCCCCAGCTGGTGCCCTTGCCGGTGAGGATGCCGGCGAACTCGTTGGCCAGGCGCTTGTACTGCCCGAACAGGTAGCCGATCTCACGACCGCCCACCCCGATGTCGCCGGCGGGGACGTCGGTGTGCGCCCCGATGTGGCGGAACAGCTCGCTCATGAAGGACTGGCAGAAGCGCATGACCTCGCCGTCGCTGCGGCCCTTGGGGTCGAAGTCGGAACCGCCCTTCCCGGCGCCCATCGGGAGCGTGGTGAGGGCGTTCTTGAAGGCCTGCTCGAAGGCGAGGAACTTGAGCAGACCGAGGTTGACGGTCGGGTGGAAGCGCAGCCCTCCCTTGTAGGGGCCGATCGCGCTGCTCAGCTCCACCCGGTAGCCGCGGTTGACCTGGATCTCGCCGCGGTCGTCGACCCACGGCACGCGGAACGACATCGCCCGCTCCGGTTCGACAAGCCGGTGCGGGATACGCGCCTCGGCGTACTCCGGCTTGCGCTCCAGGACCGGCCAGACCGAGGTGATCACCTCGGCGACCGCTTGGTGGAACTCCGACTCTCCGGGGGATCGGGTCTCGACCCACTCCATGAAGTCCGCTGTCGACGAAAGCATCTGCCGCCTCCTGTGGGTGAAAGAGGCAGGGACGTCGGCGCTGCGTGTGGGGCGTGGCCGGCGGCCCGCCTTCTCGTCACGCTAGACCCGGCCGTCCTCGGGCGGCACGGCTTCGGGATGCTCCGTCCGTCACACATCGCCAGGGGTCAGTGACCAGGCGGCGCACGGTGTCCACGGCGCGGTGCAGATGCGGACCACGGGTGCTTCACCCTCTCCACGGTTCGCCGTACGGTCAGCACCATGCGAAACCCCGGGGCCTACCTCTATGCCGCCGTCCGCACGCCGTTCGGGCGGTTCGGCGGTGCGCTCGCCGACATCCGGCCCGACGACCTGGCTGCGACCGCGATCGCCGGCGTCCTGGCCAAGGCACCGGACCTCGATCCGGCGGAGATCGGCGACGTGGTGTGGGGCAATGCCAACGGTGCCGGCGAGGACAACCGCAACGTCGGCCGGATGGCCGTGCTTCTCGCCGGGCTGCCCGTCAGTGTCACCGCGACGACGGTGAACCGGCTCTGCGGCTCGTCCCTCGACGCGGCGATGAGCGTCAGCAGACTGCTGGAGACCGGCGACGCCGAGGTGGCGCTCGCGGGCGGGGTCGAGTCGATGACGCGGGCGCCGTGGGTGCTGCCCAAGCCGTCGCGGGCCTACCCCCCGGGCGACGTGACGGCGGTGTCGACGGCCCTCGGCTGGCGCCTGGTCAATGCGCGGATGCCGAAGGAGTGGACCATCTCCCTCGGGGAGTCCAACGAGCAGCTCGCTGAGGAGCTCGGCATCTCCCGGGAGCGCCAGGACGAGTTCGCTGCGTCGTCGCACGCCCGCTCCGCCACGGCCTGGGCCGCGGGCTTCTATGACGACCTGGTGGTCTCGGTGCCGGGGGTCGACCTGGCTCGCGACGAGAGCATCCGCGACGGCAGTACGCCGCAAGCGTTGGCGGGCCTCAAGCCGTCGTTCCGCCCCGGAGGCTCCATCACGGCCGGCAACGCCTCCCCTCTGAACGACGGCGCCTCCGCCCTGCTGCTCGGGAGCGAAGGGGCCGCGGACCGGATCGGGGTGCCCCCCGTGGCGCGGATCGCCGGTCGCGGAGCCGCCGCGCTCGAGCCGCACCGCTTCGGCCTCGCCCCCGTCGAGGCGGCCCACCGTGCGCTGGCCCGGGCGGGTATCGGCTGGGGCGACGTGGGCGCGATCGAGCTCAACGAGGCCTTCTCGGTCCAGTCGCTCGCGTGCATCGACGCCTGGGGCGTCGACCCCGAGATCGTCAACGCCAAGGGAGGGGCCATCGCCATCGGCCACCCGCTGGGCGCGTCGGGGGGCCGGATCCTCGGCACGCTGGCCGCGCGGCTGCGCGACGCGGGGGAGCGGTGGGGCGTCGCCGCGATCTGCATCGGCGTCGGGCAGGGGCTCGCCGTCGTACTGGAGAACCAGAGGGTCGGCCGGTGATCACGGCGATCTGTGCCTCCGTCGACGAGGCTGTTGCCGGGATCGAGGACGGCTCGACCGTGCTCGTCGGCGGGTTCGGCATGGCCGGCATGCCGGTCGACCTGATCGACGCACTGATCCGCCAGGGCGCCACCGACCTCACCGTCGTCTCCAACAACGCCGGCAACGGCGATACCGGCCTGGCGGCGCTGCTGGCCACCGGGCGGGTGCGCAAGGTGGTGTGCTCGTTCCCTCGGCAGGCTGACTCCTGGGTCTTCGACGGCCTCTATCTGGCCGGCAGGATCGAGCTCGAGGTGGTGCCGCAGGGCAACCTCGCCGAACGGATGCGCGCTGCCGGAGCGGGGATCGGCGCCTTCTTCTGCCCCACCGGGGTCGGGACTCCGTTGGCCGAGGGCAAGGAGACCCGGGTCATCGACGGACGCACCTACGTCCTCGAGCACCCGATCAAGGGGGACGTGGCGCTCATCAAGGCCCACGTCGCCGACCGGATGGGCAACCTGGTCTATCGCAAGACCGCCCGCAACTTCGGCCCGGTGATGGCGACCGCTGCTGCGACGACCGTCGTTCAGGTCAGTGAGGTCCTCGAGCCCGGCGCGATCGACCCGGAGGCGGTCGTCACGCCCGGGATCTATGTCGACCGCGTCGTCGCGGTGCCCGGACAGGTCGGGGGCGCCGCGTGACCGCGACCATCGAGCACCTCGACCGCGGCCCCCTGGTGCGGGACGAGATCGCGGCCCTCATCGCTCGGGACATCCCGCGGGGCGCCTATGTCAATCTCGGCATCGGCCAGCCCACCCTGGTGGCCGACCATCTCGAGGCCGACTCGGGCGTCATCCTGCACACCGAGAACGGCATGCTCGGCATGGGGCCGGCCGCGGTCGGCGACCGGATCGACCCCGACCTCACCAACGCCGGCAAGCTCCCGGTCACCGAGCTGCCTGGGGCGGCGTACTTCCACCACGCCGACTCGTTCGCGATGATGCGCGGTGGTCACCTCGACGTGTGCGTGCTCGGTGCCTTCCAGGTCTCCGCGACCGGCGACCTCGCAAACTGGCACACCGGGGCACCCGACGCGATCCCGGCCGTTGGAGGCGCGATGGATCTCGCGATCGGGGCCAGGCAGATCTTCGTGATGATGACGCTCTTCGCCAAGGACGGCTCGGCCAAGCTCGTCGACGAGTGCACCTATCCGCTGACCGGCGTCGGCTGCGTGAACCGCCTCTATACCGACTTCGCCGTCATCGACCTCGGGCCCGGCGGCGCCGTCGTCCGCGAGACCTTCGGCATCTCCTTCGCCGACCTGACCGCCCGGGTCCCGGTTGCGTTGAAACGCCTGGCCGGCTGAGGAGCGACCGCGCTTGTGTTCGGGGGATGCTCCGCCCGCGCTGCCCCTCTAGCCTAGGCGCGGCGGAACTCCACTCCCGCTCCGCCAGTTGACGTCAGTGCCCAGGAGGTTGTCGAGGCCCTGACGGCCATCCTCGGCAGCGAGACGGGACGCGATCGCGATCACGAGCTCTCGTGCGCTGAGAGACTGGGTCGGGAGGCGCTGGCGCTCGATCCGGAGAACCCCGTGGCCCACCTGGTCGTGGCCGGCACGGCGTGGCAGCGCCAGGAGTGGGACCCGGCGCGTCGCCATGCGACCCGAGCAGCGGAGCTGGCACCGTGGAACCCCAGCGTCCTGATGTCCGCGGGCCCTGGCGCTCGCCGCCCTCGGCTATTAGGACCAAGCCCGGGTCGAGATGACTCAGGTGCTCGAGCTGGAGCCTGGCTTCCTCGACGACCCGGCGGCCCACCTCACCCGGGGGGCCTGCTTCAGCGACCGTGAGCTGACCACGCTGCTGGCCCGCTTCGAGCCCTTCCGGAGCGGCCAGACCCGCTGAGCCGGTCAGGCGTGCTGCGCCGCCTTCGTCTCGCTCTGCTCGCCAACCTTGCCGCGCACGCAGAGCACCAGGACGTAGCCCACGATGATGAGCACGACGGTGATCAGGCCGACGACGTTGGCGATGTCGCTGGCGCCGCCTGCGCCTGGCAGCTTGTCGATCCCGCCGGACGCGAGGAACCCGGTCGGGTCGGTGAGGCCGTGCATGATCATCGCCGCCATGATGAAGCCCGCCACGCGCATCGTCAGATACATCAGCGCGCCGAAGGCGAAGGTGTAGACCACCGTCGGTCCGACGACCTTCAGCTCTTGGCCCTGGAGGATGTTGATCGAGTGGGACAGGCCGAAGAGCAGCGACGACAACACCGCGACGGCGAACTCGCCATTGCCGCCGGCGCGGAGCATCTTGACGCCGATCCCGCGATAGAGCAGCTCCTCGGAATAGCCGACGAGCAGCCCGGAGGCGAGGACGAAGAGCACCACCGACAACGCCGGTCCGCCCCAGTCGATGTCGAGGATCCGCAGGACGATCGGCAACGCGACCAGGACCGGGGCGATCCACATCCACTTAGAGCGATAGATCGGCTGGCGCCCGAAGATCTCGGCGTTCCACCCGAGCCACGTCGTGAAGGCCGTGAGGATGATCGACCCGACGATCAGCCCGACCGACAGCTGGAAGAACACCGCACCGACGCTGCTGAGCAGATCGTCGTCGTTGTAGCCGTTGTCGAACTGCGAGGCGATCCAGCCCGTCGCCATGTAGAGCCCCAGATAGACCACGACCACCGGGAGCAGGCGCCAGAAGCCGCCCTTGGCGAGGAAACCGCGCAGGCCACCCTCGGTCGGGGTGGTGGCTGGAGTCGTCATCAGGTCCTCCTGGACTAGCGGGGGGTCGTCGTCGCCAGGTTAGGGCTGGCGGGCTCGTTGTCCCCAGGGCTGTCTCAGTTCGCGCGGGGCCGTAACTGTTACCAGAATGGCGAGCCGGACCTCCGGGCAACACCACACCCGGGCGGTCCGGTGGCGCCGGGCAGGATCGAGGAGTACGTGGTGCGCCTGTACCCGTTCGCGGCCACCGTGCTGCCGGGCCACCGGCTCGTCCTCGAGCTGTCCAACAACGAGCCGCTCGCCGATGCCCACAACGCGTTGCTCCCGCCAGACGCGGTCCACCTTCCGGTGGGGCGCCCGGTCCCGGACGAGAGCTACCGAGACGCCCGGCACCCCTCGCGACTCGTGCTGCCGGTCACCGGGAAGCACGCCTGAGACGTCCTTCACTCGCACGACGGCTTGCCGGGAGTGACAACGGGGGTCGTACTCCGCTGGAATACGGCTATGGCCGTCAATCTGAACTTCGAGTCCCACAACATGCCCGGCTGGTTCATCAGGCACTCGGAGTTCATGGGGGAGCTGGCGCAGAAGGGCGGTGGCGTGCCCGAGGACGACTTCGCGTGGCGCCTGGAGGACCGGCGCGACGGCTCCTTCGCGCTGAGGTCGGTCAACTTCCCCATGTTCTGCCTCCGCCACTCCGACTTCCGCGTCCACCTCCAGGGGCGCGAGGGTGACATCGAGCTGTTCTTGCGCGACTCCGCGTTCCGGGTCGTCCCGGGTCTCGCCGACCCCGAGGGGATCTCCTTCCAGTCGGTCAACTTCCCCGACCGGTTCATCCGGCACCGCGACCTCCACCTCTGGGCGGAGCCGGCTGCCGGCCCGGACGACGAGATCTTCCGCATGGACGCGACGTACTACCAGCGCGAGGCGCCCCCGCGCGTCGACTGACCACGCGGCACTGGGGAGGACGACCACGTCGCGCGAGCCACCCCACGATTGACCGGACAAGCATCAATATGCGAACCTTCGCAAGTGCGAATGTCCGTGAGCGGGGCGCCGATCTATGAGCGCAAGGCCGAGCTGTTCAAGTCGCTCGCCCACCCCGTCCGCATCCGCGTGCTCGAGCTGCTCTGCGAGCGGCCCCATGCCGTCCACGAGCTGCTCGGGCACATCGAGGTCGAGCAGGCCGGCCTGTCCCAGCATCTCGCCGTGCTGCGCCGTACGGGCCTGGTCCGTCAGCAGCGCACCGGAGGACAGGTCGTCTACAGCCTGGTGAGTGGCGAGATCGTGGAGATGCTGGCCGCCGCCCGTCGCGTCCTGCGTGACCTCGCCGACGAGGCCCAGGAGCCCGCGTCGCCGGCCGGAGGCGCGCGATGAACCCGGTCCGGCTCGCCCGCCGCATCCTGCGGGTCGGCCGCCTCGCCGACCCTGCGCCCGAACGTCCCCCCGCCGCGCCCGACGCGGCGGTCTTCGGTGGCAGCGTCCAGGTGCGCCACGTCGACGCCGGCTCGTGCAACGGCTGCGAGATCGAGGTGGGGGCCAGCTTCGGTCCGGTCTATGACGCCGAGCGCTACGGCGCGCGCCTGGTCGCCTCGCCTCGTCATGCCGACGTGGTGCTGGTGACCGGCGTCGTCACCCACAACATGGTCGAACCCCTGCGCCGCACGGTCGAGGCGACTCCCGAGCCGCGGCGCGTCGTCGCGGTGGGCGACTGCGCCGTGAGCTGCGGCATCTTCCGCGGCGGCACCGGCGTCCGGGGTGCCGTCGAGGACGTCGTCGACGTGGACCTCCGCGTCCCCGGTTGCCCGCCCGAACCCGAGGCGATCGTCGCCGCCTTGAGGTCCGTGACCGGCCGATGACCTCCTTCCAAGGGGCCCTGTGGGCCCAGCTCGCTCTTGCCCTGCTCGCAGTCCTCGCCGCCATGGGCGCGGGTGACCGGCGTCGCAACCTGGCTGTCGGTCTCACCACGGCGGGCCTGGGCGTGGCGGGGTGCATCACCGGTTTCGCAGCCCTGGCCGGGGCTGATGACGCACTCCGCGTCGACACCGCCCTGCCCGGACTCTCGCTCGGAGTCTGGGCCACGCCGCTCGGGGGACTGTTCACCCTGCTCGCCGGCTGCGTGGCGGTCGTCGCCTCGCTCTATGGCATCGGCTACGCCCACGGTCCGGCCGCCTCGCGGACGGCCTGGTCGGCGTACGCCGTCTTCGTGCTCGGACTCCAGCTTGTGCCGCTGGCCGCTGACGTCTTCACGTTCCTGCTCGCCTGGGAGGTGATGGCTGTCGGGTCCACCGTGCTCGTCCTCGCCGAGCATCGACTGAGGGCGACGGTGCGGCAGGCCGGGCTCTGGTACGCCGTGATGACCCACCTCAGCTTCCTGCTCATCGCCGCCGGGTTCGGGATCCTGGCCCAGCGCGCCGGAAGCGTGCAGTTCTCCGCGATGGCCGCAGCCCATCCCAGCGGAATGAGCGCCAGCGTCGCGTTCGTCCTGCTCGTGCTCGGCTTCGGCGCCAAGGCCGGCGTCGTGCCGCTCCACGTCTGGCTGCCGCGCGCGCACCCCGAGGCGCCCTCCCACGTGTCGGCGCTGATGAGCGCCGTGATGGTCAAGATGGGCGTCTTCGGCATCATCGTGACCACGACCCTGCTGCTGCCCGAAGGTCCCACCTGGTGGGCGCTGCTCCTGCTGGCCCTCGCTCTCCCGAGCGCCGTCTATGGCATTCTCCACGCGGCCGTCGCGAGTGACCTCAAGCGGCTGCTCGCCTACTCCACGACCGAGAACGTCGGCCTGATCCTCGCCGCCGTCGGTCTCGCCCAGCTCACCAAGGACTCCGCCGGGGGCGTCGCCTCGACGGCGATGGCGGCGGCCCTGCTGCTCACCATCAGCCACGCCGCCTTCAAGGCCGTTCTCTTCCTCGCCGCGGGCTCGATCCTGCACGCCACCGGCGAGCGCGACCTGGACCGCCTCGGAGGGCTGGCCCGCCAGATGCCGGTCACCACGATCGCGTTTGGGATCGGGGCGCTGGGCGCGGCTGCCCTCCCTGTCACCGGCGGTTTCATCGCCGAGTGGGTCCTGCTCCAGTCGCTCATCCACGCCGACGCCCGCACCGACCGCCTGACCACGGCTCTCCTCCCCGCCGTCATGGGTGTCGTCGCGCTCACCGCCGGCCTGGCCCTGCTCACCTTCACCAAGGCGTTCGGCATCGCGACTCTCGCCCGGCCTCGCAGCCTCGGTGCCCAGACCGCCCACGAGGGTCCCGCCACCATGCGCATCGCCCTGCTGGCCATGGCCGCCTCGGTCGTCGCCCTCGGTGCCGCCCCCGGTGCCACCGCCGGCGTCGTCGACCGGATCATCCCTGGCGCCGTCGCCTCCCACGGAGTCGCCGGCATCTCCCTGCCCACCGTCGGGGCGTCGCTCGACCCGATCGCCCTCACGCTGCTGGCGATCGTGCTCTCCCTCCCGATCGTGGTGATCGTCGTGCTGCTCGCGATGCGGGCGCCGCGCGTGCACGTCGACCTCGGCTGGGGCTGCGGTGGCGTCCGCACCAGCCCGCGGATGCAGTACACCGCGACGTCGTACGCCGAACCGCTCGTGCGGATCTTCGGCGACGCGCTCGCGCCGACCCGTGACGTCGAGGTGACGCAGGCCGGGGACTCCGCCCACGCCATCGAGGCGATGTCGTTCAACCAGCGGGTCAGCGACGTGATCGAGGACCGCGTCTACCGGCCCGTCGTCTGGATGCTCAAGGCCCTCGGCGACGTCGCGCGCAGGATCCAGAACGGCAGCATCCACCGCTACGTCGCCTTCTCGTTCGCGGCCCTCGTGGCCGTCCTGGTCGGGGTGCTGCGATGAGCCCGACGACCGCCGCCCTCCTCGCCATCGCGCTGCAGACCCTGGTCGTGACCGCCATGGCGCCCTTCGTCGTGGGGGTGATGCGCCAGGTGCGGTCCCGGATGGAGGGCCGGGTCGGGGCCGGGGTGTGGCAGCCCTACCGCGACCTGCGCAAGCTGGCCCGCAAGGCGCCGCTGACCTCCGAGGGGACGTTGTTCGGCGCCGCCATGCCGCCGGTGCTGATGGCCGCAGGCGTCCTGCTCATCGCCCTGCTCCCCTTGGTCGGCACGGTCAGCCTGCCCGCCGTACCCGACGACCTCTTCGTCGTGGTCTCGGTGCTGCTGCTCGGCTCGGTCGCGATCGCCCTGCTCGGCCTCGACGCCGGCTCGGCCTTCGGTGGCATGGGCTCGAGCCGGCACATGATGGTCGCCGCCCTGGTCGAGCCGACCGTGCTGGTGGCCGTCTATGCGCTGTCGATCCCCGTCGGCGCCTCCACGCTGTCGACGATCATGCAGGCCCGCATCGACGAGCCCGGCACGATCATCAGCCCCGCCAGCGCCCTGGCCCTGGTGGCCCTGGCCGTCGTCGTCATCGCCGAGACCGGACGTCTGCCCGTGGACAACCCGAGCACCCATCTGGAGCTCACGATGATCCACGAGGCCATGGTGCTCGAGGTCTCGGGTCGCGACCTCGGCTGGATCGAGCTGTCGTCGTGGCTGCGGCTGGTGGGACTGCTCGGGCTCGTCAGCAACCTCGCCGTCCCGTGGGGGGTCGCCTCGACGGCGCACCCGGGAGCGTTCGTCGTCGGTGCCGTCGTCCTCGCGGTGAAGGTGACCGTGGTGGCCGGCCTGCTCGCCGCCGGCGAGGTGTTCCTCGCCAAGGTGCGGCTCTTCCGGGTCCCAGAGCTCCTCGCGGCCTCGTTCGTGCTCGCCTTCCTGTCCGTGACCGCGTCCTATCTGAGCCTGTGAGGAGGACGTCGTGAACCCTGTGTCGAGCTCGGTGTTCCTGAGCCAGCTGCTGGCCGCCGCCACGGGTGGGCTGCTGCTCACGGCCGTCCTGCTCCTGTGGCGACGGTCGATCTCCGGCTCCGTGGTCGTGCTGGCCCTCCAGGGCGCCTGCCTCGGAGGAGTCGCCCTGGTCATCGCCGGGCAGGAGGGCACCCTCGAGCTGCTGCTGATCGGGCTCGTCCTCACTGCCGTCAAGGCGGTCGCCATCCCCCTTCTGATCCGGTGGGGGGCCGACCGCATCGCCGTCGACCAGGAGAGCGCCCCGCTGGTGAACCCCACCTCGGGGATGCTGCTCGCCGCGCTGCTGACCACGGTCGCCTACCTCGTGAGCCGCCCCATCCAGTCGACCCAGGGCAGCGACCTCGGGTCCGCGGTCCCCATCGGGATCGCCGTCGTACTGATCGGCTTCCTCGTGCTCGCGACCCGTCGGCAGGCGATGGGCCAGATCGTCGGCTTCGTGACCGTCGACAACGGGATCAGCGCCACAGCCCTGCTCACCGCGGGCGGGCTGCCCGCGATCGTGGAGCTCGGCGTGATGGCCGACGTGCTGCTCGTCGTCACCATCCTGGTCATCCTCGCGCTCCGCATCCGGTCGACCTTCAGGACGACGGACCTGAGCGACCTCACGGAGCTGAGGGACTGATGACACTCCTCGTCTGGTCGGTGCTGGTCGTCCCCGTCGTCCTGGCGGTCGTGGCCCTGCTGCGGCGTCACGACCCGTGGGTCGGGCAGGTCCCAGCCGTCACGGCGGCCCTCGTCCTCGCCGTCGGCATCGGCACGATGGTGGTGCTTCCGGCCACCTCGTCGGCGGTCGCCACGGCGGCGGACGGCCTGCTGCGGGTCGACGCCCTCACGACGTTCATGCTCACCGTCGTCGGCGCCGTCGCCGTGGTCGCCACGTGGGGCGCCACCAACGAACGCGTCGACGGCCGGTTCTCCGCGCTGATGAGCCTCTTCCTGGTGGCGATGACGCTCGCCGTACTCGCGGACAATCTCGGCGTCCTCTGGGTCGCCGTCGAGGCCACCACGATCGCGACCGCGTTCCTGGTCGCCTATGGCGGGGGCCGGGCGGCGCTCGAAGCAGCCTGGAAGTACGTCGTCCTCGGCTCGGTCGGCGTCGCCATCGCGTTCCTCGGCCTGGTCCTCCTCTTTGCCTCGAGCGGCGATGCGGAGACGCTGTCATGGGCGACCCTGTCGACCAGCGACGCGCTCGCGGTCGACACCGCCCGGGTCGGGCTCGCGCTGACGGCGCTGGGCCTCGCGACCAAGGCCGGGCTCGCACCCATGCACAGCTGGCTCCCCGACGCCCACAGCCAGGCGCCGGCGCAGGTCTCCGGACTGATGTCGGGCGTGCTCCTCTCGGTCGCCTTCTCCGGCATCCTCCGGGTCAAGGCGATCAGTGACCACCTGCTCGGGCCGGACCTCATGCGCACGCTGCTGGTGGTCGCCGGCCTGCTGTCGCTGGCGGCCGCGGCGGCGCTGATGCTGACCCAGCGCAACTACAAGCGGTTGCTGGCCTACTCGAGCATCGAGCACATGGGCATCGTCGCCCTCGGTGCCGCGATCGGCGGCCCGCTCGCCACGGCGGCCGTGCTCCTGCACATCCTCGGTCACGGGCTGGCCAAGGCCAGCCTGTTCGTGGTGTCCGGACGGCTCCTGCGGGCGACCGGGACCCACGAGATCGCCTCGGTGCACTCGCTGCTCGACACCCACCCGAGCATCGCGCGCCCATGGCTCGCCGGGACCAGCGCCCTGCTGGGCTTCCCACCCTTCGGGCTGTTCCTGACCGAGGCGGCCATCGTCGTCGCCGGCTTCCAGCGCGGCATGCCACTCGTCGCCGGGGCCATGGTCGCCCTGCTGCTCCTCGTCTTCGCCGGTCTGGCGCGGCACACGCTGTCGATGACGCTGACCCGGCACACCGCGCCCGACCTGGCCGACCCGCCAGTGTTCGCGGCCGACCCGTCCAGCCGGGGGCAGCGGCTGGTCACCGGGGTGGCCCTCGCGGTCGTGGCCCTCCTCGGGGCGCTGGTCTGGCCGCTCCACGACGTGTTGGCGGCCGCCGCCGCCGTACTCGGGGGTGCGGCATGACGCATCCGATCCCGCTGCCCGAGCCGCGCACCGTGACCGCGGAGACCCTGCGCGCCGAGGCGGGTGCCCTCCTCGGCCGCGGCGCCCGGCTCGCCCTCGTGGCCGGCCACCACGACGACGACGGCATCCGGATCGTCCACACGTTCCTCGTCCCGGGCGAGCCGCCGCACGAGCTCGCGATCACTGTGCCCGACGAGGCCGAGGGTGTCCCGACCATGGCCGACCTGTCCTATGCCGCGGGACGGTTCGAGCGCGAGGTGCGCGACCTCTACGGCGTGACGCCGATCGGGCACCCGCTCGCCCGGCGGCTGATCCGGCACGGTCACTGGCCGACCGGCTACTACCCGATGCGGCGCGACGCGACCCCCGACCCGGTCTTCGAGGCCGACACCGGCTCGTTCCCGTTCGTCGAGGTCGGCGGCGACGGCGTCTATGAGATCCCCGTCGGTCCGGTACACGCGGGCCTCATCGAGCCCGGTCACTTCCGGTTCTCGGTCGTGGGCGAGACCATCGTGCGGATGAAGGCCCGGCTGTGGTTCGTCCACCGGGGCATCGAGAAGCTCTTCGAGGGCCGAGAACCCGAGGCCGGGATCGAGCTGGCCGAACGCATCAGCGGCGACACCGCCGTGGGTCACGCGCTGGCCTATGCACTGGCGGTCGAGCAGGCCCTCGACGTCCCGACCAGCACGACCGACCGGGTGCTCCGAGCGCTGCTGCTCGAGCTGGAGCGGTTGCACAACCACGTCGCAGACCTCGGCGCCATCGTCAACGACGTGGGCTACGGCATCGTCAACGCGCACACGCAGGCACTGCGGGAGCGCCTGTTGCGGCACCACAAGGCGGTCACCGGGCACCGGTTGCTGCGCGGGGGCATCGGCATCGGCAGCACCCGCCTGCAACAGCTGCCCGACCTGGACCTCGTCGCCTCGGCCGCCGCCGAGCTGGAGGAGATCGTCGCCGTCGCCCTGGGCAACCACGTCGTGGTCGACCGGCTCACCGCCACCTCGATCCTCCCCGAGCGCCAGGCGCGCACGATGGGCACGCTCGGCTACGTCGCTCGCGCGAGCGGCGTCGACATCGATGCCCGCCGCGACCATCCCTTCCACGACCTGGGCCCCGACTTCGTGCCCGTGGTCGAGACGACGGGCGATGTGATGGCCCGCTTCCTGGTGCGTGCCCGGGAGGCCCAGCAGTCGGCCGCGCTGATCGCCGAGCTGACCGCTTCGGCGTCCGGTGTCGCGACCGACGCCGAGTCCGACCCGCTGCCGTCGGGGTCGGGTGCCGGGCTCGGCGTCGTCGAGGCCTGGCGCGGGACCCTCGTCCACCGCGTCGAGGTGCGCGACGGCCTGGTCAGCCGCTGCAAGGTCGTCGACCCGTCGTTCTTCAACTGGCCGGCCCTGCCGGTGGCGCTGAAGGACACGATCGTTCCCGACTTCCCCCTCACCAACAAGAGCTTCAACCAGTCCTACGCCGGCAACGACCTCTAGCTCGTCGACCCGGCAGAGAATCTGCCGGGTCAGCAAGGCGGGGAGCAGGCGAGGGGGCTAGCGGGCCAGGGAGAGGGTGACGGGGCCGCCGGTGGGCGAGGCGCCGGCGAGGAGTGACGCGGGGACCCGGAAGACCCGGCCGGGGGAGGCAGGCCACGGCAGTCGGCGCTCGGCGAGCAGCGCACCGCGCTGGGCCACCCGTACGCGCGGCAGCCGGGCGAAGCGCTCGGGCCAGAGCAGCAGCTGGTCACGCGAGGGGGTAGTGCCGGGCTCGATCCGCTGAGGACTGACCCAGCGGAAGCCCTCGCCGGCCACCACCTCGACGCGGGACTGGGCCGACGGGCCGGTGCCGGTGAGCGCCTGGCGCACCGCGTCGGCGACGTGTCGGCCGTCGAGGGCGGCCGCGTCGGCGGTGTCGACGGGGTGGACCAGGTTGCCGATCGCGAAGACACCGGCCGCGCTGGAGCGCAGGCATTCGTCGACGACCGGGCCCAGCGTCCCGGGGTCCAGGTCGAGGGAGGCGAGCCGGGCCAGCTCGTGGTCGGGGATCCAGTCACCTGTGGTGACCACCGTGTCGCACGGGATGGTGCGTCGCTGGCCGGAGTCGAGGTCCTCGACGACCACAGACTCCACCCGTTGCCTGCCCTGGATGCTGACCACGCGCGTGCGGGTCCACACCGGCACGCGCAAAGCGGTGCGGCCGAGGGCGCGGAAGGCGGCGTACGCCTCGGCCTGCTCGAAGCGCGTGGTCATGGCGACCGTGCGGCAGCCGGCCTCGCGCAGGGTCATCACTGCCGACCAGCTGACCAGCTCCGCGCCGACGACGACCGCGCGCGTCCCGACAGGCAGGTGGTGGAGGTGGACCAGCTGCTGGAGCTGGCCGGTGGTGTAGACGCCCTCGGGCCGATCACCGGGGATCCGGCGCGCGGGTCGTGGGCGCTCACGAGCGCCGGTGGCCAGCACGACCGCCTCGGCCTCGACGATGCGGCGACCTCGCGGCGAGGTGACCAGGAGTCGGCGCGGCCCGTCCCAGCCGGTGACCTGGGCCTCGGTCTCCAGGCGCGCGCCGGCGTCACGCGCGAGCGCCGTGAGCCGGCGGGCATAGGCCGGGCCGGACACGAAGCGGTGCAGGTCGCGCAGGCCGTAGCCCGGGTGGTCGCTGTGCCGCGGGATGCCCCCGGTCTCGGCCTCCCGTTCCAGCAGCAGTACGCCGGTCGCGGCGAGGGCCGTCGCGGCCGTGAGCCCGGACGGCCCGCCGCCCACGACCACGACGGGGACCCTCTCGACGGCGAGGTCGGCGGAGTGACTCGCCGTGGTCATCGTGCCTCCCCCTGCGCCTCGAGCAGCGCCTGCGCGCGTGCCCCGCAGTAGAAGCCCTGGCAGCGGCCGTTCATCACGCGGGTGCGACGTCGCAGCCCGTCGAGGTCGACGGGTGGGATGGTCGAGGCGAAGGCGTCGCGCAGCTCACCGGCGCTGACACGCTCGCAGAAGCAGACCATCCGGCCGTAGTCCGGGTCTTCGGCGATCCGTGGCGCGTCCTGGTAGGGGCGCAGCCCCGCCTCCCCGAGGTTGGGCATCCGCGGCGGCTCGGGCAGGTCGTCTCGCTCGGTGAGGACCAGGTCGCTGCCCTCGGCGAGGAGCTCGTGCACGTGCTCGGCGATCGCGATGCTGGCAGTGAGCCCGGTCGAGCGGATGCCGCCGACGAGGAGGTAGCGCCGGGCTGCGTCGAGGTCGATGAGGAAGTCGTCGGCGTCGATGGCGGCCCGAAGTCCGGCGTAGGTCGCGGTCACCTCCTCGTCGAGCAGGCTCGGCATCAGCCGCTCGCCCTTCTCGAGCAGGAACGCGAAGCCCTCCTCCGAGGTGCCGGTCATGGTCTTGTCGTCGAGGTCCTCGGCGGTGGGGCCGAGCATCACGTTGCCATAGATCGTGGGGCTCACGAGCACGCCCTTGCCGACCTTGGACGGCACCGGCAGGACGATCACGGGCACCCGGGGGCGCGCCAGCTTGTCGAAGACGAACAGCTCCCCGCGGCGCGGGGTGACGGTGAAGCGGTCGTGGCCGAAGAGGCGGTCCACCCGGTCGGCACCGAGCCCCGCAGCGTTGACGACCCACCGTGCGCGAACCAGGCCCTGCGGCGTCTCCAGGAGCCAGCCGCCGGCCGGGTCGGGGCGCGCGTCGGTCACGGGATGCCCGCGCAGCAGCACGGCTCCCCGGCGTACGGCGTCCGTGGCGAGCGCCAGCGTCGCCGTCCAGGTGCAGGTGATCGACTCGTCGGGGACGGTCAGCCCACCCAGGGCGCCGTCGGCAAGGGCGGGGACACGCGCATAGACGGCTGCTGCGTCGACGAGCTCGCAACGGTCGTAGCCGTTCCGGATCGCCTTGTCCCGCAAGGAGGGCAGGGTGCCGAGCTCCTCCTGGGTCCAGGCGACGAGGAGGGCGCCGGTGCGCTCGACCGGGATGCCGGTGGCGGAGGCATAGTCGCCGAGCAGGTCGTAGCCGCGGGCGACCAGCCGGGACTCGAGGGTCCCGGGCTTGGCGTCGAACCCGGTGTGCAGGATGCCGGTGTTGGCCTTGCTCGTTCCGTCGCCGACGTCGCCGCGAGCCTCGAGCAGTGCGAGGGTGAGGGTCGTCCCGGCGAGGTCGCGCGCGATGGCCGAGCCGACGACACCGGCCCCGATGACGGCGACGTGCACGTCCGCGATCGGGGCGTCCGCGACCCGGGTGTTCATGACCGGGGCGTTCACGGCCGGGCGCCTTCGCTCAGCGACGACGAGACGGCGGTGGCTCGCCAGCGGGCCAGGTGGTCGGCGGCGCGGTCGGCGGTCCAGGCGGGCTCGAAGGTGTGCTCGGGAGTCCAGGGGGCGACCGCCTCCCCGAGCGTGAGCGCCGGGTCGAGGGCGAGCCGGGCGCAGGCGGCCGCGCCGAGCGGAGTCGCATGGGCCGATGGATAGACGTCCACCGGGAGCTGCGCGAGGTCGGCCTGCGCCTGCATCAGGACGCGCGACCGGGTCAGCCCGCCGTCGACGCGGAGCCGGGTCAGGGGCGTGCCGAGGTCGTCGCCCACCAGTGCCGTCAGCGAGGCCACCTGGGCGGCGATGCCCTCGAGCAGCGCCCGCACCAGGTGGCCGCGGCCGGAGCTCAGCGTCAGTCCCGTCAGTGAGGCCGTTGCCTGGGCATCCCACCAGGGCGCAGCGAGGCCGGCTAGGGCGGGCACGCACAGGACGCCTTCGCTCGAGTCGACCGTCGTCGCCACCGAGTCGAGCTGGTCGGCGGCGGACACCAGGCCCAGGTCGATCGCCCAGCGCACCGCCGAGGCCGCGGTGTAGACCTGGCCGTCGACGCAGTAGTCCACCCGGTCCCGCAGCTCCCACGCGACCGAGGTGGTCAGCCCAGCGGACGACCTCGCCGCTCGGGATCCGAGCTGGGCCAGCAGGAAGGCGCCGGTCCCGAAGGTGCACTTGGCCGTGCCCGCGTCGAGGCAGGCCTCGGCGAGCAGCGCGGCCTGCTGGTCCACGATGAGTCCCGTGACCGGGACGGCGTCGCCGAACAGGGTGGTCTCGCCGACGACCGCATCGCTGGCGACCACCTCGGGGAGCTCCTCACCACCGAGGTCGAAGAGGTCGAGGAGCTCGTCGGACCAGGTGCGACGGTCGAGGTCGAGGATCAGCGACCGGCTCGCCGTCGAGGTGTCGGTGACGAAGGCGCCACACAGCTGGTGGACCAGCCAGGTGTCGGTGGTCGTGACGACGCCGTCGGTGGTCACGTGGTCGCGCAGCCAGCGCATCTTCGGGGCGGAGAAGTAGGGGTCGAGCACCAGGCCGGTCAGCTCCGCCACCCGGTCGCCCCGGTCGCGCCGCGCGGCGCAGATCGCCTCGGCGCGGCTGTCCTGCCAGACGATCGCCTGCGACAGCGGGGCTCCCGAGGTCCGGTCCCAGGCCAGCACGGTCTCGCCCTGGTTGGCCAGGGCCACCGCGCCGATGCGTACGCCGGCCTCGGCGACGGCCTGCCGACCGGCGACCAGGACGGAGTCCAGCAGCGCCTGGGGGTCCTGCTCCACACCGCCCCCGTCGAGGTAGCGGGGGTGCAGCGACACCTCCGCGAGGGACAGGACCGCGCCGGCCTCGTCGACGACGATCGCCTTGGTCCCTGACGTGCCTTGATCGATGGCCAGGACGTGGGTCATCGCGGGTCGTTCCGCTGCATGGAGCAGAACCTAGCGAACGCGGTCCTGGCCGGGCCATGGGCGTGGGCGTCGTCGGGGTGAGCAGCGGTAGCGTCGGAGTGTGGACCCGTCGGCCGCCCTGTGTCGGGCATGAGCAGTCCACTCGGCGACCGTCCGCTCCACCTACTCGACGACGCCACCGCCACCGCGCTGGTCGCCGATCCCGACGCCGCCCATGCGCGCGCTCGAGCGCTGAGCCCCGGAAGCCTCGCCGAGCTGGTCGTCGCGGTCCCGCCTCCCGCGGCCGCCTTCAGTCGCCGCGACCAGCTCAACGCCGGCTACCCCGCCGCGGCCGAGGCCGTCGCTGCGCACGGGTTCACTCCCTACCTGCGACCCGTCGGTGGGCGGCTCGCCGTCTATGACCAGGGCTCGCTCGTGGTGCACCTGCTGTCGGGCCACGACGAGCCGCGGCTGCACATCCGCGAGCGGTTCGCCCTGCTTGGTGAGGCCATGGCCGGCGCCCTGATCGGGCTGGGCGTCGACGCCCGGGTCGGACGGGTGCCGGGGGAGTACTGCGAGGGCGAGTTCAGCGTCAACGACTCGGGGCGGGCCAAGCTGGTCGGCACCGGCCAGCGGATCACGCGCCACGGCTACCTGTTCAGCGCCGTGATCATGGTCCACGGCGCCGACCGGGCGCGCGCCGCGCTCGAGGCGGCCTATCCCCTGATGGGGCTCGACCTGCGGCCCGAGACCGTCGGCTGCGTCGCCGACGCCGTGCCTGGCATCACCCTCGACGAGGTGCGCGACGCCACCTTCGCCGCGATCGGCGGCCTCCTCTGACCCTCTACCCCAGGGTGCTGTGCCGCACGGAACACCGCCGTCGTGATGATCGTCCTAGCCCGCGCGGCGGCGACGGGGATGACGATGGGACAGGGAGTCACGGCGGTGTCGCCGCCCGGTCGAGGCCACCGCGGCACGGGGAGGCGACCATGTCCAGGATCTTGTCTCGTGTGCTCGCCGGGGTGGTCGTCCTGCTGACCGCCGCGCTGGCGCCGTCGTACGGACTCGCGGCAGGGGTGGCCGCCCCGCCCGGATGGGAGCCGGCCGTCGGCCTGTCCCAGGCCCGCGTGGGCATGAACGCGTCGGCCGCGGTGGTGTCGCCGCTGGGCGACCAGGCCGTCGTCTGGGTCCGCGACGGGCAGGTGCGCGTCGCACTCCGCCCGGCCGGCGACACCTGGGCCCGATCGGTCACGGTCGGCGCCGATGCCGGCTCCGCGGTGGCGGCGTACGACGTCGCGGGCCGGTTGATGGTCGTCTGGGCGCAGCATCCCGACGCCGCCCCGGCCACCATCGTGGCGCGCACGCTCGGCCCGGCCGGGGTCTGGGGGGACCCGGTCGTGGTCGCGCAGCGCGACACGGGCGCCGTCGCGGTCGAGGGGCTGGCCGTGAACAGCGCGGGCGAGGCCGTGCTGGCCTGGCGCCGGAACTCGCGGGGCCTGGTCGCGCAGGGAACCTTCGGCGGGGGGTGGACGACCACGCTCGGGGTTGCCCACGCCGCCCGGATGCAGGTGGCGATCGGTGACGGTGGCCTCGCGGTCGTCCTGGTGCAGCGCATCGTCACGGCGGGCGACAGCTCCGACGTGAGCTGGGTCGTCGTTCGGCACCCCCGTGGCGGGACCTGGGGCGACCCGTCGGTGCTGCAGCGCCTGAACGGGTTCGGCCCTCCGGTGCCTGGGCCCGGTGGTGTGTTCGTCGATGCCGCCGGCCGCACCACCGTCGCCTGGGACGATCGCATCGAGGGCGGTCGCTGGGGCGTCACCGTCGTGCGGGCCCGCGGCGTCGGGGCGTGGCACGCCCGGCGCGTGCTCTGGCGGCACCGGACCTTCAGCGAGTTCCCGGTGCTGGTGACCGGTGCTCAGTCCGGCCGGGTCCTGGTGACCTTCGCCGGCCCCGGCTCCGCGTCGGTCCTGGCTGCGCAGTGGAACGCTGGTGCCGGGTGGTCCCGGCCCGAGAAGGTGTCGGGCACGGCGGCGTACGTCAACGACTGGAGCGCGGCGATGGAACCGTCCGGTCGGGCCCTCGTGGTGTGGACGCCGTCGGCCGGCCCGGGGACGCGAGGGGACGGGGTCCGGGCAGCGCTGATGTCGCGCGCCGGACGCTGGGCCGATCCGGTGTGGCTCTCACGAGAGCAGACGCCAGACGGACACGCTCGGCTGGCCGCCCTGGGGGACGGGGACGCCTTGGCGGTGTGGAGTGAGCAGGTGACCGGCCGCAAGTACGCCGTGACGGCGCGGACGCACCTGGGCTGACGGCGACGTCGGCATGCGATCCCACCGCGCAGACCAGTGAGACAGATATCTTGACTTATTCAAGAAACGGGTCCAGAGTGCCCGTGTGGGCGAACACCGAGACCTCCCGGAGCTGCTCCGTGGTGCGTCCCTGCGAGTGACCAAGCCCCGCGTGGCCCTGCTCGACGCCATCGGGGCACACCCGCACGCCGACACGGAGTCGCTGATCGAGGCCGTCCGTGCCGAAGTTCCGCTCGTCGCGCACCAGACCGTCTATGACGCCCTGCACGCGCTGACCGATGCCGGCGTGATCCGCCGCATCCAGCCGTCCCGGTCGGTGGCACGCTACGAGCTCCGCGTGGGCGACAACCATCACCACATCGTCTGTCGCACCTGCGGCGTGATCGCCGACGTGGACTGCGCCGTCAACGACACCCCCTGTCTCACCGCCTCCGACGACCAGGGCTTCCTGATCGACGAGGCCGAGGTCATCTACTGGGGCCACTGCCCCTCCTGCGCCGCGTCCGGCGCCGCAACCGCCAACCCCTGAGAACCGCACCACCCGGAAGGAACCCCACGCTATGTCCGACACCCACGACGACGCCGTCGTCGGCGAGATCAACGACGCCAACGTCTCCGCAGACGGTGGCTGCCCCGTCATGCACGGCGGGCCCGTCGCCGTCACCACGAGCGGTGGCAACCGCGGCTGGTGGCCCGAGCGCCTCAACCTCAAGGTCCTGGCCAAGAACCCGGCGGTCGCGAACCCGCTCGGCGAGGACTTCGACTACGCCGAGGCCTTCAGCGGCCTCGACCTCGCCGCCGTCAAGCAGGACATCGGCGCGGTCCTCACCGACTCCCAGGACTGGTGGCCCGCCGACTTCGGCAACTACGGCCCGTTCATGATCCGGATGGCCTGGCACAGCGCCGGTACCTACCGGATCAGCGACGGCCGCGGCGGCGCCGGCAGCGGCCAGCAGCGCTTCGCCCCGCTCAACAGCTGGCCCGACAACGGCAACCTCGACAAGGCCCGCCGGCTGCTGTGGCCGGTCAAGAAGAAGTACGGCAAGGCGCTGTCCTGGGCCGACCTGATGATCCTCGCCGGCAACGTGGCCCTGGAGGACATGGGCTTCCAGACCTTCGGCTTCGCCGGCGGCCGCGTCGACGCGTGGGAGCCCGACGACGACGTCTACTGGGGCCCGGAGAGCGAGTGGCTGGGCGACGAGCGCTACACCGGGGACCGCGACCTCGAGAACCCGCTCGCCGCGGTCCAGATGGGCCTCATCTATGTCAACCCCGAGGGTCCCAACGCCAACGGAGACCCGCTCTCGTCGGCGCGCGACATCCGCGAGACCTTCGGTCGGATGGCGATGAACGACGAGGAGACCGTCGCACTCATCGCCGGTGGCCACACCTTCGGCAAGACCCACGGTGCCGGTCCGGCCGAGCTGGTCGGGCCCGAGCCCGAGGCTGCCCCCATCGAGGCCATGGGCTTCGGCTGGCTCAGCAGCCATGCCTCCGGCAAGGGCGACGACGCCATCACCAGCGGCCTCGAGGTCACCTGGACCTATCACCCGACCCGCTGGGACAACGAGTTCTTCCACATCCTGTTCGGCTACGAGTGGGAGATGTTCGAGTCGCCGGCCGGTGCCAAGCAGTGGCGTCCGGTCAACCAGGGCGGTGCCGACATGGTGCCGATGGCCCACTCCGACGGGAAGCGCGAGCCGCGCATGCTCACCTCGGACCTGGCGCTGCGGTTCGACCCGGTCTATGAGGCGATCTCGCGTCGCTTCCTCGACGACCCCGAGGCGTTCGCCGACGCCTTCGCCCGGGCCTGGTTCAAGCTCACCCACCGCGACATGGGTCCCGTCGCCCGCTATGTCGGCCCCGAGGTCCCGAGCGAGGAGCTCATCTGGCAGGACCCGCTGCCCGCCCGCGACCACGAGCTCGTCGACGACGCCGACGTCGCCGCCCTCAAGGCCAAGGTCCTCGACTCCGGCCTGAGCGTGTCTCAGCTGGTGTCGGCCGCCTGGGCCTCGGCAGCGTCTTTCCGCGGCTCGGACAAGCGCGGCGGCGCCAACGGTGCGCGGGTGCGTCTGCAGCCGCAGGTCGGCTGGGAGGTCAACAACCCCGACCAGCTCGCGATCGTGCTGCGCACGCTCGAGGGCATCCAGGCCGACTTCAACGCGGGCGCCGAGGGTGGCAAGCGGATCTCGCTGGCCGACCTGATCGTGCTCGCCGGCTCGGCGGCGGTCGAGGCGGCAGCCAAGGCGGCCGGGCACGATGTCGCCGTACCGTTCACCCCCGGTCGCGTCGACCGAGCCTGGAGCAGACTGACGTCGAGTCGTTCGCGGCGCTCGAGCCCAAGTGGGACGGCTTCCGCAACTACGTCGCCAAGGGCGTGGGGATCCCGGCCGAGCACCTGCTCGTCGACCGGGCCAACCTGCTCACCCTGTCGGCGCCGGAGATGACCGTGCTCGTCGGCGGCCTGCGCGTCCTCGGTACGAACTCCGACGGCTCCTCGCTCGGTGTCCTCACCGACCGGCCGGGCGCGCTGACCAACGACTACTTCGTCAACCTGCTCGCGCTCGGCACGGAGTGGCACGCCACCGACGACGACTCGACGATCTTCGAGGCGCGCGACGGCTCGGGTGCGGTGCGCTGGACCGGCACCCGCGCCGACCTGGTCTTCGGCTCCAACGCCGAGCTCCGGGCCGTCGCCGAGGTCTACGCCAGCGACGACGGCGCCGACCGGTTCGTCGCCGACTTCGCTCGGGCCTGGGCCAAGGTGATGGACGCCGACCGGTTCGACCTCGCCTGACCCGCTCCCGACTCCTGCGCCGCTGTGGGGGGTGAGTGACCGGTATACCGGTCACTCACCCCCCGCATGCGCGCACCAGCGTCGACGGCGCAGGAGTCGGGGCGCGTGCGGCGGAGGTCGTACGGCGACCGTCAGCGCCAGCCGAGGGCCGGCGCCACGTGGGTGAGCACGCTGTCGAGGACGTGGGCGTTGTAGTCCACGCCGAGCTGGTTGGGGATCGTCAGCAGCAGGGTGTCGGCGGCGGCGATCGCCTCGTCCTCGGCCAGCTCCTCGACGAGACGGTCCGGCTCACCGGCGTAGGAGCGACCGAAGCGGGCCGCGCCACCGTCGAGGAACCCCACCTGGTCGCTGCTCCCGGTGTCCTGCCCGAAGTAGGCACGGTCGAGGTCGGTGACCAGCGGGAAGATGCTCCGGCTGACCGACACCCGCGGCTCGCGCTCGTGACCGGCCGACTTCCACGCGTCGCGGAAGCGCTGGATCTGCTCGGCCTGGAGCTGGTGGAACGGGACCCCCGTGTCCTCGCTGAGGAGGGTCGAGCTCATCAGGTTCATGCCCTGCTCGGCGGTCCACTCGGCCGTCGCACGGGTGCCGGCACCCCACCAGATCCGCTCGCGCAGCCCCGGCGAGTGGGGCTCGATCCGCAGCAGCCCGGGTGGGTTGGGGAACATCGGCCGCGGGTTGGGCTGGGCGAAGCCCTCGCCCTCGATGACCTTGAGGAACACGGCCGCGTGCTCGCGTGCCATCGCGGCGTGGTCGGAGCCTTCGGCCGGCTCGTAGCCGAAGTAGCGGTAGCCGTCGATCACCTGCTCCGGTGACCCGCGGCTGATGCCGAGCTGAAGTCGGCCGCCCGCGATCAGGTCGGCCGAGCCCGCGTCCTCGGCCATGTAGAGCGGGTTCTCGTAGCGCATGTCGATCACGCCCGTCCCGATCTCGATGCGGCTGGTGCGAGCACCGACGGCAGCGAGCAGCGGGAACGGTGACCCCAGCTGCTGGGCGAAGTGGTGGACGCGGAAGTAGGCGCCGTCGGCACCCAGCTCCTCGGCGGCCACGGCCAGGTCGATCGACTGGAGCAGCGTGTCCGACGCGGACCGCGTCTGGGAGTGCGGCGAGCTCGACCAGTGGCCGAAGGACAGGAACCCGATCTTCTTCACGTCGCCCCAACAACGAGTCCGCGTGATCCCTTCCGGCAGAATCACCGCCCATGACGAGTGACGACCTGAGAGCCCGAGCCGAGGCGGCCCTGGCGGCCTGCGGCGCCGCCCTTCCGACCGGGGAGGGCTGGACGTCCCGGTCGCCGGTGGACGGCAGCGTCCTCGCGGAGGGCGGCACGGCGTCGACCGAGGACGTCGCGGCCGCGATCGATGCGGCCCACGCGGCGTTCCTCCTCTGGCGCGAGGTGCCGGCGCCTCGGCGCGGGGCCCTGGTGAAGCGGTTCGGCCGCCTCCTCGAGGAGCATCAGCAGGACCTGGCCACGCTGGTCACGCTGGAGGCCGGCAAGATCGGCGCCGAGGCGCTGGGCGAGGTGCAGGAGATGATCGACATCTGCGACCTCGCCGTCGGGCTCTCCCGCCAGCTCGAGGGCCGGACGATGGCCTCCGAGCGCCCTGGTCACCGGCTCATGGAGACCTGGCACCCGGCCGGCGTGGTCGCCGTCATCTCGAGCTTCAACTTCCCGGTGGCCGTCTGGTCCTGGAACACCGCCATCGCCCTCGTCTGCGGCGACACGGTGGTCTGGAAGCCCAGCGAGCTCACCCCGCTCTGCTCGCTGGCGTGTGCGGCCCTGCTGGACCGCGCCATCGCCGACGTGGGCGCCCCCGCCGACCTCCACCGGCTCGTGATGGCCGACCGGGCCGACTCCGGGCAGCTGCTCGACGACAAGCGCGTCGCGGTCGTCAGCGCCACGGGCTCGGAGCGGATGGGCGCCGAGGTGGCCCCACGAGTGGCCGCCCGCTTCGGCCGGACCATCCTCGAGCTTGGCGGCAACAATGCGGCCGTTGTGACGCCTTCGGCCGACCTGGACCTCGCCCTTCGCGGCATCGTCTTCGCCGCTGCCGGGACCGCGGGCCAGCGCTGCACCACGATGCGTCGGGTCATCGCCCACCGCAGCGTCGTCGACGAGCTCGTCGCGCGCCTCGCGACGTCGTACGCCGGGCTGCCCGTGGGCTCCCCGCTCGAGGACGGGACGCTCGTCGGACCGCTCGTCAACCGCGCCTCCTTCGACAAAATGCAGCGCGCGCTGGAGCGTGCCGTCGAGGCGGGCGGCGAGGTCGTGGTCGGCGGTGACCGCGTCGACGTGGCGGGCGAGGACTCGTTCTATGTCCGACCGGCGATCGTGCGGATGCCCGCCCAGGCCGACATCGTGCGCGAGGAGACGTTCGCGCCGATCCTCTACGTGCTGACCTATGACGACCTGGCCGAGGCGATCGCGCTGCACAACGACGTCCCCCAGGGCCTGTCGTCGAGCATCTTCACCCTCGACCAGCGCGAGGCCGAGACGTTCTTGTCCTCGGCCGGCTCCGACTGCGGCATCGTCAACGTCAACATCGGCACGTCGGGTGCCGAGATCGGCGGCGCGTTCGGCGGCGAGAAGACCACCGGCGGCGGCCGTGAGTCGGGGTCGGACGCGTGGCGCGGCTACATGCGGCGCGCCACCAACACCGTGAACTACTCCACCGAGCTGCCGCTCGCGCAGGGCGTCCAGTTCGGATGAGCCGCCAGCTCGACCTGCCCCAGCGCGCCGACGTCGTCGTCATCGGCGGCGGCGTCATGGGCGCCAGCATCGCCTTCCACCTCGCTGAGGCGGGCGTTCGCGACGTGCTGCTCCTCGAGCGGGGCGATCTCGCCGGCGGGTCGACGACCAAGTCCGCGGGAGGGGTCAGGGCGCAGTTCTCCGACCCGGTCAACGTCGCGCTGGGCGTGCGCAGCCTGGCGGCGTTCGAGCGGTTCTCGGACCGTCCCGGGGGCGAGATCGACCTGCACCAGGTCGGCTATCTGTTCCTGCACACCGAGCCGGATGCGTGGGCGGCAGCCCAGGGCGCCGTGGCGATGCAGCAGTCCCTCGGCGTCGGGTCACGGGTCCTGTCGGCCGACGAGGCGGGGCGACTGAGCCCCGGCGTGGAGACCGGCGACCTGCTGGGTGCGACGTACCACTCCCGCGACGGCTACTGCACGCCCGAGGCCGTCGTCCAGGGTTATGCGCGCGGTGCCCGGGGCCGCGGCGCCTCGGTGCGGACGGGGGTCGAGGTAACCGCGATCGAGGCCAGCGGCGGTGAGGTGCGCGGGGTCGTGACCACGGCTGGGCGGGTGGCAGCCTCGACCGTGGTCTGTGCCGCCGGCGCGTGGTCCGGCGGCGTGGCCGCGACCGCGGGGATCGAGCTGCCCGTGGCACCGCTGCGCCGTCAGATCCTGGTGACCGAGCCGCTCCCGGAGCGACTGCGTCCGCTCTTCTCCGAGACGACGCCGATGACCATCGACGCGGCCACCACGTTCTATCTCCACCGGGAGGGCCCAGGTCTGCTGGTCGGGATGTCCTACCGGGACGAGGAGGTCGGCTTCCGCGACGGCTACGACGAGGCGTGGCTGCCCGATCTGCTCACCGCGATGGAGCGCCGCGCCCCGGCTGTGCTCGACCTGGGGATCGCGCACCGCTGGGCGGGCTACTACGAGGTCACGCCCGACCACAACGCCGTGATCGGCGAGGCGGCGGCGGTGTCCCGCCTGCTCTACGCCACCGGCTTCTCCGGCCACGGCTTCCTCATGGGGCCGGCCGTCGGGGAGGTCGTCCGTGACCTCTACCTCGGCCGCGAGCAGGTGGTCGACGTGTCGTCGTTGACCGCGGAACGGTTCGCGGCTGGCGCCCGGGTGGTCGAACGAGGGATCGTCTGAGCCGTGACCGACCAACCGCTCGAGCCCACGCCGATGCCCGGCGGCGCCCCCGTGGGACCGCTCGACATCGAGGCCCAGGAGCTGCGCCGGCTCGGCCACTGGGTCGTCGACCGCACCGTCGAGCACCTGGCCACCCTCCGTGACCGGCCGGCGATCACCACGGCGTCGTACGACGAGCTCGTCGCGCTGCTCGGGGGGCCGGTGCCGCGCGAACCGCGGCCGGTCGAGGAGGGTCTGGCGCTGCTCGCCGACGTCGCGCTCGAGCACCAGCAGCACGGCGACCATCCGCGCTACTTCGCGAGGGTCCCCGGGCCGTCGTCGCCGGTAGCGATCCTGGGCGACTGGCTAGCGACCGGGATGCAGGCGATCGCCTCGTCGTGGGGTGGCGGCTCGGGCACAGCGACACTCGAGCTCGTCGCGCTCGGCTGGCTGCGCGACGCACTGGGGCTGCCCGCGACCGCGGAGGGCGTGCTGTCCTCGGGCGGCTCGATGGCCAACACGACGGCCCTGGCTGCTGCCCGGGCCGAGATGGGCCCGGGGGTCGTCTATGTCTCCGACCAGACCCATTCCTCCATCGGGCGGTCCCTCCGGGCCCTCGGCTGGGGCGAGTCCGAGGTGCGCGTGGTGCCGTCGGACGCGTCGTACCGGCTGACGGCCACCGCCCTGCGGCAGGCCGTCGACGCCGATCTGGCCGCCGGGCTGCGGCCGACCGTGGTCGTCGCGACCGCGGGCAGCACCAACACCGGGGCCGTCGACGAGCTGGCCGGGCTGGCTGATGTCGCCGCGGCGCACGGCCTGTGGCTGCACGTCGACGGGGCGTACGGCGGCCCCGCCGCGCTGGCCCAGGGCCGCAACGGGATCCTCGGCCTCGAGCGGGCGGACTCGTTCGTGCTCGACCCGCACAAGTGGCTCTTCCAGCCCTACGACCTCGGCTGCGTCTGGGTCTCCCGTCCGGGTGCGCTGGAGCGGACCTTCGCGATGCATCCGGAGTACCTGGTGGACGCCCAGGTCGGTGGCGACGGGCCCGACCGCGAGACCGATCTGCACAACCGCGGCTTCGAGCTGTCGCGCCGGGCGCGCGGGGCCAAGCTCTGGCTGACCCTGCGGACCTACGGGCTCGACGTCCTGGTCGCGGCGGTGCAGCGTGGGGTGGCCCTCGCCGAGCTCGCCGAGAGCGTCGTCTCGTCCGAGGCGCGGCTCGAGCTGGTCACGCCCGCGTCATTGGGCGTCGTGACCTTCGCCGTCCTCGGCCTCGACGACGCCGGCCACCGCCGGGTCGCGGCCGAGGTCACCGCCGACGGCTTCGCCGCCGTCAGCAGCACGGTGCTGTCCCGGCGTACCGTCCTCCGCCTCTGCACCATCAACCCCGCCACGACCGACGACGACGTTCGCCGTACGGTCGCTCTGCTCGCCGACGTCGGTGCGCGGGTGTCCGGGCGTGGCGGAGGTGACGGTTCATCAAGGTAGGAAGCCGAACCCTCACTTACCTCGGTGAACTGGGCGAGGTAAGTGAGGGTTGACCTACTTACCTTGGTGAACCGTCAACGCCACAGCAGACACCGAACTCAGTGCCCCGGGATCGGGATCGCCGGATCGGGTGACTCGCCGGGCGGCTCGTTGGGGTCAACGGGGTAGGGCTGCTCCGGGTCGTCGGGGCGGCTGCCCGGCAGTGGCTCGGCCGGCTCGTCGGGATCCGGCAGTGGCGGCAGCGGTTCGACATCGGGCAGCGGATCGAACGACTCCGAGGAGGCGGGGTCCCCGTCCGGCAACGGGTCATGGCCGGGCCAGGTGTCGGGGGATGGCATCGCGCTGGTCATCGCACCCCCTCAGTTGCGCGACAGCGCGTCGCGGGCGCGGTCGATGATCGAGGCGAACGGGCCGACGGTCCACTGGGCGGCCGGCGAGCCGGCGGTGGAGGGGTGCGGATGCGTGGGGGCGATGCCCTCGACCGCCTTCAGACGCTTGCCCATCGCGGCCCGGCGTTCCTCGTCGCAGCCCTCGAGGATGGCGGGGAACTCGTCGTGCTCCTCGGCCTCGGCGTGCCGGTCGACAGCCTGCTCGAACATCTCGAGCTGCTCGTCGAAGTCCGCACTGTTCACGTCCATCGACTCCAGCTGCTGGAGCACGTAGTTGGCCTCCTGCTCCTCGTGGTTGCGCTCCTCGACGACCGCCTCGCCGGCGACCTCCTGGGAGACCGGCCGGAGCACCATCTCCTCCGCGGTCTCGTGTACGGCGAGCAGTGCGCGGAGCTCGTCGAAGGCCTGCTCCTTGTGCTCGCCCTCGGACTCCTTGACGTCCTCGAACAGGTCCCTGATCCGCGCATGCTGCTCGAGCAGGATCCGAATCACGTCCCCTTCGGGCAGGCGGGCGGCCTTCTCACGGTCCTCAACAGCGCTTCCCATGGTGGTCTCCTTCGCGGCGTCGTGGGCCCGAGCGGTGCCGCCCGGGGGATGGGGGCGGTACCCCTGGCCGAACCGCCCATGCGAGCCCTGCGTGTCATGGCAGTACGCCGCATAGCGGTCCCCGCAACGGGTACGACGGGCCCATGAGCCAACCCCCGCAGCAGCAACGTCCGCCGGGAACCCAGGGCGAGATGGACCCCCGACCCGACTGCGGCGAGGAGTCCTATGTCGGCCACGGTCGCCTCGAGGGCAAGACGGCCGTCATCACTGGCGGGGACAGCGGCATCGGTCGCGCCGTCGCGATCGCGTTCGCCCGCGAGGGCGCCGACGTGCTGATCTCCTATCTCGACGAACACGCCGACGCCCACGAGACGGCGGCGTACGTCGAGGCCGCCGGCCGCAAGGCGGTCCTCGTACCCGGCGACATCTCCGTTCCGCAGCAGTGCCGCGACATCATCGCCAAGGCCGTCGGCGCGTTCGGTCGGATCGACATCCTGGTCAGCAACGCGGCCTTCCAGATGACCCACGAGACCATCGAGGAGATCAGCGACGAGGAATGGGACCACACCTGGGCCACGAACATGTCGGCCTACTTCCATCTCGTCAAGGCGGCGCTGCCGCACCTGGGCAAGGGCGCGTCGATCATCGGAAGCTCGTCGGTCAACTCCGACAGCCCCAACCCGACGCTGGCGCCGTACGCCGCCACCAAGGCCGCGATCGCGAACTTCACCGCGAGCCTGGCCCAGCTGCTGGGCGAGCGCGGCATCCGGGTCAACAGCGTGGCTCCCGGTCCGGTGTGGACGCCGCTGATCCCATCGACGATGCCGGCCGACCACGTCGAGTCCTTCGGCGCCAACACTCCGCTCGGCCGCCCCGCCCAGCCCGTCGAGCTGGCACCGGTCTACGTCCTGCTCGCCTCCGACGAGGCGAGCTATGTGTCCGGCGCGCGGGTCGCGGTCACCGGTGGGCGCCCGGTCCTCTGATCCGCCGGACCC
>Ga0209023_10000487_pt1 | contig 59972 bp, 53 predicted proteins | sample LakOneMetagenome_FD_187468 | JGI IMG/M metagenome (GOLD analysis project Ga0209023, IMG submission 187468) | Freshwater and sediment microbial communities from Lake Erie, Canada (SPAdes) (version 2) | ecosystem: Environmental > Aquatic > Freshwater > Lentic | place: Lake Erie, Canada...
GATCGAGGAAGTGGATACCGGCGGCGGGGTCGTCGTGACGCAGACCGGCGTGCCGCTGCAGCGGCTGCAGGAGCGCGTCGGCGAACACGGCTTCATGTTCCCGCTCGATCTCGGCGCCCGCGGTAGCTGCACCATCGGCGGCAACATCTCGACCAATGCCGGCGGCAACCGCGTGATCCGCTACGGCATGACGCGCGACCTCGTGCTCGGGCTGGAGGCGGTGCTGGCCGACGGCACCATCCTGAAGGGCGTGCGCAAGTACATCAAGAACAACACCGGCATCGACCTCAAGCAGTTGTTCGTCGGCACCGAAGGCACCTTGGGTGTGGTCACGCGTGCGGCGCTGCGGATTTTCCCGGCGCCGGCCGAGCAGCAGGTGGCGCTGTGTGCGCTGCCGAGTTTCGACGCGGTCCGCGCCTTCCTCGATCGCTCCCGCGCACGGCTCGGCGGTGAACTCACCGCCTTCGAGGTGATGTGGAACGAATATTACCGTCTCACCACCGAGAAGGTGAAAGGCGTAGCGGCGCCGCTGCCGACCAACCATCCGTTCTACGTGCTGCTTGAATCCTCCGGCAGCGATGCCGAGCGCATGCGTGACGGCCTCGAAAAACTGCTGGAAGAAGCGCTCAACGACAACACCATCCTCGACGCCACGATCGCAAGCTCAGGTGCTGCTGCGGCGGCGATCTGGCGTATCCGGGATTCCTCGGTCGAACTCGGCCGCGCGCTCGGGCCGGCCGGTGTCGGCTTCGACATCTCGCTGGCCATCGACAAGATGGTAGCGTTTGCCAACACCATCAACGCCGCAGCCAAGAAGCTCGACAAGGACGCCTACGCCATCGTGTTCGGCCATGCCGGCGACGGCAACCTGCACGTCAACGTGAAATATCCGCCGACATCTGATCGGACCGAGGAAATCTCGAAGATGGTCTACGGCATCACCGGCGACTTCGCCGGCTCGATCTCGGCAGAGCACGGCATTGGCATTCTGAAGCGGCCATACCTGAAGCTCAGCCGCACCGAGGAAGAGATCGAGACCATGCGCACGTTGAAGCGCGCGCTGGATCCGCATCAGATCCTCAATCCCGGGCGTATCTTTACAATGTGAGCGCGGTCACGCCGCCTTCTTCAATGCACGATCCAATAATTCCAGCCGGTCCTGGCCCCAGAAGATTTCGCCCGACGGCAGCACGTAACTCGGCGCGCCGAACACGCCGGCCTTGATGGCTTCCTGCGTGTATTGCTCCAGCAGTGCATCGAGTTCGGCATCGGGCGGAGCGCCGGCTTGCAACGCAGCGGCATCGAGACCGGCGCGCTCGGCAGCGGCTGCGATAACAGCCGCGTCGGCGAGGTTCTCCTCGCGCTCCCAGATCGCACGGCCACACTCCAGCGACAGTCTGTGCGCGTCCTTGCCTTGCAGCTTGGCCGCAATCACGAGCCGGGTTGCGGCGGCGTCATCGCTCGGAAAATATTTCGGCTCCAGCGTCAGCGGCCGTTCCCGCACCTCGCGCCAGCGCTTCAGATCCATCAGGCGGTAGGCCTGCCGCTGCGGCGAGCGTTTCGGCAGCGGCAGCCCGCCGGTCTGCTCGAACACTGAGCCGAACTTGGCCGGCTTGACGTTGACGGTGGCACCATGACGCTTCGCGATCTCCGCAAACGGCGCGCTGCCGAGATAGGTCCAGGGCGAATTCAGGCTGATATAGTAATCGATCGTGATGGCCATGACGTTACGCCGCCGCCGCTTCGCGCGGCTGGTAGATCGCGATGTGATGGCAATGCGCCAGCGGCGTCTTGCCGTTGGCGACAACGAGCGCATCGAGCTCGACGAAACGATGTCCCTTCTTGTCGTAGTTGCCGGTCACCTTCGCCCGCGCCGTGATGACGTCGCCGGTCTTCGGCGCCGACAGCATCTGCATCTTGCTGCCGACGTGAATCCAGGGGCCGAGGATGGCGTTGTCGACCAGCACCTTGTTCATCACCCGCTGCAGCAGGCCGGGATGGCCGAGGCCTTCTTTGGCATAGATCGGATCGGTTTCCCTGATGTCGGCGAGATACTCCTTGGCCGCATCTCCGGCCCAGTCGCGCGGCAGCGTGCCTAGCCATTTGCTGACTTCATAAGAGCCGGCATTGACCGGGTGGCGCTCAATGACCGGGGCGACTTCCCGGTAATCGGCGAGCGAGAACGCGGGCGCGGCTACCGGCAGCGATGCGGTGCCGGTGGCGCACAGCCCGCCTTTGCTATGGACCTCGATCGACAAAGTGCCGCTGCTTTCCGTGGCGGTCAGTTCGGCGACCTCGCCGTCATAGACCGGCTTGACGAAGCGCGCGTCCATCAGCCCGCGTTCGAGGAAGGCGCGGCCCCATTTTTCGACCGGCAGATGGATCATGTAGGCGAAAACATCGACGCCGGGGACGAGCCCGCCCGAGAAGCCGAATTTCCGCGCCACGGTGTCGTCGTGGATCTTGTTTTCGGACTGTTTGGAGGTGTTGTGGGCGGTGACGCGGTAACTGGCCATATCCGCAGGTTTCCTCTGATTTTATTGTGATTTGGCTATGTTTTCTTGCGCTTATCGTAAGCCAAGAAACCGCCATGGCAAGCATGTTCCCGGCTCCTCTGCCCTCGCAATTTGCGGGGCGATGGAGTACCACCCGCGAAACGGAATTTGGACCCGAATTCGCCCCTGATGACCGACGCGAACACCACCCGCATCTATGTCGATGCCGACGCCTGCCCGGTGAAGGACGAGATTTATCGCGTCGCGATCCGGCATGGTTTGCCGGTCAGCGTGGTCGCCGGCAATTTCATCCGCGTGCCGCAGGACCCGCTGATCGAGCGCATCGCTGCCGGTTCCGGCATGGATGCCGCCGACGACTGGATCGCCGAACGCGCGCACAAGGGCGACATCGTCATCACCTCGGACATCCCGCTCGCCAGCCGCTGCGTGAAGGCGGGTGCGGACGTGATCGCACCGAATGGCAAGCCGTTCTCGGAAGCCTCCATCGGCATGACCTTGGCGGTACGCAACCTGATGACGGATTTGCGCTCGTCCGGCGAAGTGACCGGCGGCCCGAAATCCTATTCGCCGCGCGACCGCTCGACGTTTCTGTCGACGCTCGACCAGACCATCCGCCGCATCCAGCGCCAGCGCGCCGAACTATCCGCGCCGAACCAGAACTGAAGTGAGACCATGGCGCCGCCGCTGATCCAGTTGAAAGATATTCGCCTGACCTTTGGCGGCACGCCGCTATTGTCGGGCGTTGAACTGTCCGTGTCCTCCGGCGAGCGCGTCTGCCTGATCGGCCGCAATGGCTCCGGCAAGTCGACGTTGCTAAAGATCGCAGCCGGCATCGTCGAGCCTGATGGCGGCAGCCGCTTCGTGCAGCCCGGCGCCACTATCCGCTATTTGCCGCAGGAGCCGGATTTCGGCGAACACAAGACCACGCTGGCCTATGTCGAGGCCGGTCTCGGCCCCGGCGACGATCACTACCAGGCACGCTATCTGATCGAACAGCTCGGCCTGACCGGTAACGAAGACCCCGCGCATGTCTCCGGCGGGGAAGCCCGCCGCGCGGCGCTGGCGCGGGTGCTGGCGCCCTCGCCCGACATTTTGCTGCTGGACGAGCCGACCAACCATCTGGACCTGCCGACCATCGAATGGCTGGAAAGCGAGTTGGAAAGCCGCCGCTGTGCGCTGGTCATGATAAGCCATGACCGCCGCTTCCTCTCCAATCTATCGCGCGCGACCGCGTGGCTCGATCGCGGCCAGATCCGGCAGATCGACCGCGGCTTCTCCGCGTTCGAGACCTGGCGCGACGAGGTGCTGGCCGAGGAAGAGCGCGACCAGCACAAGCTCGACCGCAAGATCGTCAACGAGGAACACTGGCTGCGCTACGGCGTTTCCGGCCGCCGCAAGCGCAACGTCAAGCGGCTCGGCAACCTGCATGAACTGCGCGATCAGCGCCGCACCTATCGCGGCGCCACCGGCAATGCCAGCCTCGCCGCCGCCGAGGCCGACAAGTCAGGCAAACTGGTGATCGAAGCCAAGGGCATCAGCAAGGCCTATGGCGAACGCAAGATCGTCGACAATTTTTCCATCCGCGTTCAGCGCGGCGATCGCATCGGCATCGTCGGCCCGAACGGCGCCGGCAAAACCACGCTGATCGAGATGCTGACCGGCGGCAGCGAACCTGATACCGGCACCATCCGGCTCGGCGCCAACATCGAGATGGCAACGCTGGACCAGCATCGCGAAAGCCTCGATCCGAAATCGACATTGGCGGAAGCGCTGACCGGTGGCCGCGGCGACCATGTCATGGTCGGTGGCAAACCCAAGCATGTCGTCAGCTACATGAAGGATTTTCTGTTCGCGCAGGAACAGATGCGCACACCGCTGGAAGTGCTGTCCGGCGGCGAACGCGGCCGGGTGATGCTGGCCCGCTCGCTGGCAAAGCCGTCGAACCTGCTGGTGCTGGACGAACCGACCAACGACCTCGATCTCGAAACCCTCGACGTGCTCGAGGAAATGCTCGGCGACTACGAGGGCACGGTGATGCTGATCAGCCATGACCGCGATTTCCTCGACCGCGTGGTGACGTCGGTCATTGTGCCCGAGGGCCAGGGCCGCTGGATCGAATATGCCGGCGGCTACACCGACATGCTGGCGCAGCGCCGCGCTGACCTCAAGCGCGAGACCGTGGTCGCTGCGGCGGCCGAGGACACCAAGAAGCCGAAGGGCACCTCGTCGTCAGGCACTTCCAAGCGCCGCCTCAACTTCAATGAGAAACACGCGCTGGAGACGTTGCCGAAAACGATTGCCAAGCTGCAGGCCGAAATTGCCAAGCTGCAGCGCTTCCTTGACGATCCCAATCTTTACGCCAAGGATCGCAAGAAGTTCGACGCCACTTCGGCGGCGATCGGCAAGGCGCAGAAAGACATGGAAGAAGCCGAAAACCGCTGGCTGGAGCTGGAAGTGCTGCGTGAAGAGATAGAGCAGGCCTGACCATGACCACACCCCTCGCCGCCAAGATCGCCCGCGAATACGGCACGCCCGCTGCCGTGATCGACATGGACCGGGTCGAACGCAACATCGCGCGGATCCAGGCCGCCTGCGATGCAGCCGGGGTCGCCAACCGGCCCCACATCAAGACCCACAAGAGTCCGCTATTGGCGCAGATGCAGATCAAGGCCGGCGCCAAGGGCATCACCTGCCAGAAACTCGGTGAAGCCGAGATCATGGCTGAGGCCGGGATCGACGACATCCTGATCAGCTACAATCTGCTCGGCGAAGAGAAGATGGCGCGGCTCGGCGCGTTGCAGGCCAAGGCCAACATGACGGTCGCCGCCGACAATTCGACCGTGATTGCAGGATTACCGCAGGCCGCCGCTCACTCCGGCCGCCCGCTGTCCGTGGTGGTCGAATGCGACACCGGCCGCAAGCGCGCCGGCGTCGAGACGCCCACCGAGGCCATCGCGCTGGCGAAGGAGATCGCGGCGTCGAAGGGATTGGTGTTTGCCGGGTTCATGCTGTACCCGACCGAAACCGGCTGGGCCGATGCGCAAAAGTTCTTCGACGAAGCGCTGGCCGGCGTCCGTGCCCACGGGCTGGAGCCCACCATCGTCTCCACCGGCGGCACGCCGAACCTGAAGAACGTCGGCAAGCTGAAGGGCGCCACCGAGCATCGCCCCGGCACCTACATCTACAACGATCGCATGCAGGTTGCGGCCGGGGTCGCCGCGTGGGACGACTGCGCGCTGAATATCTATTCCACCGTCGTCAGCCGCGCCGGCCCCGAGCGCGGCATTCTCGACGCCGGCTCCAAGACGCTGACCTCGGACACCGGCGGTGGGCTCGAAGGGCACGGGTTGATCCTGGAGCATCCCGAAGCCAAGATCGCACGCTTTGCCGAGGAGCACGGCTTCCTCGATCTGGCTCGCAGCAACACCCGGCCCGTGGTCGGCGACGTCGTGCGGATCGTGCCCAATCACGTCTGCGTCGTCGTCAACATGATGGACGAAGTGGTGATGGTGCGCGGCGAGGAGATCGTCGGGGTATTGCCGGTCGCGGCACGAGGGAAATTGCGGTAGGCGAATAGCGAGTAGTGAATGGCGAATAGAATTCCATTCGCTACTCGCTATTTGCCATTCGCCCCTTCAGCCACTTCAAAGCACCCCTGCCCGCCGCAGCTCCCGTCGCGAACGAGGCTTGCAGGAGGTAGCCGCCGGTCGGCGCTTCCCAGTCCAGCATCTCGCCGGCTGCGAACACGCCGGGCAGGCGGCGAAGCATGTAATCAGAATCCAGTTCATCGAACGCGATGCCGCCCGCGGTCGAGATCGCGCGCGCAATTGGGGCGGTGCCGGTGAGTTCGATCGGAACGGCGTTGATCAGGCGCGCGAGGTCGGCCGCAGATAATGAGCCAAGCGATTGGCCTGAAGCCTTCGCGGCCTCCTGCAACAACCCGATCGCGACCGGCGAGAGGCCAGCGGCCTTTCGCAAAAAGTTGGACAGCGACTGCTTGCCCTTCGGCGCCGACAGCTTTGCGGTCAAGTCTTTCGCGTCGAGTTCAGGCCGCAAGGCAATCTGCAACGTTGCATGCCCCGCCTTCTCGATCGCCTCACGCAGATCGGCCGACAGTGCGTAGATCGCGCCGCCTTCTATGCCCATGCGGGTAATGATGGCTTCGCCACGAACGGCGTGCTGCCCCGACGTCAACGCGACGCCCTTCAGCGGTCGCCCCTCAAAGCGATCGCGGAAAATATCGGACCAGGCGACTGTGAATCCGGAATTGGCTGGCCGAAGCCGGGAAATCTTGACGCCTTTGGCCGCGAGCGTTTCTACCCACGATCCATCCGAGCCGAGCCGCGGCCAGCTTGCGCCGCCAAGCGCCAGTACGGTGGCGTCGGCTTCAAGCATGCGCGGGCCATCCGGTGTTTGAAAAACGAGATGGCCGCTTTGGTCCCAGCCGGTCCAGCGGTGACGCAACACCAGTTTCACGCCGAGTGCATCCAGCCGCCGCAGCCAGGCACGCAGCAAGGGCGACGCCTTGAACGCTTTTGGGAATACCCGGCCGCTGGAGCCGACAAACGTCTCCTGTCCCAGCGCTTCGCTCCAGGCGCGCAGGGCGTCCGGCGGGAATGCGTCGATGGCGGGTTGCAGATGCGGTGCGGCCTCGCGGTAGCGCGCGAAAAATTGCGGTAACGGTTCGCTATGGGTCAGGTTGAGCCCACCGCGCCCCGCCATCAGGAACTTGCGGCCGGCGGACGGCATCGCGTCGTAGACCGTGACCGCAGCGCCGCCCTGCGCCAGTACCTCGGCCGCCATCAGGCCGGCGGGGCCGGCTCCGATGACGGCGATGGATTTGGAGGGCGAGGACATGGTGCAGGTCTACGTCATTCCGGGGCGATGCGCAGCATCGAACCCGGAACCTCGAGATTCCCCGATGCGCGATTGCGCATCTGAGGTTCGCTTCGCGCCCCGGAATGACGCCGAAATCAGAGCTTGATCCCTGCCCTTGCCGCGGCCTGCGCGACATACTTCTGGGTCTGCTCGAACGCGCCCTGCAGCGCCTTGGCCTTCGAGGTGTCGCTGATCTCGGCGAAATGGGCTGCGACGGCATCGGGTGTCCAGTCCGATTGGGCGAGATTGACGCCTTCGGTCTCGATGATCTTGATCACCGCGAACGAACCGGCGCCGGCGCCCATGATGGTGCGGGTCGGCGCGTCCTCGCTGAGCAGGAATTCCACCGCCGGCGTGATCGCCTCGGGGCGCATCAGCGCCAGCGCCTGCGGCGGCAGCAATTCCTCGGTCATGCGGGTCGCCGCCGTCGGCGAAATGGTGTTGACGCGGATGTTGTTCTTGCGGCCTTCCTCGGCCAGCACGTTCATCAGGCCGACCATACCGGCCTTGGCTGCGCCGTAGTTGGCCTGGCCGAAATTGCCGAACAGGCCCGACGACGAGGTGGTGACGACGATACGGCCGTAGTTGCGCTCGCGCATGCCGGCCCACACCGCCTTGCAGCAGTAGAAGGTGCCGACCAGATGCACGTCGAGCACCTTGGCGAAATCGGCGACTTCCATCTTGGTGAAGGACTTGTCGCGCAGGATGCCGGCATTGGCACACAGCAGATCGACGCTGCCCCACTCCCTGGTGGCGCGCTCGACCATCGCCGTGACCTGCTCAAAGTTCGAGACGTCGGCGCCGTCGGCCATCGCGGTGCCGCCGGCTTTGCGGATTTCCTCCACCACGGTTTCGGCCGGCGACAGCGAACCGCCGCTGCCGTCGCGGGCGCCGCCGAAATCGTTCACCACCACCTTGGCGCCGCGGCTCGCCAGCCCCAGCGCGTGCGCCCGTCCCAGACCATTGCCCGCGCCGGTTACGATAGCGACGCGTCCGTCAAACCTGATTGCCATGTTCGGAATTCCTGCTTGTCATGCCCGCGCCTGACCCGGGCATCCATCAAAACATGAAGGCTTTTGAACAAGGATGGATGGCCGGGTCAAGCCCGGCCATGACACCTACGGACTGGTAACGCAGCCCGTCTTCACTCAAAATAAATCAGCCCGATCCAGTCCGCCACCAGTGCGGGCTTGTCCTCGCCCTCGATCTCGACGGTGACATTGGTGCGCGACTGCAATTCCTTTGGCTTGCGCAGCTTGGCCTCCGCCAGCGTAAACCGGCCGCGGACGCGGGAGCCGGCGCGCACCGGCGAAATGAAGCGCAGCTTGTCGAAACCGTAATTGACGCCCATCGCAGTGCCTTCGATCACAGGCATCACTTCGTAGGACATGATCGACATCAGCGACATCGTCAGAAAGCCGTGCGCGATGGTAGAGCCGAAAGCGGTCTCCTTCTTGGCCCGCTCGGGATCGACATGGATGAACTGATGGTCCTCGATCACGTCGGCATAGACATTGATCCTGGCCTGATCGAGCAGATGCCACGATGACACCCCGATCTCCTTGCCGACCATGCCCTGATAGGCCTCAAACGAGACCGGCGGCTTCTTCCAGACTTCATTCATTCGCTAGCTCTCCGACCCAGCCGTCCGCACTTTCTGCAGCTCCGGGAATTCTTCCTCGCGGAACTCCTGTCCGCGCAGCGTGTCATCACGGTTATTGTCATGTTCGAGCCGGCGCAACTGCACGCGGCGGATTTTCCCGGAAATCGTCTTCGGCAATTCCGTCACCAGTTCGATCTTGCGAATCCGCTTGAACGGCGCCAGCCGCGTATGCAGATGCTTGAAGATCGACAGCGCGGTATCCGGCGAACGCGCCACATCGGCGACCAGCAGCACATAGGCTTTCGGGATCGCGAGCCGGATCGGATCCGGGCTCGGCACCACGGCGGCCTCCGCGACCGCCTCGTGTTCGAGCAATATGCTTTCCAGCTCAAACGGGCTGATGCGGTAGTCGGATGATTTGAACACGTCGTCGGACCGGCCAACGAAGGTCAGATAGCCCTCGTCGTCGGCAAACACCACGTCACCGCTGCGGTAGAGGTCGCCGTCGGCACCGCTGACCTTGCCGTCGTCGCCCTGATAGCCCTGCATCAACCCCGCCGGACGGTCGCCGCCGAGCACGAGCGTCACCTCGCCTTCCTTGGTGACGTGGCCGTCATTATCGGTGATCTGGACACGATAGCCCGGCAGCGGCCGGCCCATCGAGCCGACCTTGACCTTCTGGCCCGGGGAATTGCCGGCAAGTGCGGTGGTTTCGGTCTGGCCGTAACCGTCGCGGATGGTGAGGCCCCACGCCGCCTGCACCTGGTCGATCACTTCCGGATTGAGCGGCTCGCCGGCGCCGCAGACTTCGCGCAGGCTCACCTTGAAATCCGCCAATCGTTCCTGAATGAACAGCCGCCACACCGTCGGCGGCGCGCATAGCGTGGTAACGCCGCAACGGCCTACGATCGCAAGCAACGCCTTGGCGTCGAAGCGCGGCTGGTTGACCACGAACACGGCAGCCCCCGCATTCCACGGCGCGAAGAAGCAGCTCCAGGCATGCTTGGCCCAGCCCGGCGAGGAAATGTTCAGATGGACGTCGCCCGGCTGCAGGCCGAGCCAGAACATCGTCGACAGTCCGCCGACGGGATAGCTGCGCTGGCTGTGTCGCACCAGCTTGGGTTTTGCCGTGGTGCCCGAGGTGAAATAGAGCAGCATCGGGTCGTCGGCGTTGGTCGGTCCATCCGGCGTGAAAACTTCGGAGGCGCCGGCCGCGTCCTCGAACGGTAGCCAGCCGTCGTGCTTCGACGTCGCGCCGACCACGATACGCACGAGTTTGTCACTGCCCAAGCTGGCGAATTTCGCGACCTGTTCCTGCGAGGCCACCACCACCTTGGCGCGGCCGCGGTCGAGCCGGTCGCGCAATTCGTCCGGCGTCAGCAGCGTGGTCGCGGGAATCACGACGACGCCGAGCTTCATTGCCGCCAGCATCGTCTCCCATAGCGGCACGACATTGCCGAGCAGCAGCAACAGATGATCGCCGCGCTTCAGCCCCTGCGCACGCAGGAAATTGGCGACCTGATTGGAGCGGCGCGACAGCGTGCCAAAGGAAAGCTTGGTCTGCTTGTCGCTGCCGGCATCGACGATCCACAGCGCGGTGCGGTCGCGGCTTTCGGCCTTACCGGCCAGTTCGGCGTCGAACCAGTCCAGCGCCCAGTTGAAGGGAACTGGATCGGGCCAGCGAAATCCCTTCACGGCCGCATCATAGTCGGTGCGGTGCCTGAGCAGAAATGCGCGCGCTTCCTGGAAGGTCGTCATCGGCTCTCCGCTGTTTTATTTCCCGGCCAGACTCCGAACGTGCTGGATAATCCCGGAAAAATCCACCCCGCCATGGCCGGCGGCGTCGAACGCCTTATAGATTTCCTGGGCGTGCTTGCCCAGCGGGGTCGCGGCACCCGCGGCCTTGGCCGCGTCCTGCGCCAACGTCAGGTCCTTGACCATCAGGCTGGAAGCAAAACCGGGTTTGTAGCCGTTATTGGCCGGCGACGTCGGCACCGGGCCTGGCACCGGGCAATAGGTGGTCAGCGCCCAGCACTGGCCCGACGAGGTCGAGGCGACGTCGAACAGCGCCTGATGCGACAGACCGAGCTTTTCGGCGAGCGCAAAGCCCTCGCCGACCGCAATCATGGAAACCGCGAGAATCATGTTGTTGCAGATCTTCGCCGCTTGGCCCGCGCCGACGCCGCCGCAATGCACGATCTTCTTGCCCATGCTCTCCAGCACCGGCTTGGCCGCTGCAAAGGCCGTGTCATCGCCGCCGCACATGAAGGTCAGCGTCGCGCCCTTGGCGCCGCCGGTTCCACCCGACACCGGCGCATCGACCGAGAGCATGCCGTGCCCGGCCGCCAGCGCATGGGCCTGCTTGGCGCTTTCGACGTCGATGGTCGAGCAATCGATGATCAGCGTGCCTTTTGTCATTGTCGGGATCACTTCGCCCCATACCGACAGCACGTGCTTGCCGGCCGGCAGCATGGTGACGACGACATCGGCGCCCTTGACCGAATTCACCGAACTATCGGCAACGCTGGCGCCGTCGGTCTTGGCCTGATCGCGGGAAGCGGCGACCAGATCGAAAGCCGTCACCTTGTGGCCGGCCTTGACCAGATTGGCCGCCATCGGGCCGCCCATGTTGCCGAGACCAATGAATGCAATATGTGCCATCTCAAAATCCTCCGCTGGGGGCGTTTCTGGTTTGATCAATTGAATTTCAACTCGTCGGCGCCGATTTCGGCGAGATACCGCGCGACCATATCAGGCGTGACGTCTTCGATATCAGGTGGCGACCAGGTCGGGTTGCGGTCCTTGTCGATCACGGCCGCGCGCACGCCCTCGCGAAAATCGTCGCTGGCGAACACTTCGAGCGCAGCGCGATATTCGCGCACCAGGCACTCCTCGAGAGATTTCGAGGTGCGCGCCAGCCGCAGCAATTTCAGCGCCACCACCATGCCGCGCGGCGATTTCTCGCCCAGCGTCTTCAACGTCGCCTGCGCCAGCTCCGAACCGTCACTGCGCAGCGCCGCGACGATATCTTCCATCCGGTCATGTGCAAACCAGCCGTCGATCTTCGTCTGCTGCGCCGCCACCGGACCTGCGGTGGCACCGGTCACAAAGCTGCCGATCAGCGCGGTAACTTCCGCCGCCGTGACCCCGGCGCGAACCTTGGTCAGCGCGTCGCGCAATTCAGGCAGCTTGCCTGACGGCACCACCGCGTCGGCAAAGCGCGCATGGATGGCGTCGGGCCCGTTCATGGTCGTCCCGGTCAATCCGAAATAGGTGCCGATCTCGCCCGGCGAATGCGACAGCAGCCAGGTGCCGCCGACATCCGGGAAGAATCCAAGACCGACTTCCGGCATCGCCAGCTTGGTCTTTTCAGTGACGACCCGATGGCTGGAGTGGGCTGACAATCCGACGCCGCCGCCCATCACGATCCCGTCCATAAACGACACATAGGGCTTCGGGAATTTCTTGATGCGTGCGTTGAGGATGTATTCCTCGCGCCACAGGATCTTGCCGAGGTCGCCTTTGACCTTCGAGCTTTCCCAGAGCGCGCGGATGTCGCCGCCGGCGCACAGGCCGCGTTCGCCGGCCCCCTCAAGCAGGATCACGCTGACAGCGGGGTCGGATTCGAACACGTCGAGCGCCTTGTCGACGTCGCGAAACATCTCCAGCGTCACGGCATTGATCGCCTTCGGCCGGTTGAGACGAATGACGCCGCAAGCGCCCTCGCGCCGCGCGATCAGGTCGCCTTCGGTCTCTCCGACGGTGGCAGCCGCGGTCATCGCGCGCCCTCGATCAGCTTGCGCGAAACGATCAGCCTCATGATTTCGTTGGTCCCTTCCAGGATCTGATGCACGCGCAAATCGCGGACGATCTTTTCGACGCCGTATTCGCTGAGGTAACCGTAGCCGCCATGGAGTTGCAGCGCCTGGTTGGCGACCTCGAAGCCGACATCGGTGCCGAAGCGCTTGGCCATCGCGCACAGCATGGTGGCGTCGGGATCCTTGCGGTCGAGGGCTGCCGCTGCGCGCCACACGAAGGTCCGCGCGGCTTCCAATTCGGTCGCCATGTCGGCAAGACGGAACTGCAGCGCCTGGAATTCGTCGAGCCGCTTGCCGAAGGCTTTTCGCTCTTTCATGTAAGCCAGTGACTTGTCGAGCGCGGTCTGGGCGCCGCCGAGCGAGCATGCGGCGATGTTGATGCGGCCACCGTCGAGGCCGGCCATGGCAATCTTGAAGCCGATGCCCTCCTCGCCGAGGCGGTTTTCGACAGGCACACGGGCATTCTCGAAGATCACCGCCCGGGTCGGCTGCGCGTTCCAGCCCATCTTGCGCTCGTTGGCGCCGAACGAAACACCGGGCGTATCGGCGGGGATCACCAGCGTCGAGATGCCGCCGGGACCGTCGCTGCCGGTGCGCACCATCACGACATAGAGGTCACCGCCGCCGGCGCCGGAGATGAACTGCTTCTGGCCGTTGAGGACGTAATGATCGCCCTCGCGCACCGCGCGGGTGCGCAGCGCCGCGGCGTCCGAGCCGGAACCCGGTTCGGTCAGGCAATAGCTCGCCAGATACTCCATGGTGCAGAGCTTCGGCAGCCACTTCTGGCGCTGGGTGTCGTTGCCGAAAGCGTCGATCATCCACGACGCCATGTTGTGGATCGAGATGAATGCCGACACCGTCGGGCACCCCGTCGCCAGCGCCTCGAAGATCAGCGCGGCATCGAACCGCGTCATCGCCGAGCCGCCGACGTCGTCCTTGATGTAGATGCCGCCCATGCCGAGCGCGGCGGCTTCTCGCATCACGTCGACCGGGAAATGCTTCTCCTCGTCCCACCGCAACGCATGCGGCGCGATCTTTTCCGCGGCAAACTCCCGCGCCATATCGCGAACCGCAACCTGGTCCTCGTTGAGAGCGAACTGCATCGTTTGACGATCAGCTCATGGTCGGGATGGAGAACTCCGCGCCTTCCTTGACGCCGGAGGGCCAGCGCGAGGTGATGGTCTTGGTCTTGGTATAGAAGCGGATCGAATCCGGACCATGCTGGTTGAGATCGCCGAAGCCGGACTTCTTCCAGCCGCCGAAGGTGTAGTAGGCGATCGGAACCGGGATCGGCACGTTGATGCCGACCATGCCGACGTTGACCTTGGCGGCGAAATCGCGCGCAGCGTCGCCGTCGCGGGTGAAGATTGCAACGCCGTTGCCGTAATCGTGGTCCGACGGCAGCGCCAGCGCTTCCTTGTAGTCGTGCGCGCGCACCACCGACAGCACGGGGCCGAAGATCTCTTCCTTGTAAATGCGCATGTCCTTGGTGACGTTGTCGAACAGCGAACCGCCGAGATAGAAGCCCTTTTCGTAGCCCTGCATCTTGAAGCCGCGGCCGTCGACGGCGAGCGTAGCGCCCTCCTTGACGCCGATATCGATGTAGCTCTTTACCTTCTCGACCGCTTCGCGCGTCACCAGCGGGCCGTAATCGGCGGACGGATCGACCGAGGTGCCGATCTTGAGCGACTCGACGCGCGGAACCAGCTTTTCCATCAGGCGGTCGGCCGTGGTCTTTCCGACGGGCACGACGACCGAAATCGCCATGCAGCGCTCGCCCGCCGAGCCGTAGCCGGCGCCGATCAGGGCATCGACGGCCTGATCCATGTCGGCGTCAGGCATGACGATGGCGTGGTTCTTGGCACCGCCAAAACACTGGCAGCGCTTGCCGGTCTGCGCCGCGCGCTCGTAGATGTACTGTGCAATCGGCGTCGAACCGACAAAGCCGATCGCCTTGATATCGGGATCGTCGAGGATAGCGTCGACCGCTTCCTTGTCGCCGTTGACGACGTTGAGGATACCGGGCGGCAGCCCTGCCTCGATCATCAGCGCCGCCAGCATCATCGGCACGCCGGGATCGCGCTCGCTGGGCTTGAGGATGAAGGCGTTGCCGCAGGCGATCGCGGGCGCAAACTTCCACATCGGGATCATCGCCGGGAAATTGAACGGCGTGATGCCGGCGACGACGCCGAGCGGCTGGCGCATCGAATAGATGTCGATGCCGGGGCCGGCGCCTTCGGTGTATTCGCCCTTCATCAAATGCGGAACGCCACAAGCGAATTCTGCGACTTCAAGTCCGCGCTGGATATCGCCCTTGGCGTCGGGAACGGTCTTGCCATGCTCGCGCGCAAGGCAATCAGCGAGCTTGTCGTAATCGCGTTGCACCAGTTCGACGAATTTCATCATCACACGCGCGCGGCGCTGCGGATTGGTGTTGGCCCATTCGACCTGCGCGGCCTTGGCGTTCTCGACGGCGGCACGAAGCTCGGCCTTGGATGCCAGCGCCACCTTGGCCTGGACCTCGCCGGTCATCGGCTCGAAAACGTCGGCGGTGCGGCCCGACGTGCCCTTAACTTCCTTGCCGCCGATGAAGTGCCCGATGGAACGCATGCGTATTCTCCCTGGAATCCCGATTTGCAGACCTTTTTGACCCGCATTTTATTGGATACAAGTCCGATTAATTGCACCATAGATGTGCGGAAATGCAGGATCAAGGCGGCAAGACCCAAGGCCAGGACCCCCTCGACTGGGACGATTTCCGGTTCGTGCTCGCTATCGTGCGCGGCGGATCGGTCTCGGCTGCCGCCAAGCAGCTCGGCGTCGATCATGCCACAGTGATCCGGCGTGTCGACCGGCTGGAACGTCACCTGTCCGCAAAACTGTTTGATCGCCGCAAGACCGGTTATCTCCTCACCGAGGCCGGCCAGCGCGTCGCCGACAGCGCGGAGGCGATGGAATCCACCATCGTCGCCAACCAGGAGGCGGTCGGCGGCTCCCGCGCCCATCTCACCGGCACGGTCCGGATCGGCGCCCCCGACGGGTTCGGCAGCCACTTCCTGGCCTCACGGCTGGTGAAGTTCACCGAGCGGTATCCCGATCTCGATCTGCAGCTCGTCGCCACCGCGCGGCTGTTCAGCCTGTCCAAGCGCGAAGCCGATATCGCCATCAGCCTGACCATGCCGAAGGAAGGCCGGATCGTCGGACGCAAGCTACTCGACTACAGCCTCGGACTCTACGCTGCGCCAGCCTATCTCGATCGCGCACCCGCCATCAAAAGCCGCAGCGACCTGCCCGGCCATCGCTTCGTGGGCTATATCGAAGAGCTGCTGTTCACGCCGGAACTGGATTATCTGCCGCAGGTCTCGCCGAAAATTTCCGCCAAATTCCGCAGCGCCAACCTGATCGCGCAACTCAACGCCACGCTGGCCGGCTTCGGCATCGCGGTGCTGCCGCACTTCATGGCGACGGCGCATCCGGAACTGCGGCCGGTGTTACCAGATGAAGTGACGATCTCGCGGACGTTCTGGCTGTTGATGCATGCCGACAGCAAGGACCTGGCGCGGATCAGGGCCGTCGCGGATTACATCTACGAGACGGTGGAAAGCGAGCGGGCGTTGTTTCAGCCGTAGCTTGGCAGGGTGGGCAAAGCGAAGCGTGCCCGCCATTCAAGCCACTCAACCGGAAAGATGGTGGGCACGGCGCAAGTGCGCCTTTGCCCACCCTACAAGACTACAAAACTTCAATGCGTCTTCGCCTTGGCCTTCTTCGCCACCGGCTTCGCGGCTGTCCGCTCCAGCACCGCGTCCCGCCCCGCCGTCAGAACCTCGTCGGAAAACTCACCAGAGCCTGCGATACGCGACAGCACCACCGTGCCCATCATGGTCGCGAGTGCCGCTATCGCTTGCTTGCGGGCGGACTTGCGCGGCACGTCCATGATCTGATCGGCTATCATGTCGATCATCTGTTCGAGCTTGACGCCAAAGGCCTTGCGCGTCTTCGGGCTTTCGCGGGCGATCTCGGCGCCGAGCGCCGGCACCGCACAGCCGTGGCCGGGGTCGTCGCGATGAACTGATGTCAGGTAGCTCTCGACGATGGTGGCGAAGCGCTTTTCCGGCGGCGTCTGCTCGGCGACCTTGCGCCAGCGCTCGGTGGAGCGGTCCATCGCATAACCAAAGGCTTCGACCACCAGCGCCTCGCGCGAGTCGAAATGCGCGTAGAAGCCGCCATGGGTCAAACCTGCCTCCTTCATCAGGTCGGCAACGCCGATGCCATGCGCGCCCTTTTCGCGAAGCCGCACCGAGGCCTTCTTGACGATCCGGGCGTGGGTTTCCTGCTTGTGCTCTTTCGAATAGCGCATCGGCCGTCCTATTGGATGTTTTCAGTCATATAATAGCAGTTTGGCGCCAGAAAAGCTGCAGTTATTTCGATTTTTCAACCCCGCCCCTAACCTTGACAAGCCGGCGCAATGTCAGGGAAGTGACGCCAACGCTCCGACCAGCCAGAGAAACCACCGATGGAAATGCTCAATCCCCATTGCGGCGTCGATCGCGACGACCGCGGGGTCGTTCGTCTCACGATCTGCAACGCCGGCTCGCTCAACATTCTCTCCTCCGCCGTCACCAATGGCGTGCGTGAAGGTTTCGAGAAACTGGCTACCGATCCGGATATCCGCGCGGTGATCCTCGCCGGCCAGAGCGAGAAGAGCATGATCGGCGGCGCCGACATCAAGGAGATGGCGAAGCTCGACCAGAAGTCGGCGGAGGCCTTCATCACCCGGCTGCGCGATCTCTGCGAGGCTGTCCGGCAATTTCCGGCGCCGGTGATCGCCCGCCTGCCCGGCTGGTGCCTCGGCGGCGGGCTGGAAGTCGCCGCCGCCTGCGATTTCCGGATCGCCACGCATGACGCCATGTTCGGCATGCCGGAAGTGCGCGTCGGCATCCCGTCGGTCATTCATGCCGCGTTGCTGCCGCGACTGATCGGCTGGGGCCGGGCCCGCTGGCTGGTGATGACGGCGGAGAACGTCGATGCGCCGACCGCGCTGGCCTGGGGCCTGATCGACAAGATCGCGCCGCAAGGCGGGCTCGATGCCGCGGTCGAGCATACGGTCAAGGCGCTGCTCGAATGCGGCCCGCAGGCGCTGCGGTCGCAGAAGGCATTGCTGCGACAGTGGGAAGAACTACCGTTGACGGAATCGGTCAATCTGAGCGTCGGCGTGTTCGGGCAGTCCTACCTGACCGGTGAGCCGCAGCGGCTGATGCAAGGATTTCTCGACCGCAAGCGGTAGGCCGTCGTCGCGGCCCCCGATCGGATCAAATTAGCTCACCCGAGCACGAGACTTTCTCATGGAATGATTCTCCCCATTTCACGAGATCGTCCGGTTGCATTTTTTGCAGCGCATCATATGATGTTTATCATCTTATTATAGTCCCGGGAGATCCACCATGGCCGCCACCTCCGATCCTGTCGTCATCGTTTCCGCCGCCCGCACGCCCCTCGGCCGCTTCATGGGCGACCTCTCACCATTCAGCGCCCACAAGCTGGGTTCCCATGTCATCGGCGCGGCCCTTGAACGGGCCAAACTGGCGCCGGAGCGGATCGACGAAGTCTTCATGGGCAACGTGCTGCCGGCCGGACAGGGCCAGGCGCCGGCCCGCCAGGCCGCGCGCGGCGCCAAGCTCCCGGATGCCACCGGCGCCACCACCATCAACAAAGTTTGCGGTTCCGGCATGAAGGCAACGATGCTGGCCCACGACATCATCAACGCGGGCTCCGCCCATATCGTGCTGTCCGGCGGCATGGAGAGCATGTCGAATGCGCCGTATCTGCTGGCAAAGGCGCGCGGCGGTTACCGCGCCGGCCATGACCGCATCATCGACCACATGATGATGGACGGCCTCGAAGACGCCTACGAGACCGGACGTTCGATGGGCGATTTCGGCGAGGCCACCGCCGAGGCCTACCAGTTCACCCGCGCCGACCAGGATGCCTATGCGATGGAAACGCTGACACGGGCGCGCCAGGCGGTCGAGGGCGGCGCGTTCAAGGCTGAAATTGCGCCGATCACGCTCGCCGAGAAGGCCGGACCGCGGATCATTGCCAATGACGAGCATCCGCTCAAAGTCGATCCCGCCAAGATCCCGGGCTTGAAAGCGGCGTTTCGCGCCAACGGCACCATCACGCCGGCCGCCTCCTCCGCCAACGCCGATGGCGCCGCGGCGCTGATCCTCGCCAAGCGCTCGCTGGTCGATCGCGACGGCTTGCCGGCGCTGGCCGAAATCAAGGGCCACGCCACCCACAGCCAGGAACCGCAGTGGTTCACGACCGCGCCGATCCCGGCGATTCGAAAACTGCTCGACAAGGTCGGCTGGAGCGTCGGCGACGTCGACCTGTTCGAGATCAACGAGGCCTTTGCGGTGGTGGCGATGGCGGCACAGAAGGATCTCGGGATTCCGCGCGAGAAGCTCAACGTCAATGGCGGCGCCTGTGCGCTCGGCCATCCCATCGGCGCCACCGGCGCGCGCCTGATCGTGACGCTGCTGCACGCGCTGGAGGCGCGAAACCTGAGGCGCGGCGTCGCTGCGCTCTGCATCGGCGGTGGCGAAGCCACCGCGATCGCGGTGGAGCGGATCACGCAGTAGGCCGTATGTCCGAAAATAAGGGAAGTATGGCATTTTAGCCGTACTTTCCTTTCGTCATAATGGTCCGGTCAGGCAAATCAGCAAGAATTGCCAAGATAATCCCAAGCAAAGCTCGAAGATAGTTTCGCAAAAATCGTCAAGAAACGTTCCGGCAAAACTTCCAACCAACCTTCCGAGGCCCAATGATTTCGAATTGGCTGTCCGCCGCCCTCGCCCGCCGCAATGTCCACTACGGCTGGGCCATGGTTGCCGTGACCTTCTTCACCGCGTTGATCACCGCCGGCACCGTCGGCGCACCCGGCGTTTTCATCGTGCCGCTGCAGAAGGAATTCGGCTGGAGCACGGCGGAGATTTCCTCGGCACTGTCGATCCGCTTCATCCTGTTCGGGCTGATGGCGCCGTTCGCGGCAGCCCTGATGAACCGCTACGGTCTGCGCAACGTGACGCTGTCGGCCCTGCTGGTCGTGTCGTCCGGCCTCGCTGCCTCGCTGGCGATGACAAAGGTCTGGCACCTGATGCTGCTGTGGGGTGTCGTCATCGGCATCGGCACCGGTATGACCGCCATGGTGCTGGGCGCCACCGTCGCCGCGCGCTGGTTCGTGGCGCGGCGCGGCCTCGTGGTCGGCATCCTCACCGCCAGCGTCGCTACCGGCCAGTTGGCATTCCTGCCATTGCTGGCGACCCTCACCGAGCGCTACGGCTGGCGTGTCGCGCTGGCGCTCGTCTGCGCGGCACTGGGCGTGGCCGCGTTCGCCATCCTGATGATCATGCGCGACCGGCCAAGCGACGTCGGCCTACGTCCGTTCGGCGATGAGGGCACGGCGCCACTGCCGGCACCGCCACCGAGCAACGCACCGATCGTCGCGACCGCCCTCGGCACGCTGCGCGACGCCTCGAAGTCATCGGTGTTCTGGGTGCTGTTTGCGACTTTCTTCATCTGCGGCGCCAGCACCAACGGCCTGATCCAGGTGCACCTGATTCCGATGTGCCTCGACTACGGCATTCCGCAGGTGCAGGCCGCTAGCCTGCTGGCCGCGATGGGCATCTTCGATTTCGTCGGCACCATTGTGTCCGGCTGGCTGTCGGATCGTTACGACAATCGTGTCCTGCTGTTCTGGTATTACGGCCTGCGCGGACTATCGCTGCTGTTCCTGCCGTTCAGCGATTTCTCGTTCTACGGGCTGTCGTTGTTCGCGATGTTCTACGGGCTCGACTGGATCGCCACAGTGCCGCCCACCGTGCGCCTCACCGCGCAGCGTTTCGGAGCCGAGCGCGCCAACCTCGTCTTCGGCTGGATATTTACCGGACACCAGCTAGGTGCAGGCGTTGCGGCATTCGGCGCGGGCCTGTCGCGGACGATCTATGCGACCTATCTGCCCGCTTTCTTCGTGGCGGGCGGACTCTGCATCATCGCCGCACTGCTGATGGTGACGGTCACCAAACCGGCGCCGAAGCCGGCGGTCGCGCCCGCCTGAGCGTGTCGGCCCCCTTCCCTTCTCCCATCCCAACTCGGGTTTACCCGAGTTGGGCATCAAATTAAGTCGAAGTCGGATAGATCCGACTTCGATGGGAGAAGGACGTACGTCACGGCCTGATCGACATATTGGTCGCTGGCCCCGGCGTCCGCACCGGCTCGGCGAGACGCGCGAATTCGCACAGCAGCGAGCGGGTCTTGCGCGGATCGATCACTTCCTCGACCCAGAACTTTTCGGCCGAACGGAACGGCGAGCGCAGCTTGTTGAGGCGGTCCTCGATTTCCTTCAGCTTCCCGGCCGGATCGTCCGCGGCGTCGATGTCGGCACGATAGGCGGCTTCGATGCCGCCTTCCAGCGGCAGCGAGCCCCAATAGGCCGACGGCCAGGCGTAGCGCATCGAGTAACGATTAGCGGGCTGGTGCACGACGCCGGCAACGCCGAACGCGTTGCGCACGATGATGGTGCACCAGGGCACGGTGCTCTGGTTGACGGCGGCCATCACGCGCACGCCATGTCGGATGGTCGCCGACTTCTCGGCCTCGAGCCCGATCATGAAGCCCGGACAATCCATCAGGTAGACCACCGGCAGATGAAAAGTTTCGGCGAAATCGACCCAGCGAATCACCTTGTCGCAGGCGTCTGACGTCCACGAGCCGCCATAATGGAAGGGATCACTGGCGAGCAGCAGCACCGCACGGCCTTCCAGGCGCGCCAGCCCGGTGATGACCGGACGGCCGAAATTGGCATTCACTTCGAAGAACGAACCCTTGTCGACCACGGCGTCGATGATCGGCCGCATCTTGTAGACCTGGCGGCGGTTGCGCGGCACCGCCTTCATCAGCGATTCCTCCGCCCGTTCCGGATCGTCGCTGCAAGGCGTGGTCGGCGGCAGGTCGAACACCGACGACGGCAAATAGGACAGGAAACGCCGGGCACGCGCGAACGCCTCGTCCTCGGTATCGACGGCATCGTCGACGCCGCCGGCACGGGTCTGGATATCGGCGCCGCCGAGCTCCTGCTTGGTCAAATCCTGACCGAGACGTTTCACCACCGGCGGCCCGGCAACGAACATCGCGGAATTGCGCGTCATGATCGAGTAGTGGCTGGCCGCCAGCCGCGCGGCGCCGAGCCCTGCGACCGAACCGAGGCCGAGACCGATCACCGGCACGCGCGCCATATTGCCGGTCGTGAACCAGTACGACCGGGTGCCGCCGACGCCGCCCGGCAGATTGGCCGCGCCCCGGGTTTCGATGGTCTTCACCGAACCGCCGCCCCCGGAGCCTTCGATCACTCGAATGATCGGCAGCCGGAAATCATGCGCCATCTCCTCGGCCATCAGCGGCTTGGTCGAGATCGAGGCATCGGCCGAGCCGCCGCGCACGGTGAAATCGTCGCCGACCACCACCACGGTGCGGCCATCGATCTTGCCGCGGCCGAACACGCAGTTCGCCGGCGTCAGATGCTTGAGTTCGTTGTTTTCGTCGTATTCGCCGATGCCGGAAATCGCACCGACCTCGTGGAAGCTCTCCTGGTCAACCAGTTTCTCGATACGCTCACGAACGGTAAGCCGGCCCTGGTCATGCTGACGCTTGACCTTGTCAACGCCTCCCATCTCGCGCGCGAACGCTTCGCGCCGGGCGAGGTCGTCGAGTTCCGGCTTCCAGTTCATTCGTATCCTCCGTTCGGATGATTTTATTGTTATTGATTTTGTTCGCCGTCGAAACCGGTAGCGCCTTTCGTTCGAACCGGCTCGAGAAGATATCGCCGTCGCCGCCTTCGAGCAGGCCGCCGACCACCGCCGCCAGTTCGCGCATCTGCGGCGCCACTTCGCGATGCAGCCGTTTCTCGTCGAACATCACGGAGAGCAGACCGATCGTCACCACCACATAGGTCTGATACTGCGGCGACCAGACCGGCACCGCCAATCCATTGATATGCGGGCTCCAGATGCCGCAGGCCACGACATAGCCGTTCTCGCGCAGATGCTTGCGGTTGGCCTCGATGCGCGGCTTCAACAGCTTGGCGCTTTCTGGAACCTCACGCTCCATTTCGGCGATGAGAGCATCGCCGACATCGGCATCGAGCGCCGCCGTGTAGGCATGGCCCGCCGCGGTGCTCGCCATCGCGATGCGGCTGCCGGTGGTCTCGTGCAGGCCGAGCGCGTTCTGAGCGCGGGCGAATTCGAGATAGACCAGATGAAAGCGATCCGGGATGACGAAGCCGACGGTGCCCGGCAATTGCTCGGCGACATCCTGCAGCCGCAGCCGGATCAGATTGCGAAGCTGCAGCCCCTTCATCATCGTGGTGCTCATCGCCACCGCGCTCGGGCCGATCCGATATTTCTGATCACGCGGCAGATAGACCAGTTGTCCCATCCGCGTCAGCGTGTGCGTCAATCGCGACACCGTCGAGCGCGGCAAGCCGCAGCGGTTGGAGATTTCGAGATTGCCGAGCCTGGCTTCATGACCTTCGAAGCAGCGCAGGACGTCGAATGCCCGCGACACCACCTGAATCACATCGCCTTCGCCTGCCAGATCGCTGGCGAGCATTCCCTGTTTGCTGAGCCGTTCCGAGCGTCTTCCCATGCGTTGGCCTCATTCCCTCCTGCGGAATAAAATTCCACTTGCAGATCAAGCTACCTCAGGCAATCTGCCGCCACAAACAAAAAGCCGTTGGCGATGAAAATTTGTCCGTCAGACGGTCCGGGGAGATTGGAATGCCAGATATCAAGATCGTCACCGAAGTGGCCGGCCGCGTCTGCGCGCTTGCAGTTGAAAACGGGGCCAGTGTCGGTGACGGCGACGAGATTGCCTTCGTCGAAGCGATGAAGATGGAAATCCCTGTCACCTCGACGACTGCAGGAAAAATCAAGGCAATATTGGTGAAACTCGACGACGTCATTGCCGAGGGACAGGTCGTCGCCATCGTCGACGCCTAGAACTTCATCACCATCCTGCCGACGCGCGACAATCTGTCCGGTGGTGGACAGGCTGCAATGAGGCTTTGAAGCGGTGCGGAAGTTGTCATCGCCATCCCGCGATGACATGATTCCGGCAATCAAAAGTTTCGCCAGGCAAAACAATAGGGCGAAACAACAAGGGGGAAACATGATCGGTCGGCTGATGAACTTCGCGCCCGTCGCGCTGGCAGGCTTTTCGCTCGTGGCTCTCAGCCCGGCGCTGGCCGACGACGTCAAACTGCCGCCCACCATGGCGGTCACCGCCTACGACACCGGCACCGCCGGCTTCAACATCGCGGTCGGCGTCGGCAAGATGATGAAAGACAAATACTCCACCGACGTTCGCGTGCTGCCCGCCGGCAACGACGTCGCACGGCTGGCGCCGCTGCGCGCCAAGCGCGCGCTGATGTCGGCGATGGGATCGGGCACCTACTTCGCACAGGAAGGCGTATTCGAATTCGGCGCCAGGGAATGGGGTCCGCAGCCGCTGCAACTGCTGCTGTCATCGGTCGACTGCAACACCGGCACACTCGGTGTCGCCGCCGACGCCGGCGTCAAGGAGGTCAAGGATCTCAAAGGCAAGCGCGTTGGCTTCGTGGTCGGCTCGCCGGCGCTGAACCAGAACTCGCTCGCCATCCTCGCTTTCGCAGGCCTCAAGCAGACCGACGTCAAGATCGTCGAATTCGCCAGCTACGGGGCGATGTGGAAGGGTCTGATCAACAACGACACCGATGCCGCCTTCGGCACCACCATCACCGGGCCAGCCAAGGAAGCCGAGACCTCGCCGCGCGGCCTGGTGTGGCCGCCGCTTCCCGCCAGCGACACCGCCGGGTGGGAGCGGGTCAAGAAGGTCGGCTCGTTCTTCTTCCCGCAAAAGGCGACCTGCGGCGCCGGTATCTCGGCGGACAAGCCGATCGAGTCGGCGAACTACCCCTACCCGATCTTCGTCGCCTATGCCGCCCAACCGGCTGAACTGGTCTACGCCATCACCAAGGCGATGATAATAAACTACGACGCCTACAAGGACTCCGCGCCCGGCGCGGGCGGGCTCGCAGCCGACCGCCAGACCAAGAACTGGGTGGTGCCGGTGCATCCCGGCGCCGTGAAGGCACTGAAGGAAGCCGGCCAGTGGACCGCCGATCAGGAAGCCCACAACAACGGCCTGCTGAAGCGCCAGGAAGTGCTGGCGACGGCGTGGGCCGACTACGGCAAGGCCAGCCCGCCGTCGGACGACAAGGCGTTTCTTGACGGCTGGATGAAGGCCCGCGCCGCGGCGCTGGCCAAGGCCAGCATGCCGAACGGCTTTGACGAATAGCTGCCATTGCCGCGTGCGCGCTTCTGTTGGATGGGGGTAAATGATGTCTGCGTCCGATAGTGCGGCGGCGACGCCGAAGCGTATCGAATTCGAGGATCCGCATGCGGGCCTCGGCAACCTGCAGGAAGCCGAGGTTACGCGGTTACGGACGTTGAAAGGCGGCTGGCGCTGGGCGCTGGTGGTCGCGACCGCGGCGACCATCCTGCTCTGCATCAACCAGCAATTCTCGCTGCGATTCTTCATCGACTATACCCAGCTCAACACCGAATATTTCTACCTGCTGATCGCGCTGATGCTGCCGTTCACGTTCCTGATTTTCCCGGGAACCGAGACTGCATCGCTCGATCGCATTCCCTGGTACGACTTGGTGTTGTTCGCTGCGACCTTCGTCGCCTCGATCTGGCTGATGCTCAGCGTGCGCAAGGCGGCGCAGTTCGGCTGGGAATCCGACGGCGCGCCGCAGAACGTGATCGCCGCCGGTCTCGTGATGTGGTTCGTGTTGATGGAGGCGCTGCGCCGCACCGGCGGCTGGAGCCTGCTGCTGAGCGTGCTGCCCTTCACCGTCTATCCGCTGTTTGCCGAAGCGAGCTGGCTCGGCCCGTTCCGCGGCTCGCAGCTCACGCTCGACCAGACCACCGCCTATCACGTGCTGTCCGGCGAAAGCCTGCTCGGCATTCCGATCCAGGCCTTCGCCGACACCGTGATCGGCTTCCTGGTGTTCGGCACCGCGCTGATGATGACCGGCGCCGGAAAATTCTTCATCAACATCGCCTTTGCGATGTGCGGCACGTTCCGCGGCGGCGCGGCGAAGGTCTGCATCTTCGCCTCCGGCCTGCTCGGCATGATGTCCGGTTCGATCATCTCCAACGTCCTGACCGCCGGCACCATGACGATTCCCGTCATGAAGAAGAGCGGCTTCCGCGCTTCCTATGCCGGCGCCATCGAGGCCTGCGCCTCGACCGGCGCGGTGCTGGCGCCGCCGGTGATGGGCGCGACCGCATTCGTGATCGCGCAATTCCTCAATGTCAGCTACGCCGACGTCGCGGTTGCCGCGATCATTCCGGCCGCGCTGTATTACGTCGGCCTGTTCATGCAGGTGGACTGCTACGCCGCGCGACACGGCCTGAAGGGCATTCCGCGGGCCGAACTGCCGAAGATCTGGGATACGATCAAGGCCGGCTGGTACTACGTCTTCGTCATCGCGCTCTTGGTCGTGATGCTGCTCTACTTCAAGCGCGAGAGCCACGCGCCGTTCTATGCCACCGCACTCCTGCTGGTGCTGAACCAGTTGTTCTCCAAGGATACGCGCTGGACGCTTTCGACCATCAGCAAGTTCCTCGAGGTCAACGGGCGCACTTTCGTCGAACTGGTCGGCATCCTCGCCGGCTGCGGCCTCCTGATTGGCGCGTTCTCGATGACCGGTGTGGTCTCCAGCCTCGCCAACGACTTGCTGCGGATCGCCGGCGACAACGCCTTCCTGCTGCTCGGCATGTGCGCATTCACCAGCCTCATCCTCGGCCTCGGACTGACCACGACGGCCTGCTACATCTTCCTTGCCATCCTGGTGGCGCCGGCGCTGGAGAAGCTCGGCCTCAACCGCATGGCCGTGCACATGTTCATCTTCTATTGGGGCATGCTGTCATCGATCACACCGCCGGTCGCCATCGCGTCGTTTGCCGCCGCAGGCATCGCTGGATCACCCGCCATGAAAACCGGATGGGAATCGATGTGGGTCGGCAGCATCATCTATTTCATCCCGTTCTTCTTCGTGCTGAACCCAGCTTTGGTGCTGCAGGGCTCCAATCCCTATCTCGAAGGCCTCGGTCTGATGGGGCTCGCCGCCTTCGGCACGCTGTTCATCTGTGGCGGCATTCAGGGCTATCAGGCCTTTGTCGGCGATTTGCGCGGTGCTGGCACGCTGGAATGGCCGCTGCGGGTGCTGCTGGTGATCGGCGGTTTCGTGGTGGCGACGCCCGGCGGCGGCATCATGCCGCTGTCGCAAATCCAGGTGACGCTGCTCGGTCTCGCCATTCTCGCCCCGACCGTGATTGTCGCAATGCTGCTGGTGCGCCGCCAGACCCTGGCCACGGAGCAGTTGCGCGTTCCGTGATTGCGTTGCAAAACGGGGGCGATGAAACACTCGCCCACCGGCGCTCCGGCCTGGACCAGCTCGAAACCGCCTCTGCTGCGGTTCCTGAACGCATGTCACGCGGAATTCACGGCTGACACCAGCGGCGCCGTCGCCGATTACATTCCCGAACTCGGCAAGGCCGACCCTGCCCATTTTGGCGTCAGCCTCGCCACCCTCGACGGCCATGTCTACGAGGTCGGCGACACCCGAATTCCCTTCACCATCCAGTCCATGTCCAAGCCGTTCGTGTTCGCACTGGCGCTGGATACGCTGGGCGCGGCGCGGGTCGAGAGCGCGATCGGGGTCGAGCCGTCCGGCGACCCCTTCAATTCGATCCGCCTCAACGCCGAGAACCACCCGTTCAACGCCATGGTCAACGCCGGCGCGATCGCCTGCACCGGACTGATCCACGAGGCCAAGGGCGACGGCGCGTTCGAATATATCCGCCAGGCACTGGGCCGCTTTGCCGGGCGAGACCTCGACGTCGACGACGCCGTCTACGCCTCCGAGAGCGCCACCGGCGACCGCAACCGCGCGATCGGCTACCTGCTGCGCACCAACGCCGTCATCAAGGACAACGTCACCTCGGTGCTGGAGGCCTATTTCCGGCAATGCGCGGTTCTGGTGACGGCGCGCGATATCGCCGTGATGGCGGCCACCCTCGCCAACCGTGGCGTCAACCCGGTAACTGGCGAACAGGTAATGACGCCGTATGCGATCTCACGGACGCTGTCGGTGATGACGTCGTCGGGGATGTACGACTATGCCGGCGAATGGATCTACCGCGTCGGCATTCCCGCCAAAAGCGGCGTCGGCGGCGGTATTCTGGCCGCACTGCCGGCCCGGCTCGGATTAGGCAGCTATTCGCCGAAACTCGACAAGCACGGCAACAGCGTGCGCGGCATCAAGGTCTGCGAGGCGCTGTCGTCGCATTACACGCTGCATATTCTCAGCCGCACCGACGACGCCCGCAACAGCATCATCGCCGACTACAACATGGGCAAGAGCCCGTCGCGGCGCAGCCGCCGGCCGCATGAACAGAACATCCTCGCCGCCCATCATCAGGACGTGCTGGTCTATGAACTGGTCGGCGCGCTGTCGCTCTCCAGCGTCGATTATGTCTCACGCGCGCTTGCCGCAAAACCGCGCCCGCAATTCGTGATTTTCGACCTGCGTCGCGTCGCCTCGATTGCCCCGGCCGGCGCCCGCCTGTTCGCCGAGGAATTCCGCGAGCTCGCGGCCTATCATGTCACCGTGATCCTCTCCGGCATCAAGCGCGCCTCGCCGGAATGGAAGATGATCACGGAATGGACCGAGGGCCTCACCAACATCCGCAACTACTACCTGCTCGACGCCGCGATCGAATGGGCCGAGGACCAGGTGGTCTATCGTCACGGCGGCTCGATCGATTTCCTCGAGACGACGGAATTGTCGGAGCAGTCGCTGCTGGATGGACTGACCGAGGAAGAACTGACCGACCTCGCTTCGCTGGCCACGATCAAGCCCTACCTCGCCGGAAAGAAGATCGTCGCGACCGGCGATCCCGCCAATTCGCTGTTCTTCCTCAGGAGCGGCGTGGTTCACGTCACCCTGCCCGACGGCATCCGGCTGGCGACGCTGACGGCAGGCATGCCGTTCGGCGAGATGGCGCTGCTGGAGCCGCACCGTTCGGCCGACGTGGTCGCCGATATGTCGGCCACGGCCTACGAAATTCCGCTGCGCGATTTCGAACGGTTTCGCAAACAGCACCCGCGCGCCGGCGAGCGGATCATGCGCAATCTCGCCAAACTACTGGCCGACCGGCTGATCCTCGCGAATGCCAAGGTGAATTTGTTGACGTCAAGTTAGGCGTCAGGGCGATCCACCTGAGATGAAGTAGATCGCCCTGCGCTTTACGGCTTGAAGACGAAGCCGTCACCAATCGCGACATTGGCCGGAATCGGCGGCAGATCCGCAAACAGCTCCGGATAGTCTTTCATGACCTTCAGGATCGGCTTCGGATCGATATTCTTGTTGACGTCGAACGTCGACTTGATAACGCCGAGCCGCTCCAACCGCTCTTCGGCACTCCAGAGCGCCCGATAGTTGTTAGCCGATAGCCGCCGGTCCAGTTGCTGCACGTTGAATTCCATCGCGGCCTCGGCGACTTCCGCCTTCAGACCCGGAATCCAGCGGGTGCCGATCTGCGCCGCCTGCTTCGGGTTCTTGCGCATCCATTGGTCGGCTTCCGAGGTTGCCGCCAGAAACTTCTCGGTGGTCTCGGGGTTCTTCTCGACCCAGGGACGCAGCGCGGCGACGAAGCCGAGATAGGCGATCGCATCGCCGCCACGAATGATCTGGTACGCCCCCGGCACATCCTTCAAAGCGATGATCGGCCAGGGATCCCAGCCGGTGAAGGCGTCGATACCCTTGGCAAGCAAGGCGACCGTCATATCCGGCGGCGGGGTGTTGACCAACGTTACGTCATCCGGCTTCAGCCCGGCCTTTTCGAGCAATGCCAGAATGTAGAGATGGTTGATCGTTCCGAACGAGGTGGCGATCTTCTTTCCCTTGAGGCTTTTCAGATCATCCTTGACGATTCCCGATCCTTCGCGCGCAACGACCGCCATCGTCGCGTCCGAACCCGTCTTGGTGGCGCTGCCGCTGAAGTTGCCCAGCGCGACCAGATCCATGCCGCGCAGGACTGCGCCGATCATGGGCACCCCGACCTGGATGATGCTGGTTTCCCCGGCCTGGAGCGCGTTGAGGGCATCAACGCCCGTTGCATACGGTCGCGCAATGGTCACGTCGAGCCCACGCTTTTCGAAATAGCCGCGCTCGAGTGCCACTGGGATGGCGAGCATGTCGATGGCGCTGACCATACCCACATTCAATTTCGTCAAGGTTTGCGATTGCGCCGGCGCGCAGGCCATTGCAATTGCGATGGCAAATAGTATCAGACGTTTCATCAGTCTCCCTCCTTTATTGGCCCCACGCTCGTCACCCAGTAAGGCCGGGCAACCGCGTCGAGGTCCGTTCGTTTGACACCTCTTAGTCCTATCGAATGATCGTCGGCTCCGGCGATCCGTCCATATTTCTGAAACGCGAGAACGTGAAAGCGTTCGGGCATGAACGGCATTTCGACCTGCACGTTCACCTTCTCCGACGTACCGGCAAGTTGCGGCGACACCTTTCCGGGCGCGGCCAATGTCAGCCAAAGCTGGAATCCCAGCCATGCTAGCGCAACAGCGAGCACCACCCCTCCCCGGGTCGAACACACGACGTCGCGCGCAATGCTCATGCCGAACGCACCATCTGAAGCACCTGCGACGAAAGCCGTTTGAAGGTTTCATCCTGCATCAAGTCATCCCAAACCCGCGGCCGCGGCAGATCGACCTTGATCTGGTCGAGCACCCGCCCCTTCGACAGCACCACCACGCGGTTCGCGAGGAAAACCGCTTCCGGCACGTCGTGGGTGATGAAGATGACGGTGGGCTTGCGCTGCTGCCAGATCCGGGTGAGTTCTTCCTGCAAGGTCATACGTGTCTGCGCGTCGACGCTGGCGAACGGCTCGTCCATCAGCAGCACGGCGGGATTGTTGGCCAGCGCCCGAACGACGCCGACGCGCTGCTGCATGCCGCCCGAGAGCTCGTTGGGATAGCGGTCGGCTGCATGCGACAGACCGGCAAGTTCGAGATATTCGCGCGCGATACGGTCGCGCTCCGCCTTGGGTACGCCGCGTATCTTCGGTCCGAAGCCGACGTTGTCGAGAACCGTCTTCCACGGGAACAGCGCGAACGATTGGAACACGACCCCGCGGTCGGGACCCGGCCCCTTTACGGCAATCCCATCCAGTAGGATTTCGCCGCCGGAATACGGAATAAAGCCGGCGATCATGTTGAGGATGGTGGTTTTGCCGCAACCGGAGGGCCCAACCACGGAAACGAACTCGCCCTGCTCGACGTCGAGCGAGACATCGTGAACAGCCGTCACCTGCGATCCGGCATAGGGATCGAAGTAGGTTTTCTGGAGATTCTTCAGCGATAGCGTTTTCATGATGTTGTAACCAGTCCCCAACGCTGACCCGTGGCACGTTCGATCGGCGCCAATATCCACGCATCGACGATGTACCAGAGGATTCCGAGCACGATCATTCCGAGAATGATTTCGACGGTCGAGCCTGCACGTCGTGCGTCGAACATCATGAAGCCAATGCCGCTGGTGCCGACGAGGATTTCAACTGCTATCAAGGCGCGCCAGCCGTAACCGAGCCCGTTACGGAGGCCGGTAATGATATTCGGCAGCGCACCAGGCAACGTGACTTCCCAAAGCACGCGCATGCGCGACGCGCCGAGGCTTTGAGCCGCGCGCGCCAGATCCCGTTGCACGGATTCGACACCAAGCACCGTATTGAGCACGATCGGAAACAGCACCGTGTAGACGATAACGAACGTCATCGTCGTCAAGCCGAAACCGAACCAGATCAACAGGATCGGCAGCCAGGCGATGTCGCCGATGGCCTGGAAGAACAGCAGGATCGGCCAGCACGCCCGATGCGCCCACTTGCTGGAGCCGATCAGAAGCCCCAGCGGAATCCCCAGCACCACGCCGATCGCTGCACCGGTCAGCAGCCGGATCAAGCTGTCCTGTAGATAACCGGGCAAGATGCCCTTGTAGATCAGCGCGACGAACGTTCGCGCGACATCGACTGGCGCCGGAAAGAATGCACGCGGAAACATGCCGGAGCTGGCGACGATACTCCAGAGCGCAACGACCGGAATGAAAGGGACGATGGTCGCAATGACAGGCCACCGCTTCGTGGCCCGGACGTAGGCACCCCAGGATCTCAGCACAAGGTTCATGTGCGCCTCACCAATCCCCAGCGCTCGATCGTCGCGCGCTCCAGCGGCACCAGCAGCAGACGGTCGATCAGCAGCCACAGCAGGCCAATCACGATCATCCCGAGGACGATGACTTCGGTCCGGTAGAAGTCGCGGGCGACGAACAGCATGTAGCCAAGGCCGACATTGGTGGCGATCATCTCGGCCGCGATCAAACCGCGCCAGGCAAAACCCAGTCCGGTGCGGACTCCAGTTACGATATTCGGCAAAGCACCCGGAAGCAGGACTTCCGTCAGCAGCACCCAACGGCCCGCTCCCAGCGAGGCGGCCGCATTGCGTATCGTCATCGGAATGGTCGAGACGCCAAGCAACGTGTTATAGGCGACGACAAAGAACACCGCATTGAAGATCACAAAAACGATCGCGCCGAAACCGTACCCGAACCAGAGCGTCGCAATGGGTATCCAGGCAATGCCGGCCAGCACCGAGAAGAAACGGAACAGCGGCGTCAGGAACGATGAGATCGCAGGGCTGACGCCCATGGCGATCCCGAGCGGCACGGCCGTCACGACCCCGATGACCGTCCCCAGCCCCACCCGCAACAGGCTGGCGCCGATGTGATGGAACAGTGAGCCGTCGCGGATCGCATCGAGCGCGGCGTTCGCGACCGATGCGACCGACGGAAATATCCTGGGGTTGACGTCAAACAGCGGGATCGCGACGGCCCAGACAGCTACCAACGCCAGCAGCGGCGCGACGAACATGGCAGCACCGGCCAGCGAGTTCACCGCTCGCCAGCGCCATCTCGACCCAGTTGCTCGACTGGACGCGATCAGCACACTTCCTCCCGTTCGATCATGTATCTGATCGTTTTTGCTTCACCGCGACCGTCGGACGCGGGTCTTCAACTCACGCTGTCAACTAATCGCGTAGCGGCCATCGATAGTAGGAACGGTCCCCGGCGATTTCCGGCGATGCAAATACATGTACCGATCCATCATGTTACGATACCAGCCGTGTTCGCCGTGTTTTCACTTTTGGAGATTCAGCCCGCTTCTTGGCCGGCTTCTGTTCGGCCTTGTGCTTGGATAGCTTGAACTGCGTGTAGCGAAGCACCTGCTCCATCGCCGCTTTGGCCTTCTTGGCATTGCCCGCGCTGATGGCCCGCGCAGCGACGGCATGATTGGGCAGATTGTCCTCGAACCAGCCGGCACTCCCGATGGCGACAAGAAAAACGGTATTGAGGATCGTATCGATCGTTCCTCGAAACCCTTGCAGCACAGGGTTATGCGTCGCATCCAAAATCGCCAGATGGAACGCCTTGTCGGCCGCAGTGGCGCTAGCCTGGTCGTGCGACGTTTCCATCGCCACCAGAGCGGATTCAATCCGCGCACGATCCTGCTTGGTACTACGCTCCGCGGCCATTGCCGCCGCGGCCGGCTCAATGATGAGGCGGACCTCCTGAATGGCGAGCAGAAGATCGCGGTCCGGCTCGTCGGCGCCAACCAGCCATCCCAGCACGTCGCGATCGAGCAGGCTCCAGTCTCTGCGCGGCAATACATGGGTGCCGTGGCGTGGGCGGACGCTGACCAGTCCCTTGCCGGCCAGTATTTTGACGGCTTCACGGATAACGCCACGGCCAACGCCGAACCGCGTCTCCAGATCCGGCTCCGGTGGTAACGCCGCACCCGCAGGGATGATATTCTGCGCAATCTCACGGCCGAGCGTGTTCAGAACCGCGTCAATGCGGCCCGGCTTGGTTCGCTTGTCAGACGGTTCTGCGCGTTCTCGCACCACAGCCTTGTCGTTCCTCGCTTTATGATTTTGTATTCCACACTTATCCCGCAATGGCAATCATCCGATGTTAAACATCGGATGATTGAATTTTGCGATGCAACATCAGTCAACGTCCGGCCGCGCTTACAGGGGCACGAGCCTGTTGACGCTTGCAGGCAGGCGCGCGGACACGCCGCGTTCAAACTGAGTGAAATCCGCTCTGCAATTTATTGCTGGATATTTCGCACGAACGCAGACGGCCGGCGGCGCACTCGGCTTCACGGCGCAGGTCCGATGTTACGCTGCTATTACTTGCAGGGATGCGCGCTAACGCGCCTTCCCGCTCTTCTCGGCCGCGCGGCGCATGGCTTCGGCGAGTGCGCCGCCGGTCTGTTCTTGCCCCTTGCGCGGCGCCGACGACGTCATCGACTTCTGCGAAATCTCGCGCCGCTGGTCGGCCGCCGCAGGCTTGGCGCCCTTGGCTCCGATCTCGTCATCGAGCCGCAGTGTCAGCGCGATGCGTTTGCGGGCGACCTCGATCTCCAGCACCTTGACCTTGACGATGTCGCCCGGCTTCACCACCTCGCGCGGGTCCTTGATGAAGGTCTTCGACATCGCCGAGACATGCACCAGACCGTCCTGGTGCACGCCGATATCGACGAAGGCGCCGAACGCGGCGACGTTGGTCACCGTGCCTTCGAGGATCATGCCGCGCTTGAGGTCCTTGATCTCCTCGACGCCCTCCTTGAACACCGCGGCCTTGAAGGCCGGACGCGGATCGCGGCCGGGCTTTTCCAGTTCGCGCAGGATGTCGGTCACCGTCGGCAAACCAAACGTGTCGTCGACGAACGACTGCGGCTTCAACTGGCGAACAACGTCGGCATTGCCGATCAGCGCCTTGATGTCGCTCTTGGTGGCTTCGAGAATCCGCCGCACCACCGGATAGGATTCGGGATGCACGCCCGAAGTATCGAGCGGGTCTTCGCCATCATTGATGCGCAGGAACCCGGCGCACTGCTCGAACGCCTTCGGCCCCAGTCGCGGCACCTCCTTCAGCGCCTTGCGCGACTTGAACGGGCCGTTGGCGTCGCGGTGCTGCACGATGCTCTGCGCCAGACCGAGACCGATGCCCGAGACCCGCGCCAATAGCGGCGCGGACGCCGTATTGGCATCGACGCCGACCGCGTTGACGCAGTCCTCGACCACGGCGTCGAGCGAACGCGCCAGCTTGGTTTCGCCGAGATCGTGCTGATATTGCCCGACGCCGATCGCCTTGGGATCGATCTTGACCAGTTCGGCCAGCGGATCCTGCAAGCGCCGCGCGATCGACACCGCGCCGCGCAGGGTGACGTCGAGTTCCGGCAATTCCTCGGACGCGAAGGCCGAGGCCGAATAGACCGACGCACCGGCCTCCGATACGACAATTTTCGACATCTTGAGATCCGGCAACAGCTTGACCAGTTCGGTCGCAAGCTTGTCGGTCTCGCGCGAGGCCGTACCGTTGCCGATCGCGATCAGGTCGACGCGGTGGGCGACCGCGAGCTTGCCCAATGTCGCGAGCGACGCATCCCACTGCCGTTGCGGTTCATGCGGATAGATCGCCGTGGTCGCCACCACCTTGCCAGTGGCATCGATCACCGCGACCTTGACGCCGGAACGATAGCCGGGATCGAGCCCCATGGTGACGCGGGCGCCGGCGGGCGCCGCCAGCAACAGGTCGCGCAAATTCGAGGCGAACACCCGCACGCCTTCGGTTTCGGCCGCGGTCCACAGCCGCATCCGCAGGTCGATGTTGAGATGCACCTGGATCTTGGTGCGCCACGCCCAGCGCGCGGTATCGATCAGCCAGCGGTCGCCGGGACGGCCCCTATCGCTGATCGCAAAGCGTTGCATGATCTTCAATTCATACGCATTGGGCACAGTGCTGCCCGGCACCGGGACCTGCGCGTCCGGCATGATCTGCAGTTCGAGAACTTCTTCCTTCTCGCCACGGAACAGCGCCAGAATACGATGCGACGGCAGCTTGTGGAGCTGCTGGTTGAAATCGAAATAGTCCGCGAACTTCTCGCCCTCGGTCTTCTTGCCCTTGCGCACGGTCGACGTCATCACGCCCGAAGTCCACAATTCTTCGCGTAGACGCCCGATCAGGTCAGCGTCCTCGGCAAAGCGTTCGACCAGGATCGCGCGGGCGCCTTCAAGCGCAGCGGCGACATCAGCCACCTGCTTTTCGGCATCGACGTAACCGGCCGCCACCACTTGCGGATCGTTTTGCGGCTGCGTCAGCAGCAATTCCGACAACGGCTCCAGCCCGGCCTCCTTGGCGATCTCCGCCTTGGTGCGGCGCTTCGGCTTGAACGGCAGATAGATATCTTCCAGCCGTCCCTTGCTGTCGGCGGCCATGATCGCGGCCTCCAGCGCCGCGTCGAGCTTGCCTTGTTCGCGAACCGAATTGAGAATCGCTGTGCGGCGCTCTTCGAGCTCACGCAAGTACGTCAGGCGCTCTTCCAGCGTGCGCAGTTGCGTGTCGTCGAGACCGCCGGTGATTTCCTTGCGGTAGCGCGCCACGAACGGCACCGTCGCACCGCCGTCAAGCAGTTCAACGGTCGCGTCGATCTGCTGTTCGCGGACGCCGAGTTCTTGTGCAATCTGCCGGTTGATATTTGCCACGCAAACTCCTGAACCATCGCGGCCGATGAATCGCCTTAGCCGCCGGGACGCCGTGTATGGACCATCGCCGATTATTTCATCAAGGCGTCACAGCAAACAAATTGATCTGTGGATGGGGCTGGTGTGGCGATTTAGCCAGTCATTACAGCAGGCTGCCATTACACCGTGAGATAAAGGTGGATCGATGGCGTCACAATGTGTAAACGGACGCTCCCTCCCGGAGCTTCCATGTCCAACTGCGGCCTAGATTTCGGAACGTCGAACACGACGCTTGGCATCATCGACGGCCAGGCGCCCGTTCTGGTGGCGCTGGAGGCCGGGGAAACCACGATTCCGAGCGCGATCTTCTACGAGGTGGACGGCGCCGTCCTGATCGGCCGCAGGGCCGTGGAGGCCTATGTCGAGGGGGCTCCCGGCCGCTTGATGCGCAGCCTCAAATCGGTGCTCGGCACCTCGTTGATCGACGAAACCACGCGGCTCGGCCGCGAGCGGGTCAGTTTTCGCGATGTGATCGCCTATTACCTCGGCGCGGTGAAACGGCGCGCCGAACAGACGACGGGCCGCGAGCTGCGCGACGTCGTCCATGGCCGTCCCGTGCACTTTGTCGACAACGCCCCAGACGCCGACCGCAAGGCGGAGGAAACCTTGCGCGCCATCGCCCGCGGCATCGGCTTTGACGAGGTCACCTTCCAGTTCGAACCGATCGCCGCTGCGCTGGACTACGAGCGCCAGATCGCCTCCGAAGAAGTCGCGCTGATCGCCGATATCGGCGGCGGCACCTCGGACTTCTCCATCGTGCGTCTCGGCCCGGAACGCCACGGCAAGGCCGACCGTTCGGCCGACATCCTCGCCAATGACGGCGTCCGCATCGGCGGCACGGACTTTGACCGTCAGCTCAGCCTCGGCGCCGTCATGCCGCTGTTCGGTTTCGGCAGCCCGATGAAGCGTGAGGGCCTCGATGTTCCCTCGAGTTATTTTCACGACCTCGCCACCTGGTCGAATATCAACCGCATGTACGAGCCGAAGGTGCTCGCGGACATCCGTCAGGTCCGGCAGGAGGCGAGCCGGCCGGAACTGCTCGACCGGCTGATCCGGGTGGTCCACGAACAGCGCGGCCACACGCTGGCGATGGAAGTCGAGGACGCCAAGATCGCGCTCTCGGAGAAGCGCCGGGCCGGTATCCCGCTGGAATGGGTCGCGCCCGGCCTTGGTGCGGATATCACCCGCCCCGATCTCGTCAGCCATACCAGGCAACTGGCCGACCGCGTCGCGTCCCGCATCAAGAACTGCCTCACCCAGGCCGCCCTCAAAGCCGGCGACATCGACGCCGTGTTCCTGACCGGCGGCTCGGTCAAACTCGCCCATGTCCGCAAGGCGATCACCAAGGCGGTGCCGTCAGCCCGCTTCGTCGAGGGCGATATCTTCGGCGCGGTCGGCAAGGGACTGACGCTGGAAGCGCTGCGACGATACGGACCCGGTCGCTAAGGTATTGCATCAGGCAACGGCGGGACGCTGCCATTCCATCACGACGAACCACGGCACGCGCCGAAACCGCTCTCTATGTGCCGGGTCACCGGATACCGAATCCGGCTCCGCGAAAAACCTGAGCTGCAGGCCGCACTTCAAAAACGTTTCCATGTAGGCCGCCAGCGGCCGGTGCCAATTCTCAATCCGTATCCCGACCCATTCAAACCAGAACGCCGCTTCTTCCAGATAATTGTCGACCGGGAAATGCAGTGACCGGCCGTCGGTGTCCTTCACCCAGCCCTGCGCGGCCCCCGCCGAGGCAAAACCGGTGAGATTGGCAACCAGCAGCGAGCCGCCCGGCTTCAGCACCCGCGTCATTTCACCGACCGCGGTCCTGAAATCAGCGATATCGATCAGCGTGAGATAGCTGACGACCAGATCAAAACTGGCGGATTCGAATTCGAGCCGCTCGGCGCGCCCGGGTCGATAGTCGCCGGCCGGGTCGCGCTGCCGTGCGGTCTCGAGCAATTGCGGTGTCGGCTCGATTCCGATCGGTTTCACGCCGGCCGCTTTCAGCATTCGGCAGAAGCGGCCTTCACCGCATCCGACGTCGAGCGCATTGGAAAACCGGCCGGTGCCGACCCGGTCCAGCATCACCGGATCGAGCACGTGTTCGCGTGCCCAATCGCCGCGCTCGCCCATGGAGGCAATCCACGCCTGCGCTGAAGTTTCCCACCCGTTGCCCATGACGCCACCAGCTCCCGCTAACGTCGCTGCCCCGCATTCACTTCGAAAGCCTGGTTGACGGCTGATACTGCGCTTCCAGCCGGTTGCCGTGGCGATGCAGCAGACGCCACTCGCCGTCTTCACGGCGAAAGATGTGCGTCACCCGGTTCGACCAGCCGGTAAGTCCTTCGACATCGGCCATGCGCTGGTTCTCGTAGGTTTCGATGTCGGTGACGTAGAACAGCTCCGCCGTGATCACCGTCGAGACCCGTTCGTACCGAACCGACCCGCCCTTGAACTGGGCGCCGGCCCAGTCCCACCGGCGCGAGACCGCCTCCCATCCCTTCTCGTAGCCGCCCCAGCCATAGAAGCTGGTGGCGTCAGCGGTGTGGGAATAGAGCGCCTTGATCGCGGAGACGTCACCGTCAGCGACTTTGGCCATCGCCGCGTGCAACTGCGCGATGGCCCCCTGCACCGATGCGTCGAGCTCCGCGTTGCTCATCGTCTCGCCTTCTACGCAATCACTTCCGTGACCGGCTGCATGTCGATGGCAAAGGTCTCGAGGAATTTCGAGGTCATGATGTAGAAGCCGACCGAGAGCTGTAGCTCGACCAGCGCGCCCGGCGTCAGCTTGGACGCAATCGCATTGAAGGTCGCGTCGGTCGGCTTCGGCAGCTTGACGATTTCGTCAGCGAACGCGAGCGCGGCGCGCTGAGTCTCGGTAAAGCAGGTGGCCTGCTGCCAATTCTCCAGCGCCTCGTTCTGCTCGTCGGTAACGCCGACATTCTTACCGATCCGCTTGTGGGCGACGATCTCATACGGCGCCTGGCACAGGATGCCGGTGCGGGTGATGGCGAGTTCGCGCACGATCGGATCGAGTTCGCCTTTGTTGCGGATCGCGCCGCCGAGCCGGCAATACTGCTCGAAATAGCTCGGCGAATGCGCCATCATTCGAAAAATGTTGGCATTGCGGTTCTTGCCGAGGATTTCGCGGGTGCGGTCGCTGGCTTTTGCGGGGTCGCTGTAGTCGATACGGGCCATTCATCACCTTGGGTGTTTTGGAGTTTTTATGATTTTGACGCCGGATCATGCCCCGCGGCGGAGGGCGGATCAACCCATGGTGTGGAACCGGCGAGCGACCGGAATAACTCACGGCGCTGTGTGTTTCGGTCTGTAACACGGCCGGACCATATTCCGTATTACGACAAGCATCCATTCGTTGGGGGAAGTCATGATTCGTATCCTCGCGCTGATCCTTGTCCTGTCGTTCACCACGGCCGCGCGGGCGGCGCCGATCGACAATGCCGATGGCTTCTGGAGCGAATGGAGCGACGCGACCTTTGCTCGGGCCGCGCGCGAGAACAAGTTCGTCATCATGTCGCTGCAGTCCTGGTGGTGCCGCTGGTGCCACGTGATGAACCAGGAGACGTGGTCGAACGCCGAGACGCGCGGCATCCTCAAGGACAAGTTCATCCCTGTGTATGTCGACCAGGACAGCCGGCCGGATATTTCGCAGCGCTACGAGCGCTGGGGCTGGCCCGCCACCATCATCTTCGCACCCGACGGCACCGAGATCGTCAAGCTGCGCGGCTTCTACTCGCCGCAGTTCTTCAACCCGATCCTGACGGCGACGATCGAGGACCCCTCGCCCGTCGTCTATCCCGAGGCCGGCGGCGCCGAGCGCGAACGTACGCTGGCGACCGGATTGACTGAGGCGCAGCGCAACGAAATCCTCGGCTTCATCGATCAGGCCTGGGACGAACCGAACGGCGGCTGGAGCAAATCCAAGTTCGTCGACGGGCCGATGCTGACCTGGGTGTTGCAGCGTGCGCGTCAGGGCGACGCAAAGAACGAGGCGCGGATCAAACGCGCGCTGACGCTGATGGCCTCGACAATGGTTGACAGGGCCACCGGCGCCATGAACCAGGTCAACCTGAAGCCGGACTGGTCGGCGCCGGCGCGCGAGTTTCCGATGTTCGCGCAGGAAGCCGGGCTTTCAGCCTTCGCCCGCGCCTCGACCATGTATGGCGATCCCGCCTACCGGCAGGCCGCCGATCGCATCTATGGCTTTCTCAAGAACACCATGGCTGCCCCTGGCGGCGGCTTCTATGCGTCGTTCGGCATGAGCGAGGGCGAGCCCGGCGTCGACAAGCGGCAATATGCGCGCGAGACCGCGCAGGCGATTGCCGGCCTGCTCGCCTATTACGATGCGACAGGCGTTAGCGAGGCACGCGATCTCGCCGTCAGCGCCACCCGCTGGGTGCTGGCCAACCGCGCCATGCCAGGCGGCGGCTTCCGGCATGCCGAGCAGGACAAGGGCGGACCTTATCTCGCCGACAATGTCGAGATGGCCAAGGCGTTGCTGGCGCTGCACCGCTCGACCGGCGAGCGCGAATGGCTGACCCATGCGCAGGCCACGGCCGACTACATCGCCAAGACCTTCGTCGATCCCGCTACCGGCGGCTTCGTCGCTTCCGCCTCTCCCGACGCCAAGCAAATGACAAAACCGATCAAGCAGCGCGAGGACAACGTAACGGCGGTGCGAATGTTCAGCCTGCTGTCGTCCTACACCGGCGAAGCCAGATACCGCGAGATCGCCGAAGCCGGCATGGGCTATCTGACCTCGCCGCCGATCCTCGACGCCTTCGGCTTCCTGCCCGACGTGCTGCTCGCCGAAGACGAACTGCGCAACGAGCCGGTTCACATCACCATCGTCGGCGCAAAGGATGACCCGCGCTCCACCGCATTGTTCAAGGCGGCGCTCGCCTATCCCCTCGTCAACAAGCGCGCCGAGTGGTGGGACAAGCGCGAGGGCAAGCTCGCCAATATCGACGTCGACTATCCGGATTTCCCCGACGGGCCCGCCGCATTCGCCTGCACCGCGACGTTCTGCTCCTATCCGGTGACCGATCCGGCCGCCATTCCAGGCCAGCTCGACGGCCTGAAGCGGGCGCGGAAGCTTTAGGCCGCGTAAACACTTTTTCCAGAAATCTCCTTGGCGCGTGCACAAACCGGCTACGCGCGGGCCAAATTGCCGCCTTATTGCTGGTCGATTTTGAAACGGTCGATATTCGCTGAGTGGGGACTCGTCATAGCGAATACTCGTCGCGGGGTGTTCCGAGTAAAAATCAAATGGCCGTCGCATGCGCGTTTTCGCGCAGCGATGAGTTATGCCCAAGTCTAGGGAGTTGGACATGAAGGAAGCCACCAAAAGGGCAGCCTCGGAAGCGCTCGCGCAGACGCTGGCGGTGACGGCAATGCTCGTCATCGCCGGCGTCGTGTTCTACATCAGGTGATATCGCGCGAACGCGACGAAGCAATCCAGACCCTTATTGTTCCGCGTAGTTCTGGATCGCTTCGTTGCCTCTCATTTCGCCTTGGTGAAGTAAGGCACCAACTTCCCCGCAAATGGCTGGTATCGCGCGTTGACCTTGTCGCCAATGACGAGGTCATTGTCGCCATGCGCCATCATGCGAAAGCCCTCGGCGGTGTCGACCAGCACGATGTTGTAGGGCACGTGGGCCCGGGTTTCCGGCGTCGCGGCGCGGCACACCAGCGAGGTCGCATACACCGTCCCTGCCCCGCTGGCGCGCTTCTCGGCCGGCTCCGGTGCGCCGCAGGCAGCGCAGAAGCTGCGGTGGAAATATTGCGGCTTCCCGCAGGCGTCGCAGGATTGATAGACGATCGCTTCCGCGCCCTTGGTCCAGTCTGCCAAACGCTCGCTCATCGCACCTGCTCCAGGAACATGCTGACATGGGACGACAGCACGCCGCCATCGCCGTGCAGCAGCGCGATCGAGGCGTCGCGGACCTGGCGGTCGCCGGCCCGGCCTGTCATCTGCAAATGGGTCTCGACCAGATGCGCCATCGCGCCGCCGACGCCGCAATGGCCGTAACTCAGAAGTCCGCCATGGGTATTGAGCGGCATGGCGCCATCGCGGCTGAAATGGCCTGCGCGCACCCGCGCCGCCGCCTCGCCGCGACCGGCGAGGCCGAGGTCCTCCAGCAGCATCGCCAGCGTGATAGTGAAACTGTCGTAGACCGCGGCGTAACGCACATCGGAGATCGCAAGACCGGCGTTCGCTTTGGCCTTGGCGATCGCAATCTCCGCACCGAGTTCGCTCAAGGCGGGCGCGGCCGTGACATGCTGGTGGGTATGCGCCTGCGCGCAGCCGCGGACTCTGACGCCCGCCTCGCCGGTACGCTCGCGGCTGATCACGAACGCCGCGCCGCCATCCGACACCGGGCAGCAGTCCAATAGCTTGAGCGGCATCGCCACCGGCTTCGAGGCCATGACGTCGGCGACCGTGATCGCCTCGTGGAATTGCGCGCCTGGATGAGTCAGCGCATGCGCGCGCATCAGCACCGCAAATTCGGCGAGGTCTTCCTGCGTCACGCCGTATTCGTGCATGTAGCGCGAGGCGACGAGACCGTAATAGGCCGGAATCGTTGGTCCCAGCGTCACCTCGTAATCGGGATGACCGACCTGCGCCAGCGCCTGGATCGAGGCGTCGCGGCTCTGACCGGTGAGGCGATTCTCGCCGCCGACGACCAGCACATGTTTTGCGACGCCGGCATCGACCAGGTGATGCGCCAGCATGGTCATCGCGAGCCCGGTGGCGCCGCCAACCTGCACCGCATGGGCGTAGGACGGCTGGATACCGAAATGCTCGGCGAACACGGTCGCCAGCATGATGTGCGGCGACACCGTCGAATAGCCGCACAGGATGCCGTCGATGTCGGAGCGCTTCAACCCGGCATCTGATATCGCAAGCTCCGCCGCCTTGCTCATCAGGTCGAGCGAGGACGAGCCTTCGTGCTTGCCGTAGGACGTCAGTCCGACGCCGGTGATGAAGCTCATCTCGCTATGCCCTCGTTGTCATTCCGGGGCGCATCGAAGATGCGGACCCGGAATCTCGACCTTCCGGGTTCGCTTCGCGCCCCGGAATGACGACTACCTTTAATACGACTTCGGCTGGCCCAGCACCTTCTCGGCGATGAAGCTGAGAATGAGCTGCGGGCTGATCGGGGCGATGCGCGGGATCAGGGATTCGCGCAGGTAGCGCTCGACATGGAATTCCTTGGCGTAGCCGAAGCCGCCATGGGTCATGATCGCCTGCTCGCAGGCATGGAAGCCGGCTTCAGCCGCGAGATACTTGGCGGCGTTGGCCGCGGGACCGCAGGGCATGCCGTTGTCGTATTGCCATCCTGCCGACATCACCATCAGCCAGGCCGCTTCGAGCTCCATCCAGCTCTTCGCCAGCGGATGTTGAATGCCCTGGTTCATGCCGATCGGACGATTGAACACGATGCGGCTCTTGGCATAGGCGGACGCCTTGGCGAGCGCGATCTGTCCGAGCCCGACCGCTTCGGCCGCAATCAGGATGCGCTCCGGGTTCATGCCGTGCAGGATGTATTCGAAACCGCGGCCTTCCTCGCCGAGCCGGTCCTCAACCGGGATCTCGAAATTCTCGAAGAACAGCTCGTTGGAGTCGACGGGCTTGCGGCCCATCTTCTCGATCTCGTGCACGGTGACGCGCTTCTTGTCGAAATCGGTATAGAACAGGCTCAGGCCCTGCGTCGGGGTCTTCACCTCTTCCAGCGGCGTGGTGCGCGCCAGCAGCAAAATCTTGTTGGCGACCTGGGCGGTGGAGATCCACACCTTCTGGCCGTTGACGACGTACTTGTCGCCCTTGCGCACGGCGCGGGTCTTCAACTGCGTGGTGTTGAGGCCGGTGTTGGGTTCGGTGACCGCAAAGCAGGACTTGTCGCGGCCATCGATGATCGGCGGCAGCATCCGCGTGCACTGTTCCTTGGTGCCGAACACCACGACGGGGTTGAGCCCGAACACGTTCATGTGCACGGCCGACGCGCCCGACATGCCGGCGCCCGAATAGGCGATTGCGTGCATCATGATCGCGGCGTCTGTGATCCCCAAGCCGGAACCACCATATTCCTCCGGCATGCAGATGCCGAGCCAGCCGGCATCGGCCAGCGCGCGGTGGAATTCGGCCGGATAGCCGCCCTCCTTGTCCTTCTTCAACCAATACATGTCGTCGAAGCGCGAACAGATCTTGCCGATCGTATCGCGGATCGATTCCTGGTTGGCGGAGAGCGCGAAATCCATGTGCCGTGTCCTATGTGTTCGGGATCGCCTTGGTGACGCCGTCGCGCACCAGGGCGGAGATTTCGTCGGCGGTAAAACCCGCCTCGCGCAGGATTTCCGCGCTGTGTTCGCTGTGGCGCGGGGCCAGCCGCGGCGTTTCCACCGGCGTCTCCGAAAACCGCGCCGACGGCCTCATGTTGCGGATGCGGCCCTCGGTCGGATGATCGACGACGGGAAAGAAATCGGTGGCGACGATGTGCGGATCCCCGAGCAGGCTTTCGAGGTCGTGCATCGGCATCACAGGCACGTCGGCCTTCTCCAGGATCGCGCTCCACTCGGCGGTGGTCCTGGTTTCGAGGATGCGCGCCAGTTCGGCGTAGACGACATCGATGTTGACGGCGCGGCCGGCAAAGGTCGCAAATTTCGGATCGACACGCAGATCCTCGCGACCGGTCGCATCGAAGAAATTCTGCCACTGCTTGTCGTTGTAGACGATGACGCAGATGTAGCCGTCGGAGGTCTTGTAGGGGCGCCGGTCCGGCGACAGATGCCGCGCATAGCCGCCCTTGTCGAGCGGCGGATCGTAAGTCAGGCCGCCCATGTGGTCGCCCATCACGAAGCCGGCCATGGTTTCGAACATCGGTATATCGACGCGCTGGCCGCGGCCGGTACGGTCGCGATCGACCAGACTTGCACAGATCGCACCGACCGCGGTGAGGCCGACGATGCGATCGACCAGCGCATTCGGCACATAGCGCGGCACGCCGTCCGAGGTTTGCGCCATCAGCGCCGGCAGCGCGGTGGCGCCCTGGATCAGGTCGTCATACGCAGGCTTGGCCGCATAAGGCCCGTCCTGGCCAAAGCCGAACACGCCGGCATAGATCAGCCGCGGGTTGATCTTGGAGACCACGTCGTAGCCGAGTTGCAACCGCGCCATCGCCTGCGGGCGCACGTTGTAGACCAGCACGTCGGCAGTCTCGATCAGCCGCAGCACGGCGTCGCGGCCGGCCGGCTTCTTCAGGTCGAGGCAGATCGAACGCTTGCTGCGGTTGGTATTGAGGAACACCGGCCCCATGCCGGGATGTCGGGTCGGCCCGATCTGGCGCGTCACGTCGCCGTCGTGGGATTCCACCTTGATGACGTCGGCGCCGTAGTCACCGAGCATCTGGGTCGCATAGGGCCCCATCAGCACGGTCGTCATGTCGATGACCTTGATGCCCTTCAGCGGTCCCATGGCCGTTATCGCTCCCGGATATGTCGTTACGACCTAGTAACGGGAGGTTCTCGCGAAGATCAAGCGCGCCCGGGGTATGGGCGTATGCGTCTGGCCAGCCATATTTGGCGTCGTCCCTGCGTTCGCAGGGACGACAGCGACAATCGACTACTTTGACCGGCTGTCGCGCTCCTTGGTCAACCGCTCCAACTCTTCGTTCTGCGCGCTGAGGCGATCGGCAATACGCTCTTCGCTGCGTTCGCCCGATGCACCGGCAGCCTGTTCGATCAGCTGCCGAATATTGTCGCGAGGATCGCAATCCGGTCTTCGAGTTCCGGGAGCGACAGTGCGCTTTCATCAGCCATGACACATTCTCCGACGATCGCAACCATAAGGTGGGCACGGCGCGAGCCTCCCTGCCCACCCCAACCCGCTGACTACTTTGCCGGCTCCAGAATGGAGACGTAGTTCGCCACCGCCGCGCCACCCATGTTGAAGATGCCGGCGAGCTTGGGGTTCGGGAGCTGCATGCCCTCGGGGGCCTGGCCGGTGAGCTGCATCGCGGTCATCACGTGCATGGAGACGCCGGTGGCGCCGATCGGATGGCCCTTGGCCTTGAGGCCGCCGGACGGATTGATCGGCAGCTTGCCGTCCTTCTGGGTCCAGCCTTCCTTGATCGCGCGCGCGCCCTGCCCGCGCGGCGTCAGGCCCATCGCTTCATATTCGATCAGTTCGGCGACGGTGAAGCAGTCATGGGTTTCGACGAACGACAGATCCGAGAGCTGAACGCCGGCCTGCGCCAGCGCGCGCTGCCACGCCACCGTGCAGCCTTCGAACTGCAGGATGTCGCGCTTGGACATCGGCAGGAAATCCTGCGCATGCGCGGTGGCGCGGATATTTACCGCCTTGCCCATCGTCTTGGCGGTCTCCGAATCCATCAGCACCAGCGCCGCCGCACCGTCCGACACCAGCGAACAATCGGTGCGCTTCAGGGGACCGGCGACGAACGGGTTCTTCTCGCTTTCGTTGCGGCAGAACTCGAAACCGAAGTCCTTGCGCATCTGCGCGTAGGGATTGGCGACGCCGTTCTTGTGGTTCTTGGCCGCGATCATCGCCAGCGCATCGGACTGGTCGCCGTATTTCTGGAAATAGTTCTGCGCGATCTTGCCGAACACGCCGGCAAAGCCGCCGACGGTGTCGCCGTCCTCGGGCAGATAGGATGCCTTCAGCAGGTTGCGCCCGATCTCGGCGGCAGGCGTCCGCGTCATCTGCTCGACGCCCACCACCAGCACGGTCTTGGCGGCGCCAGCGGCAATCGCCCGGATGCCCTGATGCACGGCGGCGGAACCGGTGGCGCAGGCGTTCTCGACCCGGGTTGCCGGCTTGAAGCGCAGCTTCGGGTCGGCCTGCAGCACCAGCGAGGCGGTAAAATCCTGCGGCGAAAAACCGGCGTTGAAATGCCCGAGCACGATTTCGTCGACATCCCCTGCGGAAATGCCGGCGTCCGCCAGCGCTTCGGTCGCCACCTTCACCACCAGGCTCTCGACGGTTTCCGCGTCGAACTTGCCGAATGGCGTATGCGCCCATCCCACGATGCTGGCTGTCATGGTCGTTCTCCCTGATCTGGTTTCGGACAGTTATGTAGCCTATCGGGAAACAGACTTCACGCCGGTTTCAGTAATTTCATCGCCCGGGCGCACATGGCTGTAATGCCGGCCCAGTTTCCGGCACGGATTTCCGCCGGCGGGCACACCCAGGAACCGCCGACCGCCAGCACATTCGGTTCGGCGAGCCAGGCCGCCGCATTGGCCTCACTGACGCCGCCGGTCGGGCAGACCCGAATGTGCGGAAACGGCCCGGCCAGCGCCCGCAGTGCCTTGATACCGCCGGACTGTTCGGCCGGGAAGAATTTGACGATGTCGAACCCATGCGCCAACGCCTGCATCAATTCGGAGGCGGTCGCGATCCCCGGCGCAAACGGCAGGTCTTCTGCCGCCGCAGCCTTCAGCAGCTCGGGCGTGCCGCCCGGGCTGATGCCGAATTTTGCACCGAGCGCCTTGGCGCGGGCGAGATCGTCGGCATTCAGGATGGTGCCGATGCCGACGACGGCCTCGGGGACTTCGGCGATCATCGCCTTTGCCGCCTCGATCGCAACCGGCGTGCGCAAGGTGACTTCGAGAACGTGCACGCCGCCGGCAACCAGCGCCTTGGCGAGCGGCACCGCATCCTCTCGCCGCTCGATGGTGAGCACCGGGATGACGGTGGCGGACTTGAAGATATCGGCAAGTTTCTGCTGTCGCGCGGCTACGGTCATGGGGAAGCCTTAGTCATTGGAAGCCCTGGTCTGTCCTGAAATCAATTGCGCCGGCATCGCCGCTTTCGGGATGATGGCGCCGGGATGGCATACCACAAGGCCGGCCAGACGATGCCCGGCGCGTGCGGCGTCGACCGGCTCCGCGCCTGCGAGACGCACGGCGACATAGGCTGCGGCGAAGCTGTCGCCGGCGGCCGTGGTATCGACGACGGGCGCCGACAAGGGCTCGGCCCTCGTTGGATGTGCGACGTTGCCCAGACGCACAATGCAGGCGGGTTCGGAAAGCTTTAGGATCACCTCGCTGCAGGGAATCTTCGCCAGCAGCGCTTCGTTGTTTTCGCCGGGATAAAGCGGCAGCAGATCTTCCGTCGAAGCCAGCACGATATCGGCGATGGCGAAAGCCTGCTGAAAGACGCTCCGCGCGACCTCGAGATCGGGCCAGCCGCGGGCGCGGAAATTGGTGTCGAAGGCGAACCGCGCGCCGCGCTCGCGCGCGCGTTTCAATGCGGCGAACAACCGGCTTCTGCCGCTTTCGCCATATAGCGACAACGTGATCGCAGACAGATAGACGACATCGTAGCCGGCCAGCGAGTTCAGAATTTCATCCGTCTCCGGCAAGTCCATCAGGCTGCGCGCCGCCGCGCTGTCGCGCCAGTGGAAGAACCGGCGCTCGCCCTTGTCGTCGGTCTGGATCATGTAGAGGCCGGGCAGTTTGCCACGCAGCCGCGCCACGCGTGTCGTCCCGACGCCTTCCGCCGCCCAGCCTGAAATCATCTCGTCGCTGAGCGGGTCGTCACCGAGCGCGGTGATATAATCGACGCCGCATCCGAGCCGCGCCAGATAGACGGCGGTATTGAGCGTATCGCCGCCGTAGCCGCGCGAAAACAGGCCGCTGCCGGCCTGCTTCAACTCGACCATGCATTCGCCGATGCAGGCTACCCTGGTCATGACCGCATCCGCGAAGGTCGGCGTGACGTCACCTCAGGCCGCGAATTTGCCGCCGAGTTCGTCGTCAATGTGAATCCGGATGATGTCGTCGAAGGTCTTCTCGGCCGTGGTGAAGCCGAGCTTCAGCGCGCGGTCGGTGACGAAATCGCGCGGCCAGCCGCCGACGATGCCGATGATGGTCGGATCCGGCACCCGCTTGATGCGCGCGGTGACGTTCTTGCCGGCGACGCGTTCGAGCGCCGCGATCTGTTCGCCGACGGTCACAGCCATGCCGGGCATCGACAGGTTGCGCCGTGGCCCCATCGCATTGAGGTCCATGGTTCCGGCGTGGACCAGGAAGCCGACCGCCGATTTCGGCGAAGCGTGCCAGTGCTTGACGTCGTCGGAAACCGGCAGCACCGCCTCCTCGCCCGCCAACGGCTCGCGGATGATGTTGGAGAAGAATCCGGACGCCGCCTTGTTCGGCTTGCCCGGACGCACGCAGATGGTCGGCAGGCGGATGCTGATGCCGTCGAGCAGGCCCTTGCGGGTATAGTCGTTGATCAGGAGTTCGCAGATCGACTTCTGGGTGCCGTAGCTCGTCAGCGGCGTATGGAAGAACTCGTCACCGATCTTTTCCGGGAACGGCGCGCCGAACACCGCGATCGATGAGGTGAACACCAGCCGCGGCTTGTAGCCGCCGCCGACCGCGCGAATGGCGTCGATCAGGTAGCGGGTGCCGTCGAGATTGATGCGATAGCCCTTGTCGAATTCGGCCTCGGCCTCGCCGGAGACGATGGCGGCGAGATGGAAGATCACCTCGGGCCGGTGTGCGATCAACGGCGCCGCCGCCCCCGCATCGGCGAAATCGGACGCCACCACCGTGATCGGGATCGACGCGTTGGGCTTGGTCGGCGTCACCACGTCCTGCAAGGTCATGCGGGTGATTTCGTGGCTGCCAAGGCGGCCGTCGCGCAGCAGCCGCTCGGTCAATTTGCGACCGACCATGCCGGCGGCGCCCAGAATCAGAATGTGCAAGACCCGTCTCCTTGTTGAACGTTCTTATTGGCCTTGATCAGAGGTGGGCCTCAGGCGTCACTCCTTCACGGCTCCGGTCATCGCCGACACATAATGCTCAACGAAGAAGGCGTAAAGGATAACCAGCGGCAACGAGCCCGCCAGTGCGCCGGCCATCAGCGAGCCCCAGCGATAGACGTCGCCGTCGACGAATTCGTTGACGATCGCAACCGGCACCGTCTTGTTCTGGACCGATTGCAGGAAGGTCAGCGCATAGATGAACTCGTTCCAGCATAGCGTGAAACAGAAAATGAAAGCCGAGATCAGTCCGGGGATTGCCAGCGGCAGCACGATCTTCATCAGGATCTGCCAGCGGCTGGCGCCATCGATCAGAGCACATTCTTCCAACTCGAAGGGAATGGTCTTGAAGTAGCCCATCAACAGCCACGTCGAGAACGGGATCAGGATGGTCGGATAGGTCAGGATCAGCGCCAATGGCGAGTCGAACAGACCGTACTGGAACACGACGGTCGCCAGCGGGATGAACAGGATCGACGGCGGCACCAGATAGGACAGGAAGATCAGGCCGCCGACCCAATGCGCGCCCTTGTAGCGCAGGCGGACGATGGCATAGGCGGCCAGCACGCTGGCGAAAATCGACAGGATGGTGGCGCAGACGGCCACATACATCGTGTTCCAAAGCCAGAGCGGGTAGTGGCTTTGGAACAACAGCTTGTAGATATGCTTGAAGGTCGGATTCCAGGTCCAGAACGGGCTGAAGGTCTCCAGGTCGATCAACTGCTCATCCGGTTTGATGGCCGTCAGTCCCATCCAGTAGAACGGAAACAGCAGGATGAACACGATGATCGACAGCGGCAGATAGAGCGTCACCATCCGGCGCGGCACCGACTGCAGATAGCTCATGCCCTCGCTGTTATCGACGCGCGCCGGCGTCGACAGGATGGTTTTGAGATCGACCGGCTTCTGGGTCGCGGGGAGATCAGTCATGGTTTTCTCCCAACGCGCACAGGGCTTGCCCCGTTCGCGTCAAATCAAGAGCGGCGCACAGGGCTTGCCCCGTTCGCGCAAAAATAATGTACGCGCTGGAGAGATCAGTCATTATTCTCTCCTTGCTGCCACTTCCTCCGCTGCAAGCCGAACCACGACACCATGATCGCGGCGAGCAGGAACGGAATCATCGCACTTGAAATCGCGGCGCCCTCGCCCAGCTGGCCCGCGATGATCGCGCGCTGATACGACAGGGTCGCCATCAGGTGCGTGGCATTGACCGGGCCACCTCGCGTCATCGCCCAGATCAACTGGAAGTCGGTGAAGGTGAACAACACCGAGAACGTCATCACGACCGCGATGATCGGTGTCAGCAGTGGATAGGTAATGTAGCGGAACCGCTCCCAACTGCTGGCGCCGTCAAGTATCGCAGCCTCATAGAGAGAGGGTGACACCGTCTGCAGCCCGGCCAGCAGCGTGATCGCGACGAAGGGAACGCCGCGCCAGATGTTGGCAAAGATCACGCAAATCCGCGCCCACGTGGCGTCGCCAAGGAAATTGATATTGTAGTCGATCACGCCGAGATGCTTCAGCGACCACGAAATGATCGAGAACTGCGAATCGAAGATCCACCAGAACGCCAGCGCCGACAACACGGTCGGCACGATGAACGGAATCAGCACCAGCGCCCGCAGCATCGCCTTGAACGGCATGTTCTCGTTCAACAGGAGCGCGAGGTAGAGACCGACCGCAAATTTAATCGCGCTCGCGACGAAGGTGTAAAGCAGCGTGTTGAAGACCGAGAGCCAGAAGATGGAATCATCCCACAGCCATTCGTAGTTCTCGACGCCAATATAATGGCCGGGACGTCCGATCTTGGCATCGGTGAACGAAATCCAGATCCCGAGACCCAGCGGATAGGCCAGGAAGAAGATCAGGAACCCCATCGCCGGCAGCATGAACCAGAAACCGAGCCAGTTACGGTTGGTCTTGATCTGGTCCCATGCGGTGGCCTCGCGGATCTGCGGCTTGGCTGTCCGTGGTTGGAGCGCGATGTCGGCCATGAGCTAGGTCCCGATTGAAACTGGAAGAGCGGACGGCGGTCGCCCGCCGCCCGCTCCAGTCTTGTCAACGATAGATGCGCTTGAGCTGCCGTTCGGCTTCCGCCATCGCCGTCTTGGCGTCTTTCGCGCCGGTGCAGAAGTTGGCGAACATGTCGACGACGATGAAGTCGGCGATTGCGGTCGCCGCCTTCTCGCCGGGCGTGCCGATGCCGGAAGCGGGCAATGCGCGCTTGCTGGCCTGGCTGAACACCTGGTTCTTCGGATCGGCGGTCCACACCGGAGCCGAGTCGTAGGCGTTGAGCGTGTGGGTCAGATAGCCCCGCGCACCCGACAGCCACTTCTCGTAATTCTCCTTCTCCAGCATGAAGGCCGTGAACGCCTTGGCCGCATCCGGATACTTGGTGAAGTTGAAGGCAAGGATCGGAACCGCGAGCTGCAGCTCGGTCGGCTTGCCGATCGGACCCACCGGATACAGCGCATGATAGGTGTCCTCGGCCAGATCCTTCATCTTGGGATCGTCCTTGGCCGCGACGTAGATCGAGATGCCGTTGGCGGTGCAGAACAGCTCGCCGGCCAGGAACGCCTTGTTGTTGGAACCATCGTTCCAGGAAGCCACGCCGGGAATGAAGGCGTCGGAGAGCTGCTTGCAATATTCCAGCGCCTTCGCCGTTTCCGGCGAGTTGATGATGACCTTGTCGTCCTTGTCGACGGTGTAGGCCCCGTGGCCCCACAGGATCCAGTGCAGCCAGCCGTTGGCGTCGCCGGTGGCGTGGCCGAGCGCGAAGCCCGCCGGGGTGTTGTTCTTCTTCAGCGCCTGGCACATCGCCAGGAAGCCCGGGAAGTCCTTGGGGAATTCCTTGAAGCCGGCCTTGTCGAGCGCCGACTTGCGGTAGGTCATGTAGCCGCCGATGGTGGCGACGGGAATGCCGAGCCAGTCATTGCCGAGCTTGCAGGTCTTGGCGGCGGCATCGGTCCATCCGCCGTATTTCTTGCCGAGGTAATCGGCAACGTCGTTCATCTTCAGCACTTTGGTCGGGAACAACTGCGGCAGCGTGTGCAGGCCCCAGGCCATATCGATGCCGGAACCGGTGTTGGCGGCGACCGAAGCCTTCGGCTGCACGTCCTCGAAGGACTCCGAGAACACGTTCATCTGGGTGCCGGTCGCGGTCTGGAACGCCGCCACCATCGCATTGAACGCGTCGTCTTCGGCCGGCACGAACCGCTTCCAGCGCATCACGGTCAGCTTGGCGCCGGCCTCCGCCTTCCACGGCGAGGTCTGCGCCCAGGCCTTGGCGAATTCGAGCAGTGCGGGCCCGGTCAGCGCGCCCGTGGCTGCGAGCGCAGTGCCACCCTGAAGCAGAGAGCGGCGAGTAAACTCATTCATGGTCTATCCTCCCGTTGAATTTTTCTTTGGAATTATTTTCTGATTATCGATCAGCCGTTCAGTCGCTTGCCGGTCGCCTCATCGAACAGATGCACGAGCGCCGGATCCGGCTTCAACTTGATCTTGTCGCCCGGATTGAATTGATGCCGCTCGCGGAACACGGCGACGACCTGCTCGCCGCCGAGCTTGGCGAAAACCTGGGTCTCCGAACCGGTCGGCTCGACCACGATGATCTCGGCTTCGGCGCCGTCGTCGGCGATGGTGAAATGTTCGGGGCGCACGCCGTAGACCGCGGGCTGGCCTTCGGAGTTGGCCGGCGCCGAGGCCAATGGCAGCTTGACGCCGTTCGGACCCTCAAATGAGGCGCTGCCGTTCGACTTCACCTTGCCCTTGAGGAAGTTCATCGCCGGCGAGCCGATGAAGCCGGCAACGAACTGGTTGGCGGGCGTATCGTACAGTTCGAGCGGCGTGCCCATCTGCTCGACGATGCCGTCATGCATCACCACGATCTTGTCGGCCATGGTCATGGCCTCGATCTGGTCGTGGGTGACGTAGACGGTGGTGGTGCGCAACCGCTGATGCAGTTCCTTGATCTCGGTGCGCATCGCAACGCGCAGCTTGGCGTCGAGGTTGGACAACGGCTCGTCGAACAGGAACACCTGCGGATCGCGCACGATGGCGCGGCCCATGGCGACGCGCTGGCGCTGGCCGCCGGACAATTGCCGAGGGTAGCGCTCGAGCAGCGGCGTCAGCGCCAGGATTTCAGCGGCGCGGTTGACGCCCTTGGAAATTTCGTCGGCGCTCGCACCGCGCAGCTTGAGCGAGAAGCCCATGTTGTCGGCGACGGTCATGTGCGGATAGAGCGCGTAGTTCTGGAACACCATCGCAATGTCGCGCTCTTTGGGCTGGACATTGTTGACGACGCGTTCACCGATCGAGATCGTGCCGGAGGTGATGTTTTCCAGACCCGCGAGCATCCGCAGCAAGGTCGACTTGCCGCAGCCGGAGGGGCCGACCAGCACGACGAATTCACCGTCCTCGATCGGAATCGACACGCCGTGCAAAACTTCAAAATTGCCGAACGACTTTCGCACGTCGCGAATCTGTACCGACGACATCGGATCTCCCTCACGTTTTATGTTTTCTGGCGCCTACGCTGACGGTGACGCCTTGACTGTCTTGTTCGACGTTGAGGCCAGCCGAATTCGACGGGCGCCATCATCAGCAGTTTGGGCGTTTTTAGCAATCCGATGGTAGCGCTGTCAATAATTGTTCAAACGTCTAATGCGTTGTGATAAGAGCAACGATATGGGACGGAAAACGACGAAGTCTGGCAAAATACGCCTCACCGAGGTCGCCAAGCTGGCGGGCGTCAGTCCGATCACGGCGTCGCGGTTTTTCAGAAATCCCGAAGCGCTGTCACTCGCCAAGCGCGAGCGCGTCGATAGCGCGGTGAAGGAACTCGGCTACGTGCCTAATCTGGCGGCACGCGCGCTGGCTTCACACCGCACCGAGGTGATCGGCGTCGTTATCCCCTCCCTCACCAACAACGTGTTCGCCGACGTCCTGCGCGGCATCTACGATTCGCTCGAAGGCAGCCGCTACAGCATTCAGCTTGCCAACACCCGCTACAGCATCCTGCAGGAAGAAAAACTGCTGCAGCTGTTTCGCGCCCAGAAGCCGGCGGGACTGATCGTCACCGGCATCAACCAGACCGCGGCTTCCCGCGCGATCCTGGAGTCGATGAACTGCCCGGTCACGCAGATCATGGAGATCGGCGACGCCCCGGTCGACATGATGGTGGGTTTCTCGCATTACGATGCGAGTTCTGCGGCGATTTCGCACATTCTCGCGCAGGGCCGCCGTCGGATCGGTTTCCTCGGCGCGCGCATGGACCCACGCGTGCAGCGGCGGTTCGAAGGCTACCGCGATGCGATGCAAGCGGCCTCGCTGTTCGATCCCAACCTGGTCGTCACCACGTCGATCCCGACCACGGTCACCCTCGGCAGCACGCTGTTCGCCGACCTCATTGCGCGGGCGCCGGATATCGACGCCGTGTTCTGCGTCAACGATGACCTCGCGCTCGGCGTGTTGTTCGAATGCCAGCGCCGCCGGATTTCGGTTCCCAAGGATATCGCCATCGTCGGCTTCAACGACCTCGAATTCATGGCAACCGCCGTCCCCTCGCTGACCAGCGTGCGCACCAACCGCTACGAAATGGGCCGGCACGCCGTCACCATGGTGATCGACGCCATCGAAGGACGCCGCCCCGAGGCGCCGGTCCTCGACCTCGGTTTTCAACTGATGGTGCGCGAAAGCTCGACGATGTCGGATGCGTAAGGACCGCAGAACGGCATATGAATAACGGCGATCAAAAAATGGTAGCGCTACCTTTTGGGCCGAACTAAGATCGCGGCGCCCCTTACATTCGCGCTTCGAATTGCAGGGGTCGAACTACCGGGCAAGGTGCGGCCGCCGCCAGATTCCGAGCCCTTTTCAGGTTGCAGTGCGGGAGGAACCAATGAAAAAAGCCGACAACAAGACCAACGGCAAAGGCCGAAAACTTCGCTCGCTCGAGTGGTTCAACAATCCGCATAACCCCGGGATGACCGCACTCTATCTCGAGCGCTACCTCAATTACGGCCTGACTCGCGAGGAATTGCAGTCCGGCAAGCCGATCATCGGCATCGCCCAGACCGGCAACGACCTGTCGCCCTGCAACCGCCACCATCTGGAACTGGCCCATCGCGTCCGCGAAGGCATCCGCGAAGCCGGCGGCATCGCGATGGAATTCCCGACCCATCCGATTCAGGAGACCGGCAAGCGCCCGACCGCGGCGCTCGACCGCAACCTCGCCTATCTCGGCCTGGTCGAAATCCTGTTCGGCTACCCGCTCGACGGCGTGGTGCTGACCACCGGCTGCGACAAGACGACACCGGCCTGCCTGATGGCGGCCGCGACCGTCAATCTGCCGGCGATCGTGCTCTCGGGCGGACCGATGCTGAACGGCTGGTTCAACGGCGAGCGCACCGGCTCCGGCACCGTGGTCTGGAAAGCGCGCGAACGGCTCGCCGCCGGCGAAATCGACTACGACCAGTTCATCGACATTGTCGCCTCCTCCGCGCCCTCGGTCGGCCACTGCAACACCATGGGCACCGCCTCGACCATGAATTCGCTCGCCGAAGCGCTCGGCATGTCGCTGCCGGGATGCGCGGCGATCCCCGCGCCCTATCGCGAGCGCGGCCAGATCGCCTACGAGACCGGCAAGCGGATCGTCGAGATGGTCTGGGAGGATCTGAAGCCGTCCGACATCCTGACCCGCAAGGCGTTCGAGAACTGCATCGTCGTCAATTCGGCGATCGGCGGCTCCACCAACGCGCCGATCCACATCAACGCGCTGGCGCGGCATATCGGTGTGGAGTTGTCGATCGACGACTGGCAGAAACATGGCCACAAGGTTCCGCTGCTGGTGAACATGCAGCCGGCCGGGTTCTATCTCGGCGAGGAATATCACCGCGCCGGCGGCGTGCCCTCGGTGGTGCGCGAACTGATGGCGCACAAACTGATTCATGAGGACGCCGCCACCGTCAACGGCCGCACCATGGGCGACAACTGCCGCGAGGCGCCGAAGCCCGATGGCGATGTGATCTGGAGCTACGACAAGCCGCTGGTAAAGGACGCCGGTTTCCTGGTGCTGCGCGGCAACCTGTTCGATTCCGCAATCATGAAGACCAGCGTGATCTCGAAGGAATTTCGCGACCGCTATCTCGTCAACCCGAAGGATCCGAACGCGTTCGAGGGCCGCGCCATCGTGTTCGAAGGTCCGGAGGACTATCACCACCGCATCGACGATCCCGCGCTCGGAATCGACGAGCACTGCGTGCTGTTCATCCGCGGCACCGGGCCGATCGGCTATCCCGGCGGCGCCGAGGTCGTCAACATGCAGCCGCCGACCGCCCTGATCAAACGCGGCATCCTCTCGTTGCCCTGCATCGGCGACGGCCGGCAGTCCGGCACCTCGGGCTCGCCCTCGATCCTCAACGCCTCACCGGAAGCCGCCGCCGACGGCGGGCTCGCGATCCTCAAGACCGGCGACAAGGTTCGCATCGACCTCAACAAGGGTTCGGCCAACATCCTGATTTCGGATGCGGAAGTCACGAAGCGCCACGCCGACCTGAAGGCCAAGGGTGGCTTCGGTTATCCGGCGCACCAGACGCCGTGGCAGGAGCTTTACCGCTCGACGGTCGGCCAGCAATCCACCGGCGCCTGCATGGAGCTGGCGACGCGCTATCAGGACATCGCCGGCAAGGTCGGTGTCGCGCGGGATAATCATTAGCTAAAACTGTCATTGCCGGGCTTGACCCGGCAATCCATCGCTCTTGTGAAGATGGATACGCGGGTCAAGCCCGCGTATGACGACCTGAACAATTCGAAGGAGAAAGAAATCATGTCAGACCGCCTGAAGGGCAAGCGTGCGTTCGTCACCGCTGCCGCTGTTGGAATTGGCCGCGCCTGCGCGGTGGCTTTCGCGCGTGAAGGCGCGACGGTGTTCGCGACCGATATCGACGAAAGCAAGCTCGCCGCGCTGAAGAGCGAAGGCATTGCCGAGACAGCCAGGCTCGATGCCCGCGACAGCGCCGCGGTGGCTGCGATGGCCAAGCGCGTCGGCAAGACCGACATCCTGCTCAACGCCGCCGGCTTCGTGCACCATGGCAGCGTGCTGGAATGCTCCGACGAGGACTGGGATTTCTCGTTCGACCTCAACGTCAAGTCGATGCATCGCACGATCCGCTCGTTCCTGCCGGGCATGCTGGAGAACGGCGGCGGCTCGATCGTCAACATCTCGTCTGCCGCCGGCGTGTTCAAGGCGGCACCGAACCGTTACGTCTACGGCGCCACCAAGGCCGCGGTCGCGGCGCTGACGCGTGCGGTCGCCGTCGACTTCATCACCAAGGGCGTGCGCTGCAACTGCATCTGCCCCGGCACCATCGAAACCCCCTCGATGCTGGACCGCGCCGCGGCCGCCGGCCCCAACGGCCGCGAGATGTTCATCGCGCGGCAGCCGATGGGCCGGCTCGGCACCGCCGGGGAAATCGCCATGCTCGCCGTCTATCTCGCCTCGAACGAAAGCGCGTTCACGACCGGCGTTGCCCACATCATCGACGGCGGCTGGACGCTGTAAGTTTAAAGGACTCATCACATGAACAAGATCGATCTGAACGGTCGCGTCGCCGTCGTCACCGGCGGCGCCCAGGGCTTTGGCCGCGCCATCGCCGAACGTTTCGTCGCCTCCGGCGCCAAGGTCGCGATCTGGGATCACGACCTCGCCTTCGCGGAGAAGACCGCGAAAGAGATCGGCCCCAATGTCTCCGCCTTCAAGGTCGACGTCTCCGACCTCGATGCGGTTCAGCAGGTAACCGATGCGACGCTGAAGACGTTCGGCAAGATCGACATCCTCGTCAACAATGCCGGCATCGCCGGGATCAACAAGACGGTGTGGGAGACCGACCTCGCCGAATGGCGCAAGGTGATGAGCATCAACCTCGACGGCCCCTTCATCTGCTGCAAGGCGGTGGTTCCGGCGATGCTGAAACAGAAGTACGGCCGCATCATCAACATCGCCTCCATTGCCGGCAAGGAGGGCAACCCCAACGCTGCGCATTATTCGGCTTCCAAGGCCGGCGTGATCGCGCTGACCAAATCGCTCGGCAAGGAATTGGCGCAGCACGACATCCTCGTCAACGCGGTGACACCCGCGGCGGCCAAGACCGCGATCTTCGACCAGCTCACGCAGCAGCACATCGACTTCATGCTCTCCAAGATTCCGAAGGCGCGCTTCGTGCTGGTGGAAGAACTCGCGGCGATGGTGGCGTGGCTGGCGTCGGAAGACTGCGCCTTCTCGACCGGCGCGGTGTTCGACATCTCCGGCGGTCGCGCGACCTACTGACGTGGGCACCATCCGGCAAGGCGGATGCCTGTGCGGCGCGGTCCGGTTCACCACCGACGGTGAACCGGTCAACGTTCGCATCTGCCACTGCCGCACCTGCCAGAAGGCGATGGGCTCGCCGTTCTATGCCCGCGCGCTGTTCGACCCCGGCGCGCTCCGCGTCGAGGGCGAGCTCGGTCGTTACCCATCTTCGGAGATCGGCAG
>Ga0209023_10000488_pt1 | contig 59849 bp, 60 predicted proteins | sample LakOneMetagenome_FD_187468 | JGI IMG/M metagenome (GOLD analysis project Ga0209023, IMG submission 187468) | Freshwater and sediment microbial communities from Lake Erie, Canada (SPAdes) (version 2) | ecosystem: Environmental > Aquatic > Freshwater > Lentic | place: Lake Erie, Canada...
TGCGCCCGCGTCGCGCAACGCATCCTGGCCCTGACCGCTGCAATCTGGCACAACGACCACCTCGGCGCCACCATCAAACGATCACTGACCGCCTACGACCACTGACCCCTGGGAATCATTCATCTAGACGGTATGGGCAGGCTGGGGCCTCGCCACATCGAACGTGGGGGATATGCACCCGAATCCAACGCTTGTCATCCATATCCCCCACGTTCGACGAGCCGAACCGGACCAAGCACGAACTTATGACTCGAGACACCACCAGGGCGATCAGCGCAGCTTCAGTTCGACCCCGGTGTCGTCGAAGACACCCACCACGGCATCGAAGAAGGGTCCATCAGCGCCGGCGAACCCGGCCAGGCTCTGTTGTGAATCGTCGCTGTGCCGCCAGACGAACAGGAACGGCCGATCCTCCGGGGTGCCGTAGCCGCCGCGCAGGCAGTCGGCCAGCGCATCGAGATTCCGGCCGAAGTATCCGCCCGGACCGTTGACCGCACGACCGACCTCGGTATAGAAGTCGATGGGCGACTTGATCTTTCGCCCATCGAGCCGATAAGAGACCGGCGTGATCAACGTGCCTCCTGCGTGCCGGAGATCTCGCAGAACGAGTCGTAGTGGTCGCTGGTGTAGAAGTACTGCGGCGGGTCGGTCGGTGGGTTGCCGCCGGTGATGATGCGGCGGGTCGCGCGGTTGGCGGCGCCGGGGGTGACCACCGTGTATTCGTGGTAGTACCCATTGTGCTGCTGGGGCAGATGCCCCTCACGATTCCCGAAGACCACGCCGTCGTTGCGCGGATAGGGAAACGGACCCCCCGAATGGATCAGTCGGACGGTGTCGGCGGCCTCGGGCGGCAGGGACGCGAGGGCACACGTCGCGCCGCCGGGATCCGAGCCGGTTCCGCTCGGGTTCTGGTGTCCACACGGCCAGAGCGCGACCGCGATCAGCACGGCGATCAGCAGACCGACCGCCGACAGCAGTCGCGTGCGGCGTGACCGCATCAACGGACAGGGCTGAAATTGCCGTGGAACCCCTGCGGAATGTGATGCGTCAGTTCAGCGGTGGCAACCGGGCCCCGCTCGAGATCGGCGGCGTCCAGGATCACCAGGCGCGACGTGTGGCTCTGGGCCTGGTACTCGACGGTGAGCAGCCAGCCGTCGTCCTCGGCCGACCCGCCCGGCCGCGGGGTAAATACCGGTTCGCAGAAACTGTTCCCCGAACCTGTTGCGGTGTAGGTGGTTTCGGTGTTGTCCATCAGATCCAGCTTGGTCACCGAATCGTAGAACGCCCGCAGCCGTCCGCGCGTGTTGTAGTACGCGTACCGATGCGGCCGTCCCTCGTAGCCGGGATGGTGCCGCGGGAATTCGCAGGTGCTGTCGCTGAGCGGTTCCCGGAGCACCCGGCCCCAGCCGGTCACCCGGAACCGGGTGAACTGCGACGGTGCGTCGTCGAGCATGCTGGTATGGAACCGCGCCAGGCGGTGCAGCAGCATGCCGCTGTCGTACGTGACGACGTCGATGACGACGTCGTTGCCGTCGTCGTGGGCATTGCTGAGGTGGAACTGCAGGACGGCGTCCATCTCGATCCGGCGGATTCGCCCGCCGTCCCGTGGGACCAGAATGATGCAACTGCCCCGTTCTGGTCGGTATCGCATGGAATCGCCGATCGACTCCAGGCCCAGCGCCACCGGCAGCGCCCTGGGGATGATCGGTGAGACAACGAACACCAGGTAGCGCTCGGTTATCGCGAAGTCGTGCACCATGGCGGCATACGGCATGGGTGCCGAGCGGAAATGCCGTAGGGCGCCGCGCCGGTCGGTGCGGTAGATGCGCAGATGCGGCCGCGGGAAGAGCTCGACGCCGAAGTTGAACATGGCGCCGGTGCGCGGGCACCTGCTCGGGTGCGCCGAGTACGCACCCAACCATCGCAACTGCCCGCCGAACCGGCGTACTCCGAGGGTCTCCAGGGAGTGGGGTCGATCTCGTGCGGCGGCCCGCCCTCCCACAACGCATAGAGATGCCCGGCGTGTGCAACGACGTTGGTATTGGCCAGATTCGGTGGCGGGCGGGCGATGTTCCTCGACACCCCGCCGGCCGCGGCAGTGCCCAGGTGCCGGGTGCCGCCCTTACCGAGGAAATGCCGGGTGTGGACATACCTGTTCCGGAAGTGCACGCCGTCGTCGTCGATCCGGAAGGCCGACAGCATGCCGTCGCCGTCGAAGAGATGCCGCAGCGGACGGCCGGTGTGGTCCTCCCAGCGTCCCGGGCCGTTGCGGTACAGGGTGCCGCGCAGTTGGTCGGGGATGACGCCGTCGACCTGCTCGACGCGGTAGTTGTGTTCGGCGTGCTGCGGTTCGCTGACGCCCAGGCTGAGCAGGTCCGCGGCGGCCAGTGAGGTCACCGTGTCGGTGGCGGCCGATCGCTCGGCCACCGGCAGCGACGTCAGGTAGCGACGCAGTTCCGGCAGATCCTCGAGTCCTGCCTCCGACGTGGATGAACCCTGTGCGACCATCCACGCTCCTCCCGAAAGTGAAATCGACGGTTGTCAACTTACTCCGTGGTGAGCACCAGGTCCATGACCGGTCGAGTTCTGCTGTACTGCAACGGGTTTCAGCTGAGGTTGAGGAAACTGCCGTTGATCCAGACCCCCCAGTGACCGCCCGGTGTCGGCCCGGTCCACCAGACCACGGGCTGACCCAACCAGCTCTCGGCCGGCATGCGGGGCGCCCACGGCGGCGGCACTTCGGGGGCTGGGTGCGCGACCGGGTCTGCGTGGACCACCGGTGCGCCCGGGCCGGCCGACGCACCCCCGAGTGCACCGGCCACCGCGACGGCGGCTACGAACGTCTTGGCGAGTTTCGTCACGACCACCGCCGCAGCCTACCTCCGTCGGGTCGCGCTCAGTTGCGGCGCTTGGCGCCGTTCAGGTCGATCGCGGACCGGACCAGGCGGCGCAACGCCCCGCACCAGCGCGGCCACGTCGTCGGCGTAGTGGTCCATGTCGTGACCGTCGGCAACCTGCGTGAAGCCCGCCTCCCCCGCCCGCAGACGATCCGTGCGCTCGGCACGCCCGAGGCCGACGCTCGCCCTATGCTGCCCTCATGACGGAAGCCCCTTCGCGGCCCTCCAGCATCGGCGTCCTCACCAGCGGCGGTGACGCCCCCGGGATGAATCCGGCAGTGCGCGCGGTCATCCGGACCGCGTTGCACCACAACATCGACGTGTACGCGATCCACGAGGGTTACCTCGGTCTTGTCGGAGGCGGTGACCTGATCCGCCGGATGGAGCGCATCGACGCCGACGGGATCCTGCACAAGGGCGGCACCGCCATCGGCACCGCGCGGTCCAAGGAGTTCCGGACCCGGGAGGGCCGGCTGAAAGCGGCGCGCAACATGGTGGACCGAGGCATCGACGCCCTGGTGGTGATCGGCGGCGACGGCAGCCTCACCGGCGCCAACGTGTTCCGGGAAGAGTGGCCCGGGCTCCTGGCCGAGCTGGTCGAGGCCGGCGAGATCACCGTCGAGGCGGCCGCCGAGTACCCGGTGCTGCGGATTGTCGGGCTGGTCGGATCCATCGACAACGACATGTCCGGCACCGACATGACGATCGGTGCCGACACCGCACTGCACCGCATCGTCGAGGCGATGGATGCGCTGCGCAGCACCGCGTCCAGCCATCAGCGCTCGTTCGTCATCGAGGTGATGGGCCGGCACTGCGGCTACCTGGCGGTGATGGCCTCGCTGGCCACCGCCGCCAACTGGGTGCTGATCCCCGAGAATCCACCGGGACCCGACTGGCCCGAGAAGATGTGCCACGACATCCGGGCCGGCCGGGAGGGCGGCCGGCGCCAGAGCGTCGTGGTGGTGGCCGAGGGCGCCCACGACATCGACGGCAATCCGATCACCGCCGAGCAGGTCAAGGGACTGCTGGAGAGCGAACTCGGCGAGGACACCCGGATCACCATCCTCGGTCACGTGCAGCGCGGCGGCGCCCCCAGCGCGTTCGACCGTTACCTGGCCACCCTGGTCGGCCACGCCGCGGTGGAACGCCTGCTCGAGGATCCACCCGACGCCCCGGCGCAGCTGATCGGGCTGCGCGGCAACCGAGTGGTCACCACTCCCCTGATGGAATGCGTCGAGCAGACCCATGCGGTGGCCGAGCGGGTCAAGGCGCGGGACTTCGAGGGTGCAATGTTGTTGCGCGGCGGTAGTTTCCGTCAGTCCTACAAGATCCTGCAGACCATCCAGCAGGCCGCGCCGCGCCCGACCGCGCCCGGTCGGCGCCGGTTCCGGATCGGCATCGTGCACGCCGGCGGACTGGCGCCGGGCATGAACAACGCGGTGCGCGCCGCGGTGCGGCTCGGCCTGGACCGCGGCTACACGGTGCTGGCCATCAAGAACGGCTTCCGTGGCCTGCGTGACGGCGAGGTCCAGGAACTGGGCTGGATGGACGTCAGCGGCTGGGTCTCCGACGGCGGTGCCGAGATCGGCACCAACCGCTACATTCCCAGCGGTGCGGCCATCGAACAGATCGCCAAGCAGGTCACCGCGCACCGCATCGACGGACTGATCGTCGCCGGTGGCCGGGTCGGCTACCAGTCGGCATACGTGCTGCACAAGGCGCGCGACGCGTACTCGGCCCTCGACATCCCGATCGCGTGCATGCCGATGACGATCAACAACGACGTCCCCGCGACCGAGCTGAGCATCGGCAGCGACACCGCCCTGAACAGCATCATCGCCGACGTCGACAAGATCCGGCAGTCCGCCGTGGCCACCCGGCGGGTGTTCGTCATCGAGGTGATGGGCCGCGACTGCGGATATCTCGCGCTGCTGAGCGGGCTAGCGTCGGGCGCCGAGCGAATCTACATGCCCGAGACCGGGATAACGCTCGACGATCTCACCGCCGACATCGCGGCGCTCGCCTCCGGCTTCCGGTCCGGCGAACGCCTCGGGCTGATCATCCGCAGCGAGGGCGCCGACCCGGTCTACAACACCGGGTTCATCACGGCGCTGTTCGAGAAGGAGGGCGGCGACCTGTTCGACGCCCGCCAGGCCATCCTCGGTCACATCCAGGAGGGCGGCGATCCGTCCCCGTTCGACCGCATCCACGCCACCAGCCTGACGGCCCGGTGCGTCGAGTTCCTCTCCGAACAGCTCGAGGCCGGCGGCCGCGCCAGTGCGATGGTCGGCTTCCAGTCCGGGCGGCTGCAGTTCACCGACCTGACCTCCTATCCCTCGCTGGTCGACCCGGAGACCCGGCGCCCGATCGAACAGCGCTGGATGGACCGCGTCACGCTGGCCGAGATCATGCGCGGCTGACGCGACCTCCCGCACGGCCGTCCGACAGCGGGATGTGTCCACCGCGATCGGGGTGTTTCAGGTCCGGGCGGCCGGCCTGCGCACGAAGTTTCCGCCGCTGCGAACGCTCGATGCGGATCCGGGGAACCTGCGGCCTGCGACCATGAGCTTCATCGGACGCGAGGCTGAACTCGAAAAGGTGCAAGTCGCGCTCGGGCGCATCTGCTGGTGACGTTGACCGGGACGGGCGGGATCGGCAAGACCCGCCTGGCGCTGGAGATCGCAGCGCAGCAGGTCGACGAATTCCCCGACGGGGTCTGGTTTTTCGACTTGGCCGCGGTCGCCGATCCTGCGGCGGTTCCAGACGCGGTGGCCGCGGTGTTGGGCATCGTGCAACAGCCGGGAAAGAGCGTGGCCGACAGCGTCGCAGCCGCGTTGGAGGGCAGGGTCCGGTTGTTGGTGTTCGATAACTGGGAGCACGTCCTCGCCGCCGGAGCCGGTTTGGTCGAGGCGATCCTCGTGCACGCGGCGACGATCAAGATTGTTGCGACGAGCCGCGAAGGTTTGAGGGTGCGCGATACCCATACCCTCACCGCGGCATCGCTCGTCGCCACACTGGCGGTTGTCAGGGCCGGTGAGGAGGCGCGGGCCGCCGCGAATGGGCTGATCGAAGCCGCCAACAACCCCGATGCGCTCTCCAACACGCTTCGCGCCTAAGGTTTTGCCGTCCGCGATGCTGATCCCGTCCGCGCGCTGGAAGCCCCGCGCCGGGGGCTGGTGATCGCCCAGGGCGGCGGCAACCGTTTCATCGAATCACAACTGGCCACCCGGTTGTCCAGCTGGAGTCCGAATACGGCGACCCGCTGACGGCGCTCGATCACATGACTCTGGCCATCCGCAACTACCACGACTCCGGCAACGCCACCTACATCCCTCTTGCCCTGGCGCCCCTGGCGGTATTCCTCCACCGCCTCGGACGCCTGCAACCGGCGATCACCATCGCCGGCTTCGCGCTCAGCCCCTTTACTGCGTCGGCATTCTCCGCGCTCGGCACCGCGATGACCTACCTGCGTGATGTGCTCGGCGAGGAGACCTACGAATCGCTCGCCCACCAGGGTGAGACGATGAGCACCGCCGCGATGGTGACATACGCCTACGACCAAATCGACCAGGCCCGAACGGAACTCGAACGCCACGGGTGAACTCCGTGCGAGTCGGTATTGCGAGTCGGTATTGCGAGTCGGTATAGCGTGGTAGAGTCGAACGTATGTACTGCTTATCTGCTTGAGTGGACCTATGCTGGTCAGAATGGGTATCGCAGATGGTGGGCCGGTCGGTGGAGTCGACTATCCGCGGACGTTCCAGGAATTTCGGACGTGGTTTCCCGATGACGCGGAGTGCCTGAGTTACCTGGCGAATCTGCGCTGGCCAGAGGGCTTTCGCTGCCCTGCGTGTGGCGGTGATCGGGCGTGGCAGACTTCGACGCAACACTGGAAATGCGTAGCGTGCGGGCGCAAGACGTCGGTGACTGCCGGGACGATCTTTCACCGCACCCGTACGCCGCTGACCACGTGGTTTGCCGCCATCTGGTTGGTCACTTCGCAAAAGAACGGGGCGTCGGCGCAGAACCTGCACGACATGCTTGGGCTGGGTTCCTACGAGACCGCGTGGACGTGGTTGCACAAACTGCGCCGCGCGATGGTGCGTCCGGATCGCGAACAACTCCGCGGCGTCGTGGAGGTTGACGAGTCGTTCATCGGTGGCCGTGCGACCGGCAGATTGGGCGGTTCCACCTCCAAGGTCCCGGTGATGATTGCCGTGGAAAACGTTGGTACAGAGGTAAATCGAAAGTTACGACTTGGCCGAGTACGGTTGGCCGTCGCGGACGCGCCCGGTTCCAAACAGCTCGTGGATTTCGCCCGGAATAGTGTCGAACCGGGGTCGCTGATCCGCACCGACGGCGCCCGAATGTTCCGTGCGCTGGCCAATGAGGGCTACCAACACGAATACATCTCTGGCTACAGTGCCCCTGAACCGGGCCATGTCACGCTGCCAGGCCCGCATCGAGTCGCTTCATTGCTCAAATGCTGGAATGCCGGCACCCACCACTACCGCGTGGAACGCGAGCACCTGCCGTACTACCTCGACGAGTTCACCTTCCGGTTCAATCGGCGCAGTTCAAAGGCTCGCGGAGTGCTGTTCTACCGGCTCTTGCAGCAGGCGGTGAACACCGATCCGCACCCACTGGCCGACCTCATCGGCGGCGTTGACGCCCACTCTACGACGGCAAACCATCCGAGCATGCATCCTCAAAAAGCCTTACCTAGCAACATTTTTGGAGAGTTCTGACCGATAGGTCCACTTAAGCAGATAAGCAGTACGTATGTTCGATAGCGAGAAACGGCGCGCAGCGCGGGCAAAGCTGACGCCGAGTACGCCGGTGACGACGTCACTCTTGGACCGGATCCGGGATGCATCCCGTGCCGAGTCACAGGCGGTCGCAGAGAAGTTGGTTGCAGTGGCCGATCTGCATGAGCAGCGGGCGGCTTCCTTTGCCGAGCGTGATGAGTGGGCCGTCGATGTATGGGAGGCCGTCGCAGCCGAGGTCGCCGCGGCGCTGCGCACCAATGTCGGGATGGGCTATAGCTGCCTGCGCTACGCCATGGCCATGCGGTTGCGGCTGCCGAAGCTCGGCAAGACGTTCGAAGCGGGTGACATCGACTTCCGCTTGTTCCAGGCCGCGGTGTTCCGGACACATCTGATCGAGGATCCAGAGGCGCTGGACGCCGTCGATGCCCAGTTGGCGGCGCGGGCGCCCCGCTGGCCGTCGATGAACCGGCGCAAGCTGTCGGCAGCCATCGACAAGGTCGTGGCGAAGGTGGACAAGGACGCAGTGCGCCGGGCCCGAGACAACGCCGAGGATCGCCACATTTCCTTCTATTCTGGCAGCGGCGGCCTTGGTGAATTGAGCGGGCACATCTTCGATACTGCGGGTCTCGCACTGAACGGGCGTCTCGACGAGCTGGCCGCGACGGTGTGCGACGGCGATCCGCGCACTCGCGACCAGCGGCGGGCAGACGCGGTCGAGGTGGTGGCCCTCGGCGGCGAGCGGCTGGGCTGCCGCTGCGGGGCCGGTGATTGTGCGTCCGGCAGCACTGGGCGGCCCGCTAATAATGTGGTGATCCACGTCGTCGCCGACCAGGAAACACTCGACGGCACTGCCGAGGAGCCGGGCTACGTGATCGGAAGTGACGTGTTGATTCCCGCCGAGGTGTTGCGCGAGCTGGCCGAGAACGCGGCCCGTCGGCCGATCATCCCGCCGTGGGATGCGGCACCCGAATCCGGGTACCGGCCGTCGCGGGCGCTGGTCGATTTCGTGCGATGCCGGGATCTGACCTGTCGGGCGCCGGGCTGTGATCAGCCTGCGGTTGGCTGCGACATCGACCACACCGTGCCCCACGGCAAGGGCGGTGCCACGCACCCTTCGAATCTCAAATGCCTTTGCCGCCTTCATCATTTGCTGAAAACATTCTGGGGTTGGCAGGACGAGCAACTGCCCGACGGCACCGTGATATGGACCATGCCGGGCGGCGAGCGCTACGTCACCACGCCCGGCAGTGCCTTGCTGTTCCCCAGCCTGTGCCGTCCCACGGGCAACCTGCCCATCCCGCAGCCCCGGCGTTCCGGGTGCGCCGACCGCGGTGTGATGATGCCCCGGAGGGCGCGGACCCGGGCCAAGTCCCGCGCACAGGCCATCGCGGACGAGCGTCGACACAACCGTGACCGTCGACTCGCCCGCAGCCTGTGGCCCACCGACTACTTCGACGCTCCGGTCCTTGCGGAGGGTGAAGCCATTCCAGGAGCGGACCCGCCGCCGTTCTGAGTTGGGCGGGCTTCACCCAGGCCACCGGGGTAGGTTGCCCGGGTGGATAAGTTCGTGCCGTCCCTCGACTGGGGCAATGCGCTGGTCGACTCATTGCTATGGATTGTCAAGGCCTGGTCGGTAGCTGCCGTCGCCACCATGGTGGCGCTGGTCCTCATCGCGCGATTCACCGAGTGGGGCCGGCAGTTCTGGTACATCACCCGCGGCTATTTCGTCGGGCGAGACAGCATCGTCGTCTGGCTCTGGCTGGCCGGCCTGCTGTTGTCGGTCATCATCGGTGTCCGACTCTCGGTGTTGTTCAGTTACCAGGGCAACGACATGTCCACCAGTTTTCAGGTCATCGCCGCGGGTCTGGGGGGTGATGAGGCGGTCCGGCAATCGGGTGGTCGCGGTTTCTGGATGGCGTTGGGGATCTTCGCAGTCCTCGCCACGCTCAGCATCGCCCGGTTGATGATCGACCTCTACCTGGCACAGCGGTTCATGCTGCGATGGCGCGCGTGGCTGACCGATCAACTCACCGAAAACTGGCTGGCCGGCAAGGCGTTCTATCGCGCGCGGTTCATCGATGACACCATCGACAATCCGGACCAGCGCATCCAGGCCGACATCGACATCTTTACAGCTGGCGTCAACTCGCAGCCGAACAAGCCGAACAACACCTCGACAGCCACGCTGCTGTTCGGCGCGGTCTCCGCGATCACGTCGATGATCTCGTTCACGGGCATCCTGTGGAATCTCTCGGGCCCGGTGACCATGCCGTTCATCGGCTTCACGCTGCCGAAGGCGATGTTCGTGATCGGCATCGTCTACATCGTGTTCGCGACCGGCATCGCGTTCTGGGTGGGGCGCCCGATCATTCGATTGTCGTTCGACAACGAGAAGTACAACGCGGTCTTCCGGTACGCGCTGGTGCGGCTGCGCGATGCTTCCGAGGCGGTGGCCTTCTATCGCGGCGAGGTCGCCGAACGCGCGGGGCTGCGCCAGCGCTTTGCGCCCGTCGTCGCCAATTACAAGAAGTACGTCAACCGGATGACGGGCTTCTACGGCTGGAACGTATCGATCACGCAGGCGCAGGAACTGATCCCCTACCTGGTGCAGTTCCAGCGGTTCTACAACGGTGAGATCACCCTGGGCGCGCTGTCCCAGACCGCCGACGCATTCCGGCAGATCCTCACCGGCCTATCCTTCTTCCGCAACGCCTACGACGACTTCGCCGGCTACCGCGCGGCGATCATCCGGCTCTACGGATTGGTGATCGCCAACGAAGAGGGCCGCGAACTTCCGTCGCTGACAGTGACGCCCAGCGTCCGTGGTCAGGTCGAGCTCGACGACGTCGAGGTCCGCAAGCCTGATGGCACCCAGCTCATCAATCCGATCGACCTGCAGTTGAGCTCCGGCGACACCCTGGTGATCACCGGCAAGTCGGGAACCGGGAAGACGACGCTGCTGCGCAGCCTCGCCCAGTTGTGGCCGTTCACCAGTGGCACGCTGCACTGCCCGGCGGGCCCCAACGAAACGATGTTCCTGTCGCAGCTCCCCTATGTCCCGCTCGGTGACCTGCGGGCCGTGTTGTCCTATCCCAGCGAACCGGGCGACATCCCCGACGACGAACTGACCGCGATGCTTATCGACGTCGCGCTGCCGCATCTGGCGGGCCGGCTCGACGAGGTCGCCGACTGGGCGAAGGTGCTCTCCCCCGGTGAGCAGCAGCGCGTCGCGTTCGCGCGCATCCTCCTGACCAAACCAAAGGTCGTGTTCCTCGACGAGGCATCATCGGCACTCGACGCCGGCCTGGAGACGATGCTCTACCGGATGGTGCGCGACCGGCTGCCGAATACGATCATGGTCAGCGTCGCGCACCGGGCCACCGTGGCCGATCACTGCACCCAGGAGCTGAAGCTGGAGGGCGATGGGTCCTGGCAGCTCGGCCCGGTCGAGGGGGTCGCCTCGGTTCCGGTCTAGCCCGCTGCGCGGGCTCCGGCGCGCCGGCCGAAGAACGACCCCTCGCCGAGCTGGGTTCCACTGGCGTAGCTCTTACCGTCCTCGGCGATGTTCGACGCGCAGGCGCCCACCGCGTACAGACCGGGCACCGGTGTCTTGTCGGGGCGCAGAACCTCACCGTCGATCGACACCGCCAGACCGCCCATGGTGAAGCCGGAGTACATCGCGCGGCCCAGGGATAGGTCGAACACCGCCCACGGTCCGTGGTCCTGTGCCGCCAGGTAGTCGGGCTGCTTGTGGAAGTCGGGATCCTCGCCCGCCGCGGCGTTCGCGTTGTAGCGCTCGAGCGTGGCAGCCAGGTTGCCGGCCGGAATGCCAAGGGCGGCTTCCATTTCCGCGACGGTCTCATAGCCGTCGAGGAACTTGATCAACGGCATCTCCGGCATCTCGGTGTGCGCCTCGTCGACGATCAGGTACGCGGTCTGCTCGGGTTGTTCGAGCACGAACGCCGAGGTGCGGGAGTGGTAGGAGTCCTCGGCGACGAACCGCTGGCCGTCCTTGTTGACGATGACGCCGGTGAGCAGGATTTCCGGCGGGTACGCGGCGGCGGTGATGAACAGGTGGTCCATGTTGGTGGCCACGCCGCCGGCCGACACACCCAGCCGGATGCCCAGGCCGTCGTCGTTGGGGTTGCCCAGGATGTAGGGCGCCACCATGCCGTGGTGCTTGGTCTTGCGTTCCTGGCCGAGCGCGGGGGTGTATTCCGCCACCATGTCGGGGTTCATCGCAAATCCGCCGGCCGCGATGATCACCGAATTCGCTTTCACTGCAGCGGTTTCGGTGAAGTGCCTCCAGGCGACGCCGACCACTTCTTTCTGCGGGCCGTCCTGCCTCACCACCAAATTGGTCGCACCGGTCTCGTAGCGGAACTGCACCCCCAGATCTCCGGCACGTTTCAGCAACAGCTCGATCACCATGGCCGCGCCGCCGAGCTCGCCGGGCACCGGCACCGAATGACCGCGTGGCGCGGGCGTGGCCTGCTCGCAGAAGGGCCAGACCTTCTCGTTGCCGGTGTAGGACAGCCCCTCGGTGCCCGGCGGTACGACCACCTTGCCGGGGTAGTAGCTCCGCTCGAACTGGAAACCCAGGTCCTCGAGCCAGTTGAAGTGCTCGACGCTGCCGTCGCAGTAGGCGCGGATCTTCGCTAGGTCGGGCTTGCGCGAAACCGCGACGAGATACTTGTACATTTCGTCGGCGGTGTCGGAATGTCCGGTGGCCTGTTGCACGGCCGTCCCGCCGCCGAGGTAGAAGTGCCCGCCGGCCATGGAGGTGGTCCCGCCCGCCGCGGCGGCCCGCTCGAGCACCAGCACGCTGGCGCCCGCGGCGGCGGCGGTCACGGCGGCGCAGCCGCCGGCGATGCCGAAGCCGATCACCACGACGTCGACCTCGTCGGACCAGGTGTCGATGTCAGCGACCGGGACGGTGGCGGGAATGTCGGTGTTCACGGCTTCTCCGGAGGTTTCTGGACAGGAGTCTGGACACTAATATGTCTAGCATTGGAGGATAGCCCAGCCGCTGTCGCAGCAGAAGAACCCGGGTGTACACCCGAGTGGAACACGTTCTAGTGCACGGAGGTGGCCGGGGCTCCGGTCGGCCAGAAGACCGCGGCCGGGAAGCTGCCCCAGGTGCTGTTGAACAGTCCGACCAGCACCGCCCGATTGCCGTCCAGGACGTAGACCGGACCGCCGGAGTCGCCCTTCTGGCTCACCACACCGTTGGTCATGGTGAACCAGCGGTTGTTCACCCGCTCGACGGTTCCGCAGCTCTCACCGGTGACGACGCCGAAATGGCAGATCGGCGCGCCGGCCACCAATCCACCGGCCGCGCCGGATTCGAGGGTCCGACCGTCGGGCAGGACGTCGTTGGCGGCCACGTCGGGATTCAGGGCGATCTGCTGATAGTCCGTGATCACCTGGTCGGTCGCGATGATGGCGCCCTGGCTGATGGTGGTCTGCGAGCTGGTGGTGACGCCGATCGGCCGGCCGCTCCGATCGGTCACCGGCCCGTCGGCGTGGCAGTGTCCCGCGGTGTACGCGACACGTTGCTGGACGTCGACGTATCCCAGCGTGCATAGATTGGTGCCCTGCCGGATCTCCATCCCCGGGAAAGCCGCGACGCCGAGATCGGCACTCGCGACCGGCGACAACGTGCTTGCGGCGGCGAGTGCCGCCATCGAGACGAGAAGTTGTGACCGCATGCCTCATTATTCGACTCTGATCACACTTTCATTACAAAGTGAAAAAGAAGCGGCCCGGTTGCTTGGCAACCGGGCCGCTATCTGATTCCCGAACTTACTCGGGGATTGTCAGCACCTGGCCGGGCTGGATCAGATCCGGGTTGGCCACCCCGCTGGCAGAGGCGATTTTCGGGTACTGATTGCCGTCGCCGTAGAAGCGCTCGGCGATGGCCCACAGGGTGTCACCGGACACCACGGTGTAGGTCCGCGGAGCGGGCGGGGGCGCCGGCGCGGGTGCCGGCGTCTCGACCGCGGCCGGGGCCACCTCTTCGGTTTCGGTCTTCAGTTCCGGCGCCTCTGGCGGCGCTTCGTCGGTCTCGGTCTTGGAGTCCCAGGCCGGGCCGTCGGCCGCGTAGAGGACCAGATTGCGATCGTCCTGCAGCACCAGCTTGACGTTCTTCTTGCCCTTGGTGTCGGTGTGCCAGACGGGCTTGTCCGGGGTGTAGAGGACAAAGTTGCCGTCGGTCTGGACCTCGGCCCGCTCGACGTTCTGGCCGTTGGTGTTGGTGGCCCAGACGGCCTCGCCGCGCGCGGCCAGCACGAGGTTGCCGTCGTCCTGCAGGGTCAGGGTGTAGGCACCGTTGTTGGAAGTGAGCGAATCGCCCTTCCCCAACTTCTGCCCTTCGGTAAGCGTGTCTCCCACGTCCATCCCTTTCGTCCCGTTGTTTCGGGGTTCGTGCCATCCGCCGTGCCCCCGATGGGCCGGCCTCGACGACGGACTCGAGCTTACTCACACTTTGTTTGCCGAAAAGGGTTCAGATCGAAAGGATTTGCAACCCGCTCAGGAATCGAAACCCAGTCCCAGCCGATCCAGGGTTTTCAGGAGTAGATTGCGCTCCCCGTTGTGGTGGTCAGCGCGGTCGAGCGACCACCGGGTGGCCTGAATTCCCATGCTGGCGAGCGGCTCCGGCGGGAAGGGCAGCGGCTTCTCACGGACCATCTGCAGCCGGGTGCGCGCGGTGGGGGAACCCTCGAGCAGGTCCAGGCATACATCGGCGGCGAACCGGGCCGCGGCTACTCCGAGGCCGGTAAAACCGTTGACGTAGGCGAGTCGGCCGCGGTGCGCGGTACCCCAGTGTGCGCAGAACCGGGTGTTGGTGTCGATCGCGCCGGCCCACCGGTGGCTGAACCGCACGTCGTCCAGCGCCGGGAAGGTCAGGAAGAAATGCGCTGCCAGTCGCTCATAGGTCTGCGGCCGGTGCTCGTAGGACGGGTCCACGCGGCGCCCGAAGTGATAGACCGCGTCGTAACCGCCCCAGACGATCCGGTTGTCGGCGGAGAGTCGGTAGTAGTGGAACTGATTGGCGCTGTCACCGACGCCCTGCCGGTGTTGCCAGCCGATCCGGGCGAGCTGGTCGTCGGTCAGCGGCTCGGTCGAGAGCACGTAGTCGTAGACCGGCACGGTGTAGAGCCGGTTGCGGCGGATCAGACTCGGAAAAACGTTGGTGGCCAACATAACCCGCTCGGCCGAGATGATCCCGCCCGGGGTGCCGGCCAGGAGTCCGCCCGGCCGGGTGGACAGGCTCTGGACCGGGGTGTGCTCATGGATCGTGACGCCGGCCCCGGTGCACGCGCGGGCCAGTTCCAGTGCCAACTTCACCGGGTGCACGATCGCGCACGTTTGCGCGCTGAACAGACCGGCGCGGTAGGTCGGCGAGCCGACCTGTGCCCGCGTCGCATCGGCGTCGAGGAACTGGCCCTGACCCTCGTCGGCGGCCTCGCGCAGCCACGGCACCTGGTGGGGCTCGGTGGCTACCGACAGCATGCCGGTCCGCTCCCACTCCACGTCGAGGCCGAGCCGCTCGATGTCGGCCTGCATCCCGTCCAGGTTCTCCAGCCCGAGCGCCTCGAGGGTGCCGATCTCGTCGGGCCAGCGTGACTTCCCGTTCTCGTAGCCGTGGGTGATGCTGGCGTCGACGAATCCGCCGTTGCGCCCGGAGGCGGCCCAACCGATGCGGTCGGCTTCCACCAGCACGATGCGCAGGCCCGGGTTTCGTTCGGCGGCGTGCAGGGCGGTCCAGAGCCCGGTGTATCCGCCGCCGACCACCAGCAGATCGCAATGGGTGGCCTCGGTGAGCGTGGGGTACGCCGGCCGCGGAATATCCAGCCACATCGAGCCGAAGCGGGCATCGGCCAGCGAGCGTCGGACGAGGCCGGGATCTACGGGGCGGTCGAAGGCGGTCTGCACGAGCGGAGCCTACGGCTGCAACGCGTCGACGCGTGGCGACATCGCGACACGGGGCTGCCAGCCCGGCGGGCCGAAGATGAATCCCAGCCGGCTGCGCCAGGTCTTCGCGGCGCGCACGTCGCGCGCGATCGCCGCGTATTCGTGGGTCTGCAGTTTCCAGATGTTGAACGTGTTCACCGGTTTGGTCAGCCCGTAGTGCGGACGGAACAGCTCGGCCTGGAAGGTGCCGAACATCCGGTCCCAGATGATCAGGATGCCGCCGTAGTTCTTGTCCAGATATTCCGGATCCATGCCGTGATGGACCCGATGGTGCGAAGGCGTGTTGAAGATGAATTCGAAAGGGCGCCAAAGCTTCTCGATGCGCTCGGTATGCACCCAGAACTGGTAGATCAGGTTCACCGAGAAGCTGAGGAACACCATCCACGGCGGCACGCCCAACAGCGGCAACGGCAGCCACATCAGGATCTCGCCGCTGTTGTTCCACTTCTGTCGCAGCGCGGTGGCGAAGTTGAAGTACTCGCTGGAGTGGTGGGCCTGGTGGGTGGCCCAGATCAGCCGCACCCGGTGTGCGATGCGGTGGTAGGTGTAGAACAGCAGATCCACGCCGACCAGTGCGATGACCCACGTGTACCACGACGTGGCCGGCAGGTGCCACGGTGCGACGTAGGCGTAGACGGCCGCGTAACCGAGCAGGGCGAGGAATTTCCAGGCGGCGGTGGTCGCGACGGACACCAGCCCCATCGAGATGCTGGCCCATGCGTCCCGGCGTTCGTAGTTACCGTCCTCGAGCTTGCGGGCGGCGGTCCACTCCAGCACCAGCAGCAGTAGGAAGAACGGGACCGCGAACAGCACGGGATCGCGCATCTGCGGCGGGAGTGCCGAGAGCATGTCGGAGACCGCGTTCACGTCGCTGAGTGTAACCCAGGATCCGGTCTTGTTAGACATTGTGTCAATAACGCGTCACCGTATTCTGCGGGCGTGCAGAAGTGGACATTGCTGACCGCGGCGATCGGCAGTGAGGTCGCGGGAACCGTGGCGTTGCGGGCGTTCCAGGATGACGGCCGCTGGATCGCGCTGGTCGTCCCCGGCTACCTCGCCTCGTTCGTGTTCCTGGCCAGAGTGTTGCGGGCCGGGATGCCGGTCGGTGTCGCCTACGGCATCTGGGGCGCCTGCGGAACCGCGCTGACCGCGGTCCTGGGCACGGTGATCTTCGGGGAACCATTCACGATGCTGATCCTGGTGGGCATCGTGCTGATCATCGGCGGGGTGCTGCTCGTCGAGCTCGGCTCACACCGGGCCGAACAGTGATGTGGTGGGTGCTGGCTGCGGCCATCGCGGTCGAGGTCTGCGCGACGCTGGCGCTGCGGGCGTCCGACGGCTTCCGCAAGAAGGCGTGGCTGATCCCGGTGATCATCGGCTACCTGCTGTCCTTCGCTCTGTTGTCGTACGCCTTGGCCCTGGGAATGCCGGTCGGCATCGCCTACGGCATCTGGACGGCGTGCGGGGTCGCGTTGGTGGCCGTGACCGCCCGGTTCCTGTTCGGGGAGCCGCTGACCCCGCTGATGGGCGCCGGTATCGGCCTGATCGTCGCCGGCGTGGTCATTATCGAGCTGGTCGGCCCGCACTGAACCGCTGTTCGCCTCCAGCGGCCCGGCCGCGAACGCCGCGACCGACAGGCCGAAGGCCGTATTCGACAGTGCCAGTTGGGCCTTGATCTCCGGATAGCGCGGCAGCAGCCCGGCGGACAGCGTTCCGTTCGACAGGAACATCACCCCGACGGCGGCGCGGGCCCGACGGTCGCGTATCGCGGGTGGGGGCACCCTCGCACGATAGGTCAGCCCCGTCTTGGCCCTCGTGGCGACGGATCGGCGCGCAGCTAGCAAGATCAAGGGCATGACGGAGCAGGTGCTGGCCGAGCTGGCTCGGCGGTTCGCGGTGGCCACGGAGTTCGACGATTGGATCGGCCAGCGGGTTTCCGTCGACGAGGAAACGCTGGTGTCGGTGCTCGCCGCCCTCGGTGTCCCGGCGGGCAGCGCGGACGAGCGGGCCGCGTCGTTGATCGCTCACGATCGCACCCACTGGGGCCGGATGCTGCCCCCGACCATCGTCGGGACGAGCGGTGCGGAGATCACCTTCTGGGTGCACGTGGACCACGGCGCCGCGGTGCGGGTGTGGATCCGGCTCGAGGACGGCAGTGTGCGACCGTTCGTCCGGCAGCTGGAGAACTTCACTCCCCCATACGATCTCGACGGTCGACTGGTCGGGGAGGCTACCTTCGCGCTACCCGCGGATCTGCCGTTGGGGTATCACCGGGTGTACGCGCAGAGCGGCGCCGAGGAATCGAGTGCGGCATTGATCGTCACACCCGGGTGGCTCGGGCTGCCCGAACGGATGGGCCGCCGCCGGCTGTGGGGCCTGGCCACCCAGCTCTACAGCGTCCGCTCCGCACGATCGTGGGGCATCGGCGATCTGACCGACCTGGCCGATCTGGCCGTGTGGTCGGGCGCCGTGCACGGCGCCGGGTATCTGCTGATCAATCCGCTGCATGCGACCGCGCCCACCAGGCCGATCGAGCCGTCTCCCTACCTGCCGACCTCGCGGCGCTTCGTCAGCCCGCTGTACCTGCGCGTCGAGGCGATCCCCGAGTACGCCGACCTGCCCAGCCGGGAGCAGGTACGAAAGCTGCATGCCCGGTTGATCGGCCGGGTCGGCAGCCTCGACGGGATCGACCGGAACACCTCCTGGAAGGCCAAGGAGCGCGCGCTGAAGAAGGTCTACCGGGTCCCTCGCTCGGCCGGCCGGCAGTTGGCGTACGACGCCTATCGGGCCCGCGAGGGCGCTGCGCTGGATGCGTTCGCCACCTGGTGCGCGCTGGCCGAGCGCTACGGTGACGACTGGCACACCTGGCCGGCCGAACTTCGTCACCCGGAGGCCGCGGGCGTGGCCGAATTCGCCGAGAAGAATTGGCGCACAGTCGATTTCCATCGCTGGATGCAATGGCAGCTGGACGAGCAGCTGGCAGCGGCGCAGACCGCGGCGGTCGGCGCGGGCATGCCGCTGGGAATCATGGCCGATCTGGCGGTGGGCGTGCACCCCGACGGCGCCGACGCGTGGGCACTGCAGGACGTGCTGGCCCTGGGCGTGACGGCCGGCGCGCCGCCGGACGAGTACAACCAGCTCGGTCAGGACTGGTCGCAGCCGCCGTGGCGACCCGACCAGCTCGAGGCCGGCGAATACCTGCCGTTCCGGGCGCTGATCAGCGCCGTGCTGCGGCATGCGGGCGGGGTGCGCATCGACCACATCATCGGGCTGTTCCGGTTGTGGTGGATACCCGAGGGCGCGCCCCCGACCGCGGGCACCTATGTGCGCTACAACCACGAGGCGATGATCGGCATCGTGGCACTCGAAGCCCATCGTGCCGGTGCGCTGGTGGTCGGCGAGGACCTGGGCACCGTCGAACCCTGGGTACGGGACCACCTCCGGGAACGGGGTCTGCTCGGCACCTCGATCCTGTGGTTCGAGCGCGACGAGTACACGCGCGCGCCGCGGCCGGCCGAGCGGTGGCGGGAGTATTGCCTGTCCTCGGTCACCACCCACGATCTGCCGCCGACGGCCGGTTATCTCGCGGGCGACCATGTGCGACTGCGGGATTCGCTCGGCCTGCTGACCCGTCCGGTCGCCGACGAGATGGCCGACGACGACCGGGAGAAGGGGGCCTGGCTCGCCGAGCTGCGCCGGCTGGGCCTGCTCGCCGCCGACGAGCACGGCACCGAGCAGATCATCACGGCGCTCTACCGCTTCCTGGCGAGGACGCCGTCGCGGCTGGTGGCGCTGGCGCTCACCGATGCCGTCGGCGACCGCCGGACCCAGAACCAGCCCGGTACCACCGACGAATATCCGAACTGGCGGGTTCCGCTGGCCGATCCCGACAGGCGACTGCTACTGCTCGAGGACGTGTTCACCGACGCGCGCGCCGCGGCCCTGTGCGAGGTGCTGCGGGCCGAGTTGAAGGGCTGAGGCGCGGCCCGGTGCTAGCTTCACCGCCATGAAGTACGCCGTTTTCGCGCCGGTCGCCCCGGCCACCGCGGACCCGGTCTGGATCGCGGGCTTCGCGCGGCACGTCGAAGCCCAAGGATTCGAATCGCTGGTGGTCGCCGAGCACACGGTACTGGCCACCCGGTACAGCAGCGTCTACCCGTACGACCCGTCCGGCCGGGTCGATGTGCCGCCCGAGTGTCCGGTGTCCGATCCGCTGGATCTGCTGGCCTTCCTGGCCGGACAGACCACGACGCTGGGCCTGGCGACCGGGGTCCTGGTCCTGCCCAATCACCATCCGGTGGTGCTGGCCAAGCGGGTCGCCACCGTCGACGCCCTGTCCGGCGGGCGGCTGCGGCTGTGCGCCGGCGTGGGCTGGCTGCGGGAGGAGATCACCGCCTGCGGGGTGGTCTTCGAATCACGCGGCCGGCGCGCCGACGAGCAGATCGCGGTGCTGCGCGCGCTGTGGTCCGATGCGCCCGGCGTCAGTCACCGGGGCGAGTTCTTCGACTTCGAGAACGTGGTGTGCAACCCGAAACCCGTTGCAGGTGAACAATTTCCGATCCACATCGGTGGGCACAGCCCGGCCGCGGCGCGGCGGGCCGGCAGGCTGGGTGACGGCTTCTGGCCGCTGGGGGTCACCGCCGACGAACTGCCGCACCTGCTGGATCTGATGCGGTCCGCGGCGCTGGCCACCGATCGCGATCCGGACTCCGTCGAGCTGTCGCTGGGCCACGCGGTGACCAAGATCGACCCGGAGCGGGCCGGTCGGCTGGCCGAGCAGGGCGCGGTCCGCGCGGTGCTGGCCATGCCCGCCGTCACCGATCTCGGCCAGGCCCAGGACCTGCTGTCGGCGTGCGCGCAGCGGCTCGGCCTGATCCCGTGAGCGACGATGGCCGGGAGGTACGAGCGGCTGGAGGAGCCGCGGCATCAGGTCCCGTGAGCACCGCGGACCGGCTGGCGCTGACCGACCTGGTGCACCGCTACGCGGCCGACGTCGACGATCGGTCATTCGAAAGCGCCGCGGCGCTGTTCGCCGAGACCGCCGAACTGGTCGTGCCGAACCCGCCCGAGCAACTCGGGCCGACCGTCCACCACCACGGCCGGGCTGGTGTGCTGGATGCGCTCGCGGCGCTGGGCGGGCTCACCCGGACCCGGCACGAGATCGTGGGCGAGGTCTACGAACTGGCCGCCGGGACGGCCACCGGACGGATCGCGTGCGTCGCGCACCACTGGACCGTGCGCAACGGGACGTTCAGCGACGCGGCCTGGCACCTGCGCTACGACGACACCTACGCCCTGGGTGCCGACGGCTGGCGGTTCACCCGGCGCGCCCTGACCATCGACGCCATCGAGACGCCGACGGTGCGCAGGGTGCGGGCATGACGTCGGCGGGCGGCGGATTTGTAGGATTCGCCGCATGGCGTTGACCGCCGGCGCGACGTTCGCCGGCTACACCATCATCCCACCGGCTGCCCCGCGAGGACGCGCTGAAGATCCTGAACCCGGCGGTGACCGTCGATCCGGACTACCGCCAGCGTTTCGAACGCGAGGCCGACCTGGTCGCCGGCCGGGCCGATCAGTACGCGCTGGCGGCCACCGCCTTTCACCTGATGACCGGCACTCCCCCGTTCCACGATCCGAACCAGGCCGTGGTGATGAGCCGGCATCGCCCTATGAGGAGGAATCCCCGGTGCAGGTCTGCATGCACCGGTCACGGCCGGCTGCGCTGCATACGGGAGGTTCGCCGCGGTGACGCACCCTGACTGAACGTGGGGAAACGTTTCGGCTCGTCAGGGCGATAGAGAGTCAGTTGCGCTATCGTCGCAGCTGGTAAAGACGGAGGTCCTGCGTGAAGAAGGTCGTACTTCTGGTTCCCGGCGTGGCTGCTGCGGTGGCGGCCGCCGTCCTCGGTGCGGGCCACGCCGACGCGCAGCCGAACGTCATCGGCGAGACGTACGCCAAGGCCGTGGCCATCCTGCAGTCGCAGGGCTACAGCGCGATATTCGGCGGTGCGGTGGGCAGCGATCTGCCACAGTCCCAGTGCATCGTCATCTCGCAGAAACCGCAGATCGGTAACACCTGGTCGACGCCGTGGAACCCGATGGGCGGCGGCGGTGCAATGACGCTGCGGTTGGACTGCCAGCTCCATCCGGGCCAGACCAAACCGCCGACACCCGGCACGCGTTCGATGGTCCCGCCCGGCGGCGCGGCCGGTGGCGGCGGCCAACGGCCCACCCCGGGCGCCGGGACGGTCACCGTCCAGCCGGTGCCGATCGGCTGACGCGGCCGCGTCGTGGTCAGCGCCGGATCATCGCGTCCAGTTCGGGCAGCGTCCACGGCGGGGTGTCCGCGTGATCGCGGTAACCCAGCAGCGCCGGTGACGGCCGGTCGAATCGGCCGACGAACCCGCCGGCGGCCACCAGGATCTGCCCGGTGATCCCCCGCGCCAGGTCGCTGACCAGGTAGGCGTACAGCGGCGCGACGTATTCCGGTGGCGCTGCACCCAGCGACGCCGCAGCGGTGGCCTCGTCGAGCAGCCCGCGTCGCTGCAGTCCGCGAATCTGCTCCTCGTAATCCGGGCCGGAGGAGATCCGGGTCTTGGCGCCCGGGCATATCACGTTGGCGCGGACGCCGTACTCCCGCAGTTCGGCCGCGACGGCCAGGGTCAGCCCGTTGACCGCGCCCTTGCCGGCGGGATAGCCGGTGCCGCCGTAATCCCCCAGGAACGCGAACGAACTGGTGTTGACGATCGCCCCGGAGCCCTGTTCCGCCATGATCGGCGCGGCCGCGCGGCAGCTGTGGAACGCCGTCAGCAGATGGCTGTCCAGTTGGTCCTGGAACTCCTCGCCGCTGATGGTCAGGATCGACGATCCGGGCGGTTCCGGGATACCGGCGCAGTTCACCACCATGTCCAGACCGCCGAACGTGCTGGTGCACTGGCTGATCAGGGCGGCGGCGGTGTCCGCGTCCGACGGTGAGCCGGTAAAACCGGTGGCCCGGTGCCCCGCGGCGGTGATCTCGTCGACGACGGCACGGACCGCGTCGTCGCGGCGGGCGTTGACGACCACGCCGGCGCCCAGCTCCGCCAGCAGGCGAGCCACCTCACGACCGATCCCGCGGCTGCCGCCGATGACAACGGCGCGCCGACCCGCCAGCACTTGCTGTGTCATGCGGCGAATCCTGCCAGGGCCCCTGGCGGGCCAGCGGCCGCAGGTGCAAGTGTGGACAGTGATGAGTACCCCGGACCCACTGCGGTGGTGGGATCCCCGCCACCCGATGGACGCGATGACAGCCGTGTGGTCCATCGCCGATTACCTGCCACTGTGGGCCGGCACCGGCGCCGCATATCAAACCCTGTTCCTGGCCCTGCGCCGCGCGGCGCTGGGCCGGACGTTCACCACCGAGGTCGCAGGTGACCAGCTTCAGGTGACGGTGCGTGAGATTGTGTCGCTGCTCGATCCGGTCCGGCTGATCAAGGGCCGACTCGACATCCGGCTGTTGTTCTCGGAGATCCGTTGGGGCCCATATGATTTCAACCCATCCGACGTTGTGCTGCGACGGGTTGCGCTGCGGTCGGGCACGCCGCCGGTGGTGTCGGCCGATCTGGCCGAGTTGCGGTTGGACATCCCGACCGCCACCCTGGACACGATGGTGCGGCGTGCCCGGCCGGGCATGTCCGTCCACATCGACGACGAGGGTGTGCCCCGGGTGCGGTGGGCGCGCCGGCCGGGCTGGGGCAACGTCGAGTGCGATCTCAGCGTCACCGCTGGCGCACCGACAGTGCTCACGATCAGTCCGCGGGCGCTGATGATCGGCGGCCGCCGGTGGCGCGCCCCGGTCGGCATACAGAGCTACCGGTTGGCGCTCGATCGGCTGCCGTCCGGTCTCGAGATCACCGGCGTGCGTTGCCGTCCGGGTGCGCTGCGCGTCCACGCGACGATGCCCAACTGGCGGTTGCCGCGCTGATCTCGTGAACGCCGGTGGGGTCAGCGGTCTCAGATCCAGTCGAACGTCGCGGGATCCGGACCGCGCCGGCCCTTCACACCGCGGTCCAGGGCGGAGATGGCGGCCATCGGGTCGGCGGTCTGCGCGGGCGGGATCTGATATCCACCGAAACCCAGCTGCGGAATGGTGGTGCCGTCGTCGAGGGCCATGGCGGGTACTCGGCTCATGGATTCGACCGTGCGTCGCTCGCCGAAGCTGCTGACACTTCATGACGAATCTGTACAGCTGGGCCGATGACCACGGTTCAGGGCGAAACCGGCGTGCTGGCCGGCGACGAGCGCATGCTGATCGACGGCGAACTGCAGCACACCGCCAGCGGCGCAACCTTCGACGTCATCCATCCGGCCAGCGAACAGGTCGCGGGCCGGGCCACCGACGGCACCGTCGAGGACATGACCCGCGCCGTCGGTGCGGCCCGGCGGGCGTTCGACCAGTCGGATTGGTCGCGCGACGTCGACTTCAGGTTCCACTGCCTGACCCAGTTGCACGACGCGCTGGAACGTCACAAGGAGCACCTGCGTCGGGTGCTGATTACCGAGGTGGGCTGCCCGGTGACGGTCACCGGCAGCCAGATCGAGAGCCCCATCGCCGAGGTGAAGTTCTGGGCCGAACACGGCCGCGACTTCGACTACATGGTGGACACCGGCCTGCACGACACCCCGGCAACACCGTCGTCCTCAAACCTGCGCAGCTCACACCGTGGTCGGGCACCGAGCTGGGGCGGATCGTGGCCGAGGAGACCGACATCCCGGCGGGCGTCTTCAACGTGGTGGTCGGCAACTCCGACGAGGTCGTCGAGTGGATGGCCGCCAATCTCTCGGCGATCCCGATGAGCATGCACTACATCACCAACGTCGAGATCCTCGCCGCCGACGACGACGCGGCCACCGTGCGGGCGATGTTCTACAACCCGATGACGCTGCCGGGGATGGTGGAGCTGAGCTCGTGCGGTGGCTACTACCACCACAACCTGGTGCGGACGCCGGACGGCTGGCGCAGCCGAGGACTGCGCGAAGATATGCTCTGGTTCGCCAATCCGCCGACCCGTACGTCGGCGACTCCGTTGCCCGGCGAATAGCATTCGACAATGCTTCGCGAACAGAACCGTCCGGCACCGGCCGCCGACACCGCCGATCCCGCGGCGGGTTCGACCAGCGACCGCATCCTGGCCGCCACGGCAGAGGTGCTCGGCCGCAATGGGATGTCCAAACTCAGCCTGTCGGAGGTGGCGTTGCAGGCCGGGGTGTCCCGCCCCACGCTGTACCGGTGGTTCGCGTCCAAGGAAGAGCTGCTCGACGCGTTCGGCGCCTGGGAGCGCCGCAAATTCGACAACGGCGTCAACCAGGCTACCGCCGGGTTGCGGGGCAACGAGAGGCTCGACGCGGCACTGCGTTTCATCGTCGACTATCAGCAGTCCTATTCGGGGGTGCGGATGATCGACATCGAACCTGGCCACGTGATCGGGCAGATGACCAACGTCGTCCCGATCATGCGGGACCGCCTCGAGCGGTTGATCTCCGGCCCACGGGCCGCGGTGGCGGCCGCGACGGCCGTGCGCGTCGCCGTCGCGCACTACATCGTCCGCAGTGACGACAAGGAACAGTTCCTCGATCAGCTGCGCCTGGTCGTCGGCATCAAGAAGTGAACTGCGCGGCGATCCCGGCCAGCATCTGCCGGTGCGCGCCGACGCCCTTGCGCACCGTGACGCCAGCCAGCGGCCGGGGCGCGGCGAATTCGATCCGTTCGGTCAGCAGCGTGCCGGCGCCGTCGGGTTCGAACGAGACGACCGTGTGCAACCGGACTCGCGGGAACTGCCACGAATCAGCGATGACGTCGCCCATGCGCGGCACCGTCAGCCGGGCGGTGTAGCGGATCGGCAACGCGATCGGTCCGAACGGGATGCGATCACGCACCACGTAGCGCTGCATGTACCCGTCCGCCATCTCCTGTCTTCCGGTGCTGCGCACCGACACCACCAGCGGGTGCAGCGCGGTGATGTTGTCCAGGTCGACGTAGAACCGTCGCACGACATCCGGGGTGGCCGGGACATGCTCGGTGAGAACCTGCGTGGTCCGGCGGGTCATGCCGAACAACCTAACCGGCGCGTGACTAGCGTCACGTCCCCGAGTACGCTCTGCTGAGCGACTGCCCAGCAACCCCCGGGCCGCGCTGCCAACGAAACTGGAGCCCACGCCGATGACGGACAGTGTGACCACTCGGTATGCCGGAACCCGGATGCCCCGCGTCGAGGACAACCGTCTGCTGACCGGGCACGGAACCTTCGTCGATGACATCCAGCGACCCGGCATGCTGCATGCCTGCTTCGTGCGAAGCCCGTACGCCCGAGCGACGATCACCGCGATCGATCCCTCGGCTGCCCTGGCTATGCCGGGCGTGGTGGCGGTCTTCACCGCGGCCGATCTGAACCCGGACGTCAAAGAGGCCTGGCACGCGGTCACTGGCAGGGACGTCTCCGACACGCCGCGGCCCCCACTCGCCGAGGGCGAGGTCAAGTTCGTCGGCGACCCGGTTGCGCTCGTCGTCGCCGAGAACCGCTATCTCGCCGAGGACGCCATCGAACGCGTCGAGGTCGACTACGAACCGTTGCCGGCGATCGCCGACTTCCTGCAGGCGCCCACCTCGGGTATCGCTGTGCACGAGGCATTCCCGGACAACATTGCCGGCGGGATGGCCGGTTTGCCCCCGGACGAGGACACCTTTGCATCGGCCGCCTGTGTCGCCAAAGTCCATGTGTACCAACAGATGTACGTTCCAGTGCCCATCGAGTGCCGCGGGATGGTCGTCGAATGGGACAAGGCGTCCGCGGAACTGACGATGTGGGCCTCCACCCAGACCCCACACGAACTGCGGGCGTTCTGTGCGCGGCTGCTCGGCCTGCCCGCCAACAAGGTTCGCGTCATCATGCGTGACAGCGGTGGCGGGTTCGGCCAGAAGGTGGTCCCGATGCGCGAGGACATGTGCATCATGCTGGCCGCCCGCAAGGTGCCCGGCGCACTGAAGTGGATCGAGGACCGCCGGGAGAACCTGATGTCGGCCGGGCAGTCCCGGCACGTCGACGGCGACGTCCGGATGGCGTTCGACGCCGAGGGCAACATCGTGGCCGCCGACATCGACTTCAGCCAGGACATCGGGTCCTACCCCACGCCCTATCCGGTGCTGACCACGGCGGCCATCGGAATGTTCTTCCCGGGTCCGTACCGGGTGCCCAAGTGCAGCTTCAACTACAAGACGGTCTTCTCCAACACCGCTGGCCTGCACGCCTACCGCGGCCCCTGGCAGTACGAGACGCTGTCCCGAGAGATCCTGCTCGACATCGCCGCGCGGCAGATGCAGATGGACCCGGTGGAACTGCGCCGACGCAACATCCTGCGCGGCGACGAGATGCCCTACGTCAATCCGAACGGCATGCCGTATGACCATGTGGCACCGGCGGATACGTTCGAGCAGGCGGTGAAGATCCTCGACCATGAGGGCTTCCGTAAGGAGCAGGCGGACGCCCTGGCCGAGGGCCGGTACCTCGGCCTGGGATTCAGCGCGTACATCGAGCCGACCGGCGCGGCCACCGGACACCTGGGCACCGAGGGCTGCACCATCCGGATGGAGCCCACCGGCAAGATCAATGTCTACGTCAACGGCGGCTCCAGCGGAAACAGCATCGAGACCACCGTGGTGCAGTTGACCGCCGACGCCCTGGGCGCCGACATCGCCGACGTGTCCACCATCCAGGGCGACACCGCGGTCACCCCGTACGGTGCCGGCACGCAGGGCAGTCGCAGCGGCCCGATGACCGCCGGTGCGGTCAACGAGGCAGGCACCATCCTGCGCCGGCAGATCCTGACCATGGCCGCCCAGCGCCTCGGGGTCGAGCCCGATGACATCGAACTCGGCGGCTCGGTGGCCTCCGTGCGGGACGACCCGGAGAAGTCGGTCAGCTTCGCCGACATCGCCTACCGGTCGTTCTACGAGCCCGCGATGCTCGGTCCGGACATCTCCCCCACGCTGGAGGCCACCGCCCGGTTCGCATCTCCCCCGACAGCAATGATCCACTGGGCCAACGCGACTCACGCCTGCACCTGCGAAGTCGATCCGGTGACCGGGCAGGTGACGCTCACCCGCTACATCGTCAGTGAGGACGTGGGCCCGATGATCAACCCCAATGTGGTGGAGGGTCAGGTGGCCGGCGGAACCGTGCAGGGTATCGGCGGAGCACTGCTGGAGAACCTGGCCTATGACGACGCCGGCAACCCGCTGTCCTCCACCTTCGTGGACTATCTGCTGCCGACGGCCACCGAAGTGCCGGCCATCGAGTTCGGCCACGTCGAGATCCCCGGGCCGGGCGTCGGCGGTTACAAGGGCGCCGGCGAGGGCGGCGCCATCGGCTCCACCGCCGCGGTCATCAACGCCGTCAACGACGCGCTGGCACCGCTGGGCGTCACAGTCACCACCCTGCCGGCCAGCCCGGCGCACATCGTCGAGCTGATCGAAGCGGCTCAGAAGGAAGTCTGAACATGGAGTTGGTCAACGAGTTTCGTGTTCCCGTGCCGATCGACAAGGCCTGGGAGGTCTTGACCGATGTGCAGCGGATTGCGCCATGTATTCCCGGCGCAGAATTGCTCAGCGTCGACGGCGACGACTTCACCGGCAGGGTCAAGGTCAAGGTCGGCCCGATCTCGGTGGCCTATCAGGGCAACGGCACCTTCCTGGAGAAGGACGCCGCCGCTCACCGCGCCGTGATCAAGGGCACCGCCAAGGAGACCCGCGGCCAGGGCAACGCCGCGGCCATCATCACCTGCGCGTTGAAGGACGAGGGTGATTCCACCGGATGCGTGATCAGCACCGACCTGACCATCTCCGGCAAAGCCGCACAGTTCGGCCGCGGAGTGCTGGCCGATGTGTCGGGCAAGCTGATCAGCCAATTCGCTCAGCGGCTCGAGGCCGACCTGCGGGCCGGTGACGTTCCGGTTGGCTCCGGTTCGGCCGCAACGGTATTCGCCGAGCCGGTTGATTCCGATCTGAACCTGATCTCGGTGGTGGCCGCACCGTTGGCCAAACGGGCGGCGCCGGTGGCCGGCGGCCTGCTGGCCGGACTGCTGTTGGGCTGGCTGGTCGGCGGACGCCGTACCGGCCGGGCCCGGTACATACTGGTCGAGCGGGTGGCCGACGGTGTGCAGGTGGTACGCCCATGAAGCCCGCGCCGTTCGCCTATCACCGGCCCGACACCGTCGACGAGATCTGCGAAACCCTGGACCATTACGGCGAGGATGGCAAGATCCTGGCCGGCGGACAGAGTTTGGCCGCACTGCTGGCGCTCCGGATCACTCACTTCGAGAATCTCATCGATATCTCCGCGGTCGAAGAGCTCAAGGGCGTCGAGCTGCGTGACGACACCATTTGGGTCAAGGCGGCCACCACGCACGCCGCTGTCGGACGTGATGCCGGCGTCGCGCGCGCGGTGCCGCTGCTGACCCGAGTGACCCCGCACATCGGGCACTTCCAGATCCGCAACCGTGGAACTTTGGGCGGCGCCGTCGCGCACGGTGATCCGGCCGGTGAATTCCCCACGGTTGCATTGACTTTGGATGCTCAGATCGAGGCGACATCGGGCAAGGGTGTTCGCCGGGTTCCCGCCACCGAATTCTTCACCGGATTGTGGGAGACCGCGCTCGAGCCGGGCGAGGTGCTGACCGCGGTCGGCTTCCCGGCGTGGGGTGCGCGCAGCGGGTTCGGATTTCACGAGTTCGCGCGTCGTCATGGCGACTTCGCGATCGCCGGCGCCACCGTCGCGGTCCAGCTCGATGCGGCGGACACGATCAGCCGGTGCGGCATCGGACTGCTGGGTCTGGGCCCCACGCCGTTGCGCGCCGCAGTGGCCGAGATCGAGATCGTCGGGCGACCGGCCTCGGATGTGAACCCCGAGGAGATTGGGCAACTCGCGATGCAGGGGCTCGAGGAGGTGCCGGCCGACCAGCAGGGCTCGGCGCAGTACCGAAAGCGGGTCGGCGCGGCCATGGTGGCACGCGCGTTGACCGACGCCGTGAAGGAGGCAACCCATGTATGAGCTGCCGATCGAGCTGACCGTCAACGGCCGGCACGTCGAGGCCGTCGTCGAACCTCGGATGACACTGGCCGACTTCGTTCGGGAGAAGTGCGGCTTGACCGGCACCCACCTCGGTTGCGAGCACGGGGCCTGCGGCGCCTGCACGGTGCTGCTCGACGGCGAGGCCGTGCGCGGCTGTCTGGTGTTCGCGGTGCAGGCCCACGATGCCGAGGTGGAAACCGTCGAGGGGGTGGCCGGTGCGGACGGCGAACTGTCGCCGGTGCAGGCCGCCATGCGCGAGTGTCACGGGCTGCAATGTGGTTTCTGCACACCGGGTTTCGTCATGTCGATCACCGCACTGCTGCGGGACAACCCGCAGCCCACCGACACCGAGATCCGTGAAGGCTTATCGGGCAACTTCTGCCGGTGCACGGGGTATCAGGGCATCGTCAATGCCGTCCGCCGTGCTGCGGAGAGTTTCACACCGCAGTCCTAGCTTCCGCGGCTACGGTGGCGTTATGACGTCAACGTTGACCGACGGCCCCGTTGCATCCGCGCTGGAGCGCATGTACGCCGAATCCGATGCGCAGTTCCGCAGCGCATGGTCGAACATCGACCGCAGCGTGTTCGAGAACGGCAGCGCGCAGGAGCGCGCCGACGCCGCCGATGAGATCTACATGCCGATCTCCCCGACGCGGGAAAGCTGATGTACTCGCTCATCCGGGCAGCGCGGCCGGCGGCAGTGGTCGAGTTCGGGATGTCCTACGGCGTATCGACGACCCATCTGGCCGCCGCCGTGCGCGACAATGGCACCGGGCACGTCCACACCACCGAGCTCAGCGCCAAGAAGATCGCCGCCGCCACAGCGACATTCGCCGAGCTCGGTCTCGCCGATGTCATCACCGTGCTCGAAGGCGACGCGTTGGTCACCCTGAAGGACGTCCCCGCCCCCGTGGGTGTGGTGCTGATGGACGGCTGGAAGGAGCTGTACCTGCCGGTGCTCGATGTGTTCGAGCCGAAGCTGCTATCCGGGTCGATCGTGCTGGCCGACAACACCTCTCGCGCCGACGCTGCACCGTACCTGGACCGGGTCCGGGAGCCGGCCAACGGGTATGTCAGCCTGAATTTCCCCGGGAGGGACAATGACACGATGGAGTTGAGCTGTCGGGTGTAGCGGCACGCCCACGCCCGAATTCGTGCGTTCAGCGACTCGGTATCCTCCGACCAGCCATCATTTGGCGATCGTAAGGTCGGCCTTCTTGATCTCGCGATACCTCACTTCTGGATATGCATTGCGAATCTCGTTGGCGAGCAGCTTTAGTGTGTCAAGATCAGTATCGGCAATGTCTGGCGCCACGTCGATCAGGAAATATCGTCCAATGTCCATCTTGTATTCACCTTCGCTGAATATAACCTTCAATACGTGTGAGCCATCTTCAGTCGAATAGAGGGTGAAATCCCATGGGTTCATCGCCACTTTTCTTAGCTGCATCACAGCACCTCTCCGGTGAATAGATCGATGACCGTATAGTCGACACCATTGATCATATCTTCAGTTTCTACCACGGCCTCTAGATCTCCGTGCGGTAGCCTGCCACCGGGTAGCCATTGCGCGTTGGTTCCCCACTCGTTTCCCGACGGCATTATCGCCTTGTACGCGCCAGTAGGATGAAACTCGACCATCACCAGGCTGTCTCCTGCAAGCTGATCGGCAGGGATCCCCAGCCGTTCGGCAAGACGAACTGGATCCCCGGCTGCCTCTGCGATCATTTTGCTTGCCGATTCTGTGGTGAGTACAAATTCAGTACGTCCGGTGTCGGGTTTTCCAATCCCGTATTCCTCATATGATTCGCGCAATATGATACGTGAAGAACCGCTATCAAATGATCGCAAGTGATCTTGGATATATTCTGGTGGAAGATACGTATCGGGGTCAGGCCTGTAGCCTTTTTCGGCCGCAAGGATCTCGTCAAATTTGTCCTTGCTAATCGGTACACCATTGGTTTCTTGGTAGGTATCGTTGATGTCTCCAGTCTCGGATCCAGAGGTCAAACTGTGGCCGTGAGAGTCACTATCTAGATGGCGTTCGGCGTCGGGACCCCCCGTTCCCTCCAACGCAGCGCGATTCTGGTCAACGGCCCTCGTCCCAACTGTGGCATCATCTGCCGCGGGCAGTGCTTCACCCTTATCCGGGAACGAAACACTGCTATCGGCTCGGGCGCTGGAGTAGATCTGGTCGGATGGAGCGGCTGAGTCCCGAAATTCATGGCTAGGCGTGGTTGAGTTATGAGGCGTTTCGACCGAGGTCTGGGCCGCGCGAGGAACACTGGGCTTGGCGAGTAGCTCGCTGACGGCGTCGGCGCCGGGATGCGCCCCCGATGCCCGTTGAATCGTCTCGGAAGCTGCTGCCGTCGACATTTCCTGTTGGCCTGCGGCAACTACTTGCTTGCCGCTATCTTCCCCGGCTCGATTCGAAGCGGACTCGATAATATGCCCCGGAACCGTTAATGCCGAAGCGCGTTCCGGTTCCTCCGGGGATGTGCGAGGCGCCACCGGATCCCCAGTGGCTGCGGCAGGAACCCGTTCGGGTTCCGGCGGCGTGGTCGGTCCGGCGTGGGATTCACCCGCGGGCGCCGTAGATGTCGGCTGCGCGTCGGACGGTGTCTTGGCCACTGGCGGCGTGCCGTGCGGCGCATCTGCGGGTAGCGAGACCGGTTGGCCGCCGGCCGGGGGTGTCGATGCGATCGGTTGCTCGGCAACGCCATCGAGTTCTTCAGCGGCAGCGGTTGCGTTCTTGGCAATTTCGCTGACCGGTGGTGGAGCGCCGCCACCCGGGCCAACGTGGCCGCCCTCAGTCTTGGCCGCCGCCGACTCCTCCTCGACGACACGAGAACCGACGCCGGCCTTGCCGATCGCGCCCGCCTTGCCGATCGGGAGGGCAGCGCTGGCGATGTCGAGAGCGACTTCGGTCGCGCCGACCATGGGCCGGTCCTTGCTCCAATCGTCGGCATGCACCAAGCCCTTGAGGCTGTCGAGGCTGCCATGAGGGTCGGCGATCACCTGCTCGAGCGGAGCGACCATGAGTCGGGCGGAGTCGACCAGGCCGTCCCAGGTCCGGCGGGCGCCTTCTGGGTCGGAGGCGAACCGCGTTGGATTCATCGCCGCAACGTTTTCGACAATCCCTGTGCCCCAACGGAAAACGCCTTCTGCGCTGTCGGCTTGCCGGTTGAACTGGGACGACAGCACCATTCCCACGGGCTCGCCGAAGAACTCGACGAAATGCTTGTTCGCTGATTTCTCGAGACCGACGATCCAGGCCGTCACGCTCTGCTTGCTGGATTCCAGCAATTCCAGGGTGGCGTCGGCCTCCGAGCCGAACTGTCCGATGACGGTCTTGATCTCGTCCGCGATCTCCTGCACTTCGTCCAGGCCGTGGCCCTCGAGGAATTCGAAGAACGTGCCAGCGATCCCACCGATCGAACCGAGCCGATTGCACAGGTTACGGATCGCCTGTTGTGCCTTCTCGACCCGCCCGGCGTACTCCTCGAGGGAAGTTGCCAATTCCTCACACGAATTGGCCACGCTCGAAACACCCTTCAGAATGCCGTCGACGTCGGCTGCCATCGCGGGCGCTTCGCCGATGATCTGTGCCGTGATCGTGCCGCGGACGCCCGATACCTCGGCACCGGCGCCATTGAGCGGACCGGCGACTGCCCGCCAGGCCGCCGCAGCCGACCGCAACTCCGCGGGATTGCCATCGGGCCAGGCACTTCCGACGAACTGCTGAACCACTGACCACAGCATGGGCGGTGGTACCGAGGTCCCGCCGCTACTCGGTGCACCCGGCGCCGACAGCGCGGCCGGGCACGCGACGGAGGGCAACGACTGAGTCCGTCCGCTGATATCGGAGTTGGCCTCGGCTCGTGAATAGGTCACGGCACTCGTCTGGATGCCGTAGCCGATGTTTCGGCAGGCGTTGGCGCCGGACGTGATCGCCTTGAGCAATTCGCCTGCTGCAGAGACATAATGGCGTCCGAAGACGACGCCGGCCGCGTCGTAGCCGGTGTTGGCGTTGATCGAACCCGTCAGCGTTGCCAGGGCGGGCGCCAACTCGTCACCGGCGGTCGCCACGGTGGCCCCAGCACCGGATAACGCGTTGGGATCAACCGTTAGAGGCGCCATGTGCGATTCACGTCAGGACCACATGCTCCGATTGGTCGCCACTGCTCGGGTGTAGTTCTGATGCGCCGCCCTGCCGCTGTGTTGGAGCGTCTGGAGCGCCTGGTCCATCTGTGCGGCACCGTGCGACCACTCTTGATGAGCTTCGGCGTGGGCGGCGGCGGCCACGCCGTCCCAATCCACATGCAGATTCTTCACGACGCTGTCGATCTCTGCGAGCAGAGCCGTAGACAAGCGCTGAAAGGCGTCCATCCGCTCCAGCGCATCGGACAGTAATTCAGGATCCACACTGAACGCCTCAGCCATGACCCAGTCCCCCCAGATCCACCGCTGACCGCTGTTCACCACGCGCGTATGCCTTGCCTGCGTCGTCGAGCAGTCGCGTCATCGTGGACAACGCATCCTCGACCTCATGGGCTCCGGACAGCCACTGGCCCCAAGCCTGTCCGTAGGCGCTACCCGCGTTGCCCTGCCAGGTCGTCAGCATCTCCGATACGGTCCCGTCGAGGGACTTCAGCTCCCTCAGCAAATGCTCCGTCGCAGCCGCTAGAGACTCGCACGCCGCTGCCAGCACCGCAGGGTCGACGTTCAACCGGCCAGCAGAACTCACCAGCAAATTCTAGCCCGATCGGTGATGCTGGCAATTCACTCGGCTAACTCCAGCCAGGCGTCCTGCGTTCCCGCAACTCCGCAACCCCTTCGGCGGCATCGGGCGAACCCATGAGCCGCCGGTGCGCCTCGGTCTCGAGCTCGGCCACTCGTCGCGGGCCGTATCCGTGCATGACGGTGTCCCACAGCAACCGCTTGCTCAGGGCCGCCGACCTGGGGGCGACGTTGACCGCGATATCGCGAGCGATCTCCCGCGCGTACGCCAGCACCTCGTCGGCGGGTAGTGCGTAGTTGGCAATGCCCATCGCCAGCGCTTCAGTCCCGTTGAACGTCCGCCCAGTCAACAGCAGTTCGGCGGCAACGCCCACCCCGGCCAGGTGCGGCAGCGTCCAGTGCGACGCACAGTCGCCCAGTACGCCCAGACGGGCCTGCCGCACAGCATATTTGGCGTCGGCGGCCATTACCCGGATATCGGCCTGCAGCGCGATGGTCAATCCGATGCCGATCGCATGGCCGTTGACGGCGGCGATCACAGGCTTGCGGAGTTCGAATGCGGCCGGCTCGATCGGCGAGGCGGTGAAGTCCGTGCCCGGGGCGGCGAAGGGATCACCGGAGAGGTCGGCGCCTGCGCAGAACGCCGAACCCGCTCCGGTCACCACGATCGCGCGTACGGCGTCGTCGTCATCGCAGTCCCGGTAGGCGGCGCTGAGCAACTCGCCCATCTCGCCGGTGTAGGCGTTGCGCCGGTCGGGACGGTTCAGGGTTAGTACAGCGACGCCGTCGGCCCTCTCGACCCGCAGCGGACTCATAGTGCGTGCAGCGCCGCGACGAACTCGGTCAGCGTATCGGGTGCAGGGGTATAACCCGGGAAATAGCAACAGATTTCGTCGGCGTGGTCGCCGAAGCGGTCACGGATCTCGGCCGCACACTCCGTCGGTGAGCCGGATACGCCGATCCGGGCCACCATCTCCGGAGTGATCAGCGCCCGCATCTCGGCGTAGCCGCCGGTTTTGGACAGGGCATTGAGTTGCGGCTGAAGATCACCCCAACCCTCCACCTCCAGCACCGGCCGGTAGGCCGGTGTGGACCCGTAGAACGCGATCAGCATCGCTACGCCGTCGATGGCAGCCTCGAGCTCCGCCGGGGTGCGCCCGACCGCCACCATCGCTGCGGGGATCAGTCCGATCGCATCCCGCCCGGACCTGCGCAACCCCTCGGCGACGGCCGGCAGTGTGCGTTGGGTGAAGTGCTGGGCGCTGTTGAACGGCATCACCAGTAATGCGTCGGCCACCTCGGCGGCCGTCCTGGTCATCACGGGCCCGAGTGCGCCCAACAGGATCGGCGGTGGGCCATACGGATTGGGACCGGGGTTGAAGGTTGGCGGCATCAACGTGTGTGTGACGAAATCGCCGCGAAAGTTCAACGGCGCGTTGCCTTCCCATGCGTCGAACACCGCCCTGACGGCGCGCACGGTCTCGGCGATGCGGGCCGCTGGGCGGCCCCACGTTGCGCCGTAACGCTTCTCGATGTGCGGGCGGATCTGGGTGCCCAAGCCGAGTCGGAACCGGCCCTGGCTGTAGACCTGTAGATCGTAGGCCGCATGTGCGAGGTGCACCGCGCTGCGCGGACCGGCGATCGCGACGTTGGTCATCAGCGCCAGCTCGCTCTCCCGGGCCGCAACCAGCAGCGGGAAGAACACATCGTGGGGTCCCTCGAAGCTGAACAGGCCGTCGGCGCCCACATCGACGATGGATCGGGCGCTCTCCGAAACCTTGGCGGGGTCGCCGTCCACCTGTAGATGCACACGCATCAGCGGAGCGTAACCCAGCGATTTCGGTGCGCTGACCGTCGCCTGGCGACGGAAAATGCACCGAAGTCACTCAGGCGTTGGAGAGGTGCTTCTCGTGGTAGAGCCGGGCCCACTCGGCGCGCGGGCGGATCGACGTGTCGACGTCGGCACCCTTGGCCCGCAGGCCGGCCACGGTGGCATCCTGCCGCAACGTGCGGGCGAACGGATCCCAGCCGAAGAACCGGCAGGAGTTCTCCCAGGTGATCTTGTTGATATCGGAGTCCGAGGCGCCCGCGGCGTTCAACTCGGCCAGCACCTGCTCGGGGGCATCCGGCCAGAAGCAGTCGCTGTGCGGGTAGTCGCACTCCCAGGCGATGATGTCGATGCCGATCTCGTGACGCAGTTTCAGTGACGTCTTGTCGGTGACGTAGCAGGCCAGCGAATGCTCACGGAACACATCCGAGGGCAGCTTGTCGCCGAAGTCGCGGCGCAGCCATTTCTGGTTGGTGTAGTGCCGATCAGAGCGGTCCAGGTAGAACGGGATCCAGCCGATCCCACCCTCGGAGAACGCGAACTTCAGGTCCGGGTAGTTGCGCATCGCCGGTCCCCACAACAGGTCCTGGGCGCACATTGCCGACACCTGGGTGGCCAGGATGATCAGGTTGTCGATCGGGGCGTTCGGGGCCATCGAGATGGCGCCGAAGCCGGTGCCGATGTGCAGGCACATCACCACGTTCTCCTCGGACAGCGTCCGGAACACCGGACCCCAATACTCCTCGTCGTGGTAGCTCGGTAGGCCCTCCAGGTGCGGCAGCTCGGGCATGGTGACCGCGCGGCAGCCCTTGGCGGCCACCCGTCGGATCTCGTTGCACATCCCTTCCGGGCTCCACGTCGGCAGGATCGCGATCGGGATGAAGCGGTCTGGATAGGAGCCCGCCCACTCGTCGATGTGCCAGTCGTTGTAGGCCGACACCATCACCAGCGTGACGTCCTCGCGCGTCATGTTCAGATGCCGTGCGGAGAAGCCGGTGAAGGTCGGGAAGCACATCGAGGCCAGGATGCCGTTGCGGTTCATATCGCGGACCCGCTCGTGCACGTCGTACACACCGGGGCGCATCTCGGCGAAGCCGGCGGGGTCGCGGCCCCATTCCTCGGCCGGCCACGAGACGACCGCATTGAGGCCGGACACGCCCTGCGGGCGCCCCTGATACATCCACTGATCGACGCCCTTGTCGTCGGTGACGACGATCGGCGCTTCCGGCTTGTACTTGGCCGGGACGTGGTTGAGGAACATGTCGGGCGGTTCGACCACGTGGTCGTCGATGGACACCAGAATCAGATCGTCGACGTTCATGGTTTCCAGTTGTACCGTGGATCCCCGTGACCGTCTCTGCGCTTTCGGACAAGGACTTGACCGAATCGGCCAGAATCCCCCGGACCTTGATCGCGCTGCGCAAAGGTGGCCGCGCGCTCGGTGGCAGTTACCTCTACCAGGGTGATGCGCTGATCACCGGCTGGCACTTCCACGAGGTGCATCAGATCGAATACGCCCTGCACGGTGTCGTCGAGGTCGAGACCGATGCGGCGCACTACCTCTTGCCCCCGCAGCAGGCGGCCTGGATCCCGGCCGGCCTGGAACATCAGGCGGTGATGAATCCCGACGTGCAGACCGTGGCCGTGATGTTCGATCCGACGCTGATCGTCAGCCCCGGGGACCGCGCCCGGATCCTGGCGGTCTCGCCCCTGATCAGGGAGATGATGATCTACGCATTGCGCTGGCCCATCGACAGGACCGACGGGGACGACACCTCTGATGCGTTCTTCCGCACCCTCGGCAATCTGGTGTCCGAGGCACTGGACCATGAGGCCCCGCTGAGCTTGCCCACCTCCGACGATCCGATCGTGGCCGCCGCGATGGTCTACACGAAGGACCACCTCGACACCGCGACGGTGGAGACCGTCAGCCGGGCCGTGGCCGTCTCCGAGCGCACGCTGCGCCGGCAGTTCCAGGCGTCCATCGGATTGTCCTGGCGCACTTACCTCTTGCACGCCCGAATGCTGCGTGCGATGGCATTGCTGGCCGCTCCCGGCCAGTCGGTGGCCGATACCGCGATCACGGTCGGGTTCGACAGCCTGAGCGCGTTCACCCGCGCGTTCGCCCAGTTCTGCGGCGAGACGCCGTCGAGCTACCGCCGACGTGTCACCGAATCGGAGGCGTAACGGTGCAACGGGATTCAGCCACCCAGCTTCGACTGGGTGTCGTGGTGGCAGCGCTCGGAGTCGTGTTCGGCGATATCGGCACCAGTCCGATCTACACCGTCCAGACGGTGTTCAATCCCGGTGACCCGCATCCGGTTCCGATCTCCCGGGACCACATCTTCGGTGTGGTTTCCCTGATCTTTTGGTCGGTGATGATGATCGTGACGCTGACCTATGTCACCTTGGTGATGCGCGCCGACAACAACGGCGAGGGCGGCATCATGGCCCTCATCACGTTGCTGCGACGGTGGACTGGCTCGCGGGGTCGGCGCACGGCGGCATTCCTGGCTGCACTCGGAATCTTCGGCGCCGCACTATTCTTCGGCGACAGCATGATCACCCCGGCAATCTCGGTGCTATCGGCCGTCGAAGGCCTGAACGTGGTCCACCCAGGGCTGCATGACTGGGTGGTACCGATCACCGCGGTGATCATCCTGGTGTTGTTCTCGGTGCAGCGCCACGGCACCGCCGCCGTAGGACGGCTCTTCGGACCGGTGATGATCCTCTGGTTCCTCACGATCGGTGCACTCGGTGTCACGGGCATTGCTCGCCACCCCGAGATCCTGGCCGCCCTCTCGCCGACCTACGCGCTGTCCTTCCTGGCCACCCACTTCCACATCGGCTTCTTCGCGCTGGCAGCCGTGGTGCTGTCGGTCACCGGCGCCGAAGCGCTCTACGCCGATATGGGTCACTTCGGCCGCAAGGCCATCACCTGGGGATGGTTGGGACTCGCGCTGCCCGCCCTGACACTGAACTACTTCGGCCAGGGTGCGCTACTGGTCGACGACGAGAAGCTATCCAGCGCACCGTTTTTCCTGCTCGCCCCAGAATGGGCGCGCGTCCCGCTCGTGCTGCTCGCCACTGCCGCGACAGTCATCGCATCGCAGGCCGTGATCACCGGCGCGTTCTCGGTGGCCTCGCAGGCCGCTTCACTCGGTTACTTGCCCCGGCTACGGATCGCACACACCTCGGCATCGACCATCGGCCAGATCTATGTGCCCTGGATCAACGGCGTGCTCATGGTGTGCGTGCTCACGCTGGTGTTCGCGTTCCGCAGTTCGTCCGCCCTGGCATATGCATTCGGCATGGCGGTCACAGGCACCATTACGATCACCACCCTGCTGTTCTTCTACCTGGCCCGCACCCAGTGGCGGACCCCGCTATGGCTGGTCCTGCTCGGCGGCGGTGGGCTACTCACGGTGGATCTACTGTTCTTCGCGGCCAACCTCACCAAGTTGGTGCACGGGGCCTGGCTGCCACTGCTGATCGCGGTGGTGGCGTTCACGGTCATGACCACCTGGCAGAAGGGCCGGCGGATCGTCACCGTCGAACGTGAGCGGATCGAGGGCCCCCTGATGCGGTTCATCGACGAACTCGGTCGGATGGATCCCCCGCTGGCGCGCATACCGGGCACCGCGGTGTTCCTCAATCGCGGCAAGGACACCGCGCCGCTGTCGATGCGTACCGCCGTCGACCACATCCATGCCCTACATCAGCATGTGGTGATCGTGTCCCTGGAGACCGAACCGGTGCCCCGGGTCGCCGACTCCGAACGGATATCTGTGGACCACCTGGGGCGCAGTGACGACGGCATCTTCCACGTTCAGGCTCGGTTCGGTTACATGGAGCGGCCGCACGTCCCGCGCGCCCTGCTGTTGGTGCATCCCGAAAATTGTGAAGGTGGCATCGACCTGGGCCACGCGTCGTACTTCCTGTCCAAACTCGAACTGGTTGCTGGGGATCAACCTGGGATGGCGACCTGGCGCAAGCGACTGTTCATCGCCACGTCTTACATCACCGGCGATGCCGCGGCGTACTTCGGGCTACCGCAGGACCGGACCGTCATCATCGGTTCGCGGCTCGAGGTCTAGGTCCGGCCGGCGACTGCTCGCCGAGTGTGGCTGATATGTAGCCCTTCGGCGGGCTTGTCGTACACAGGCCACACAGTCGCGGGTTGGTCCGGACGCGACATGTGGCGCACGATCTGAGACATCCGGCCGAGCAGGTCTGGTCATTCGGTGTCCCCGGTGGGACACTCGGACCACCTATCAGGGGGTTTCTCATGACTGCAGTCGATTCGCCCAGCATCGCCACCTCGATCGCGGTGCACAATCCGGCCAACGGGTCGTTGACGGGTTCCGTCCCGATCGATGACGCCGGCACCGTTGCCGCCAAGGCCGCGAAACTGCTTGCGGCCCAACCGGAATGGGAAGCGCTGGGTCCGCGCGGCCGCAAACGCTGGCTGCTCGAGTTCCAGGGTTGGCTGTTGGACAATGCCGACCACCTGACCAAGGTCCTGATCTCGGAGACCGGGAAGTCGCACACCGACGCGGCCCTCGAGCCCGTCGCCGTCGCCGACGGCGTGGGTTACTGGGCAAAGCACGCCGAGGAGTACCTGGCCGACCAGCACCCGAAAGCGCACAGCCCGATCTACAAGGTAAAGCGCTTCACCACCGTCTACCGGCCGTATCCCTTGGTCGGTGTCATCACGCCGTGGAACTTCCCCCTGGCGATGCCCGGCCTGGACGTGCCGCCCGCATTGGCGGCCGGTGCGGCCGTACTGCTGAAGCCGTCGGAGGTGACGCCGCTGTCCGGGGTCGAGTTCGTGCGCGGCTGGGCCGAGATCGGTGCGCCGCCCGTCCTGGATGTCGCTACCGGCTACGGCGACACCGGCGCCGCGCTGATCGAGCAGTCCGATTTCGTCCAGTTCACCGGGTCGACGGCCACCGGCCGCAAGGTGGCGGTGGCCTGTGCGCAGCGGCTGATCCCCTATGGTCTGGAACTCGGCGGCAAGGACCCGGCGATCGTGCTGGCCGACGCCGACCTGGACCGAGCCGCCAACGGCATCGCCTGGGGCGGACTGTTCAACTCCGGCCAGGTCTGCATCTCGGTCGAGCGGGTGTACGTGGAGGCGCCGGTCTACGAGGAGTTCGTCGCAAAACTGGTCGACCGCGTGCGTTCGGTCCGCCAAGGCGTCGACGGCGACACCGGCGCGATGGCCACGGAAGCACAACGCGACATCGTGGCCCGTCACGTGAAGGCCGCGACGGCGGCCGGCGCGCGCGTTCTCACCGGCGGCGCACCTACCGGAGTGGGCACATTCTTCGAACCGACGGTACTGGCCGACGTCGACCACTCGATGGCGTGTATGACCGACGAGACATTCGGGCCGACGCTGCCCGTGGTGAAGGTCGCCGACGAGAACGAGGCGATCCGGTTGGCCAACGACTCGAAATACGGTCTGTCCGCGACGGTCTGGACCGCCGACTCACATCGCGGTGAGCGAATCGCTCGCCGGATCGAAGCTGGAGCGGTCAACATCAACGATGCCGGGGTGAACGTGTTCTGCCCCGGGCTGCCGATGGGTGGCTGGAAGGAATCCGGGGTCGGTTACCGCGCGGGCGGTGCCGCCGGGATCATCAAATACTGCCGGCAGCAGGCGATCACCTCCCCTCGGGTCCCGACGCAGAAGTCCGAACTGATGTGGTACCCGTCGTCGAAGCGTCGGTCGGCGTTCGCTCGGGCGGTGATGCGCGCCTTTGCCGGGCAGGGTGTTCGACGGTTCGGTCTCAAACCCCGCTAGCCAGTACGGTCTCGAGAGCGCCGACGGTATCCAGATCATCGAGCGCGGCTACCGCGCGGTGCAGGCCCTCGAGTGCGACGTCGTCGTCCTGCATACCGCCCAGACCGGCGGTGCTCAGGCCCGAGATGTACGGGTGCACGACGGCCTGCCGGTAGCGGCTGAACAATTCGTCGCGGTCCAGTTCGGGGCCGCCGGCGGCGATATCGGTCCGCTCGGCCAGCCGTCGGGCGGACATCTTCATCACCGATGGCGTGATCGGGTTGGACGGATCCCAGGATGGTGCCATTAGCCAGCCGAATTGACCTGTGCAGCAGTTCTTTTCGGGTAGCCGGCCCCAGAAATTGCCATGCAGTTGGGCGAAGCAATCGACCAGCTGCGACATCTGGTCCGGATCCAGCGGGTGCAAGGTGTCGGGGAACTGGCAGGGCGAGAGCGTCATGTCCTCGAGGATGACGACGTAGCGGCCGGTCAGCGGGTCGAAATCCGCGCCGTACGAAGTGGGGGTGACGCCGGCGAGCTCATCGGCGAGGTGGCGATAGAACTGGGCCTCGGTCTCTCCCAGGCCAGCCAGCTCGCCCAGCATCCGGATACCGGCGCTGGCTGCGGGCATCTTGACGAGCACCGACTCTGGGACGTCGACACCGGTCAGTCCCAACCGGGCGCGGCTGGAGGTGCCCGCGGCGCCGTCGAGCACCGCGATGCCGCTGATCTGCAGCCTGGTGATCGCCGACAGGAGTTCGGGTGTGAGGTCGCCAACGGTGCGGGGGAAGTCGCACCGGCCGCCGAGGGCGGCGTCGACGGCCAGGCGGCGCACACCGCGACCCGCGTGCGCGCCGAACCGCAGGGCCCGGGATGGGGTCATCCGATCAGCATTACAAATCATCACTGCACTGTAAAGCCCGGAGGCCTGCTGCGTGTCTCGTGGGAGGGTGGCAACGTGACTGACACCGATCTGCTCGAGCTTCCGACCGATCGAGGCGTGCTGCGGTACTACGCGGCCGGCCCCCATGATGCACCGGTGCTGCTGTTCCTGCACGGCTCGGGACCCGGCGTGACGGGCTGGCGCAACTTCCGCGGGGTGCTGCCGACGTTCGCCGAACGATTCCGCTGTCTCATCCTGGAGTTCCCCGGCTTCGGCGTCAGCGACGATTTCGGCGGGCATCCGATGATCGACGCGCAGGGCGCCGTGACACCGTTCTTGAATGGGCTGGGCGTCGAACACGTTGACATCGTTGGTAATTCGATGGGCGGCGGTGTCGGCATCAACTTTGCGATCAATCAGCCGGACCGGATCGGGAAGCTGGTCACCATCGGTGGAATCGGCACCAACATCTTCTCCCCCGGCCCCAGCGAGGGCATCCGGCTGCTGCAGGAGTTCACCGAGGACCCGACTCGGCAACGCCTGGTCGACTGGCTGAACTCGATGGTCTATGACCAGACGGTGGTCACCGAGCAGCTGATCGAGGAACGCTGGGCGTTGGCCACCGATCCCGAGACGCTGCAATCCGCCCGGCGGATGTACAGCAAGAAGGCGTTCGCGCAGATGATGGCGTTCATGCGCAGCGCCGACATCCCGCAGCCATGGGCGCAGATGCACAAGGTCCAGGCACCCACCCTGCTGACCTGGGGCCGGGATGACCGGGTGAGTCCGCTGGACATGGCCCTGATCCCGATGCGCACCATCCCCAACGCCGAACTCCATGTCTTCCCGAACTGCGGGCACTGGGCGATGATCGAGGCCAAGGCCGCCTTCGAGTCGACAGTGCTGGGGTTCTTGGCGCGCGACTAGGGCGTCCGGCGGGACCGGAGGAACCGCAGGAGGTAGCGCGGGAGCCCGGACATCGGCACCCGGGTGGGCCAGTCATCGGCCCGGAAGTAGGCATCGGACCCACCATCGACGAATATGACGCTCCCGCACAGGAAGTCGGCGGAATCCGAGAGCATGAACATCATCCAGTCGGCCAGCTGACCGGGATCCCCGAACCCGCCGACGGGCACCGGGAACGCATTGATGGCCTTGGCCTCACGGGGGGTCGCCAACTGTTTCTCCAGCAGCGGGGTCAGGATGGCGCCGGGCGCGATCGCGTTGAGCCGGATACCTTCGCCGGCCCATGGCGCGGTGACTGCGTGCCGGCGCACCCAGCGGGCCACCGCGATCTTCGAGCCGCCGTACGCCAGGGACGGCGCGGCCTTGCCGTACCACCGCAGCGCGCTCGCCGCCGATTCGCCGTCGCCGGCGAGCAGCCTGCGCACCAGCCGGTTCGGCACCGCCGGCATGGTTGTGGTCGAATTGCTGGCCACCACAACAACTTTTGCGCGGTCGGCGGTGGCCAGCGCCGGACGCCACGCATCGAGCAACTCGACCACCCCGAAGAAGTTGACCTGCAGAATGAGCCGCGCGGTATCCGGGCCGGGCAGGGGCCCCACCCCCGCAGCCAGTACGGCACCATCGAGTCGGCCGCGGGCCGAGGTCAGCACCGAGTCGGCCGCGGCGCGCCGACCGCGCGGCGTCGACAAATCGGCCACCACCTCCGCGTCGCGCAGATCCACCCCGATCACGGTGTGGCCCGCCGCGCGCAGTTTCCGAGCAGCTTCACCGCCCATCCCGGACGCCGACCCGGTGACCGCGTAGGTACCCACGAACCCAATCCATAGTCGGGATCCAATCCGCCGTCAAGCGACTCGACAAATGTCCGACGGTCGGCGCCCACCTTCGGAACAATGGCCCTGGGGTACCGACAGTGAGGATTTCTGCATGAGCGAACGGGTGATCGACCAGGTGGCCGCGCTGGCGGACCAGTTTCGCGGGCAGGCCGCGGAGGCGGAGAAGATCGGCAAGTTGACCGATGAAACCGTGAAGCACATGAAGGCGGCCGGCAATATTCGACTGCTGCAGCCCAAGAGCCACGGCGGACTCGAGGTTCATCCGCGGGAATTCGCCGAGACGGTGATGGCCATCGCGGCCCTGGATCCCTCGGCCGGCTGGATCAACGGAGTGGTCGGCGTTCACCCCTATCAGCTGGCCTACGCCGACCCGAAGGTGGCCGACGAGATCTGGGCCGACGACGTCGATACCTGGGTCGCGTCCCCGTACGCCCCGCAAGGGATCGCCCGGCCCACCGACGGTGGCTACATTTTCAACGGTCGCTGGCAGTTCAGCTCGGGCACCGACCACTGCGACTGGATCTTCCTGGGCGCCCTGCTGGGCGACTCCGACGGCAAGCCCCTGATGCCGCCCCAGATGATGCACATGATCCTGCCGCGCAAGGACTACGAGATCGTCGAGGACTCCTGGGATGTGGTGGGGCTGCGCGGGACGGGTTCCAAGGACGTCATCGTCCGGGACGCGTTCGTGCCGAGCTACCGGACCATGGACGCGATGAAGGTGATGGACGGCTCGGCGCAACGCGAGGCCGGGATGACCGAGGCGCTGTACCTGATGCCGTGGTCGACGATGTTCCCGCTGGGCATCTCGGCGGCCACCATCGGCATCGCCGAGGGTGCCCTGGGCGCGGCGCTGGACTACCAGCGTGAACGGGTGAATTCCAGCGGGGTGGCGATCAAGGATGACCCGTATGTGATGTACGCGATCGGAGAGGCCGCCGCCGATATCAACGCCGCTCGCCAGGAGCTCCTGGCCAACGCCGACCGGATCTACGACATGGTCGCCGCCGGCCGGGACGTCTCGTTCGAGGACCGTGCTGCTGGACGGCGCACCCAGGTCCGGGCGGTATGGCGGGCCGTGTCGGCGGTCGACGAGATCTTCGCGCGCTGTGGCGGCAATGGCACCCGGATGGATAAGCCGTTGCAGCGGTACTGGCGCGACGTGCATGTCGGGCAGGCACACGCCATCCATGTGCCGGGCACCATTTATCACGCATCCGCGCTGAGTTCGCTCGGGGTTGATCCACCGGGCCCGTTGCGGGCGATGATCTGACCCGGATTCCGCGCCGGTCGGCCGACGGGCGGTATGTACAACAACTCTGCCCGTCGTGCTAGAGATGGTGTATGCCGACGATCGATACGACCGGGCGATGAAGCTGCCCCGCCTGGTGCCACCCGCCATCGACGAGCCGGCCGCGTTGCGGGCGCTGCGCGGCGAGGTCCGCGAGTTCCTCGCCGCTCACCTCGCGGCAGGAACCTTCACACCTGCTGTGGACGCCTGGCTGACCCGCTGGGACGAGCCGTTCACGAGCGCGCTGGCGGAACGCGGATGGCTCGGGATGACCGTGCCGAAATCATATGGCGGACATGGCCGTTCGTTCCTGGAGCGATTCGTGGTGACCGAGGAGCTGCTCGCCGCGGGGGCTCCGGTGGCGGCCCATTGGATCGCCGATCGGCAGATCGTGCCGTCGTTGCTGAAGTACGGCACAGAGCACCAGAAGCAGGAATACCTGCCGAAGATAACCCGCGGCGAATGCTTCTTCGGGATCGGGATGAGCGAGCCGGATTCGGGGTCTGACCTGGCCAGCGTGCGCACCCGCGCCATCAAGGTGGACGGCGGCTGGGCTTTGACGGGCACCAAGGTGTGGACGTCCGGCGCCCATTGCGCGCACGCGTTCATCGGCTTGGCTCGGACCTCACCCGTGGACCCCGCACACCGGCACGCAGGATTGAGCCAGTTCATCGTCGATCTACGCGGGCCGGGTGTGGAGATCCGTCCCATCATCTCGATGAACGGCGCACACCACTTCAACGAGGTCATCCTGGACGACGCCTTCGTGCCCGACGACATGGTGTTCGGCGAGATCGGCAACGGCTGGGCCCAGGTCACCTCGGAACTGGCCTTCGAGCGGAGCGGACCCGAACGGTTCCTGTCCACCTTCCCGCTGTTGGCGGCCTGCGCCCAGCGCGACGCCGGGGCCGAGTTCGGCCAGCTGGTGGCCCGCGTCGCCGGTCTGCACCAGATGTCCAGTTCGGTCGCGGGTGCGTTGGAGCGGCACGAGCCGGCCGACGTGCCGGCGGCCGTGGTGAAGGTCCTGGGTACCACCACCGAGGGCGATGTCGCCGACTACGCCGACCTGCGGGCCGATCCGATGCTCGCCGACATGACTGCTCTGGCGGTCGATCAGCGTCCGGGTTTCACGCTGCGCGGCGGGACCAACGAGATATTGCGCGGGGTCATCGCACGCGGGTTGGGGCTGCGATGATCGACGCCGATCTGACGGCCATGATGGACGCGGTCCTGGCCGGCCACCGCGACGCTCACCTTACGGCCCGGCCGGGGCGCGACCCCGAGCTGTGGTCACAGCTGGACGGCCTCGGCCTGGTCCGCCTGACCGGCCCGGAGTCAGCAGGGGGCAGTGAGGCCGGCTGGCCCGAGGCCGCCGAGCTGATATCCGCCGGCGTCCGGCATGGCGTACGGGTCCCGCTGGCCGAGCATGATCTGCTGGCGTGCTGGCTGCTGGACATCACGGGCACGCCGTACTCGCCCGCGGCCCGCACCGTGGCCGTGCTCGATGAGGCCGGCCGAGCCGGTGGGGTGCCCTGGGCCGCCGATTCCGAATCCGTGGTGCTCGTGTGGCCGACCGCGGACGGCTACCGACTGGCCGATGTGCTCCCCACCGAACTCACCATCACGCGAGCCACCAACATGATCGGGGAATCCCGGGACAGCGTCGCGGCGGATCTGTCGACGCTGACCGGCGCCCCGCTGGACGAAGGTCTGGTGCGGCAGCTGACCTTGCGGGCGGCGTTGATCCGCGCGATCCAGGTGTGCGCGGCACTGGATCGGATCCTGGAGCTGTCGATCGAACACGTGGGTGCCAGAGTGCAATTCGGCCGGCCGCTGGCCAAGTTCCAGGCCATCCAGAATTCGATCGCCGACATGGCGGCCGAGTCCGCGTTGGCGCGGACTGCTACCGAGGCGGCCCTGCATTCGGCGGTCGCTACCGATTGGACGGGCGCGGAGCTCGAGTTCCTGGTGGCGGTCGCGCGGTCGTGTTCGGGGCACGCTGCCTCGGTGGTGGTGCGCAACGCGCATCAGGTGCACGGCGCCATCGGCACTACCATCGAACACCGGCTGCACGAGTACACACGCGCGGCATTGGCCTGGCGTTCGGAGTTCGGCTCGGTGCGGCACTGGGATGACCGGGTCGCCGATATGGCGGTGAGCGCGGGGCCGGACGGTGTGTGGGCGCTGATCACGGGCGCCTGAGTTCAGCGCAGGACGATGGAGCTGGGTTCGCGAGGCTCGCCCAGGTTGCGGTGCGACGGCGGCACCCGGCCGCCCTCGTCGGTGATGCCGTACCGCCCGGCCAGCTCAGCACCGATGAAGGTGTGTCCGCTCAGGTTCTTCAGATCGTCGTCGTGGAACAGTGCGTCGATCAAATAGCCGGTGAATTCGGGTGTTTCGGCATGCTCCGCGGTACTGGCCAGCGCTTCAGGATGGCCATCGAACGCGCTGCGCAGTTTCTCGGTCAGCAGGATGCCCATCCAGATCGACGCCGTCGTCACTGTGGTGTCGCGGAAATCGACCGCCATGTCGGCGGCCATCTTGTCCACTCCAGCCTTCTGCGCTCCGTAGGCAGGACCGTGCATGTAGCACGCCGAGCCCGGCGACGAGGTGAATGCGATGAGCGCACGGGGTGCCTGTATCAGCAGAGGTGCGGCGTACCAGGACGCCACATACGAGGAGCGCAGCCCGACATCCAGCACGTCGGCAAGTCCAAGGGGTTTGTCCCAGAACGGTTTCGGGTCCACCAGCTGATCGGAGATGGCAGCGGCGTTGTTCACCAGCAGGTCCAGCCGGCCGGCCTCGACGCGGACCTGCTCGAACAGGTCCGCCACAGCGCCGTCGTCGGCGTGGTCCACCCGGACCGCGACGGCCCCCGGCACAGGTTCGAAGTCGGACCGCGCGGTCGCGTACACCCGCCAGCTCTTCGCGGCCAGCGCGGCCGCGATGCCGCGCCCGGCGCCCCGGCTGGCGCCGGTCACCACGGCCACGGGAGTCGGATCGACCATGCGGGTCACCTTACGGGCGGTGCAGGAACCCGTGCAGGGTGGCCTGGACAAGTTCGTCGACGATCGCTTCGCGCGCGGGCGGTTCGGCGCCGAAGAACGTGGACCGCAGCGCCACCATGCCGACGATCATCGCGACCGTGGAGTGTGCGGGCAGATCCGGCTGGCTCGAGCTCAGACCGCGCAACTGCATACCCTCGGCGCTGATTCCGCCGAGAACGGCGAACGCGCGCCTGATCTCGGAGATGCCGGTGTCCTCCAGTTCGTCGTCGGTCAGCGCATCGGAGGCCGCCAGCGTGAGAAGCAGACCCCGGTTCTCCACCAGGACGTCGTAGAGCGGCCCGACGAACTGCCGGGCCAGGTCCTCCTCGTCGGTGTCCTCCGGGACCACTGAGTGCCAGGTTTCGCCGAAGCTCGCGACGAACGTCGTGAACGGTAGGACGAGCGCTTCGCGGAACAGCCCGGCCTTGGAGCCGAAGTGGCGGAACAGCAGATATTCGGTGACTCCGGCGGCCTCGGCGATCTCGCGGGTGGTGGTGCGCCGGTAGTCCTGCCGGGCGAACAGCTCGCGCGCGGCGTCGAGCAGCAGGCGGCGGGCTTCACCGGGCGCTCGCCGTGCGGTGCTGGATCGCTGGGGCACGGTGTGGACCCTACTGGCATTCGGAGTCGTTGACGTTCGCTTCATAATAGTGTCCACTATTACGCGTGGGACAATTCATCATGCTGGGGACACTGTTCGGACTGATCGTCCTGATCTACGGCCTGGTTCTGCGCTTCGATCCGGAAGCCCGAAGCCGGTGAGCACCGAGCTGACCCCGCTGCTGACCGCGGCCGTCATCTTCGGCTGGGGCGGCGGAATCGTGTTCTCCGCCATTGCGATCTACCTGAGCATCCGGCAACGCCGGCTGCATCCACTGCTGCTGGTCTGCATTGCGGCCATGTCGATCTCGTGGATCGAGGCGCCGTACGACTGGGCGATGTATGCGCAGTTCCCGCCGGCGCTCCCCCGGATGCCGTCCTGGTGGCCGCTCAACATGACCTGGGGCGGATTACCGTCGTCGGTCCCGCTGGGTTACATCCAGTACTTCGTGCTGCCGGCCGTGATCGGCGCAGCGCTCGGGCGCTGGCTCAGCGCCCGGTTCGGCTGGCGCCGGCCGGTCACGCTGCTGACCGTCGGCCTGGCGGTCGGGTTCTGCTGGGCGCTGTTCTTCAACGCCGTCATCGGTGCGCGGCTGGGTGTGTTCTACTACGGCCTGGTGATCCCCGGGTTGGCCATCTTCGAGGGCAGCAAGCATCAGTACCCGCTCTATGACGCCCTGGCGATGGGGGTGCAGATGATGGTCTTCACCTACCTGCTGGGGCGCACGGATAGCCAGGGCCGCAACGTCATCGAGGCCTGGGCGCAACGGGTGACCAAATCCGGCGCGCAGGCCGCGGCGCTCTCGATCGTCTCGGTGATCGTGCTGGCCAACCTGCTCTACGGCGCGGTCTTCGCGCCCCACCTGGCCACCAAGCTCAGCGGGTACGTGACCTCGGGCCCCACGGAACAACTGTTCCCCGGCGTACCGAATCAGCCGCGATGACCGTCTACTACGACCCGTATGACCATGCCATCGACGACGATCCGTACCCCGTGTGGCAGCGACTACGGGCCGAAGCGCCGCTGTACTACAACGACAAGTACAACTTCTACGCACTGAGCCGCTACGACGACGTCGTTGCGGCACTGCCGGACTGGCAGACCTACCGGTCCGGGCGGGGCACCACCGCCGACATCCTGTTCAGCGGCATCGAGGTGCCGCCAGGGATCCTGCTGTTCGAGGATCCACCGCTGCACGACCTGCACCGCCGACTGCTCTCCCGTGTGTTCACCCCGCGCCGGATGCTGTCCGTCGAGGATATGGTCCGTGAATTCTGTTGCAGTGCATTGGATCCACTGCGCGACGTGGACGGCTTCGATTTCGTGACCGACCTGGGTGCATTCATGCCGATGCGCACCATCGGCTATCTGTTGGGTATACCCGAAGAGGGTCAGCAGCAGATTCGCGACCTCAACGACCGCAACATCACGGTCGGGAGCGAGGCCGCCGATATCAGTCCGACCATCTTCGCCGAGACCATTGGGATGTTCGCCGAATACATCGAGTGGCGGGCCACGCATCCGTCCGATGATCTGATGACCGATCTGCTCAACGCGGAGGTTGAGGAGGCCGACGGCACCCGGCGCCCACTGGAGCGCACCGAGGTGCTGGCATACACCGCGATGGTCGCCGGCGCCGGCAATGAGACGACGGCTCGGCTGATCGGCTTCATGGGTCAGCTGCTGGCCGAGCATCCGGATCAACGTCGTGAGCTTGTCGCCGACCCGACGCTGATCCCCGGCGCCGTGGAGGAGACGCTGCGCTACGAGCCGCCCTCCCCCGTGCAGGCCCGGTACGTAGCCCAAGACGTCGGACTCTACGGGGAAACGGTGGCTGAAGGCTCATATATGTTGCTGCTCAACGGTTCTGCGAATCGGGACCAGGAGCACTTCCCCGACCCCGACCGGTACGACATCCACCGGGGCGGCAGTCATCTGAGTTTCGGGCAGGGCATCCACTTCTGCCTGGGGTCGGCGCTCGCCCGACTCGAGGCGCGCGTGGCGATCGAAGAGGTGTTGGTGCGATGGCCCGACTGGACGGTCGATTACCCGAACGCCAGCCGCGCCCGCACCTCGAGTGTGCGGGGCTGGGCGAGGCTGCCGGTCAAGACCGGATAGTTGCGAAGCTCACGCTGAACATCGCCTCACCCTCCTTCGATTCGACAGTCGAATGTCGACGACGCCAGGGATTTCAGTCGGTCGGGTCGAACTCGACGTGGATGGATGTGAGTCCACGCATGATGAACGTCGGTTCGAAGTCGTAGTGCCGGTTGCCTTCCGGACCGTGGTCGCGCTCCGAGATCCGGATGTTCGACATCCGGTCGAGTATCCGGTTCAGCGAGATCCGTCCTTCGGCCCGCGCCAGTGGCGCGCCCAGGCACGAGTGTGTGCCGCGACCGAACGCGACATGCTCCCGGATATTCTTGCGGTCGAGCTGAAAATCGTTGGGGCTATCGAACTTCCGGGGGTCGCGGTTGCTGGCGCCAGGTAGCAGCATCATGACGGTGCCGGCCGGCACCGGGACATCGCCGAGCTGGACGTCTCTGCTCGCGAGACGGAAATGTGTCTTGACCGGGCTCTCCAACCGCAGCGTCTCCTCCACGAACGCGGGTATCAGGTCACGGTCGGACCGCAGCTTCTCCTGGATGTCGGGCCGCTCGCCGATCACCCGGATCGCCGCACTGAGCAGTTTCGTGGTGGTGTCCTGCCCGGCGGCGAACAGGAACGTCGCCACCTTGACCACCTCGTCGACCGTGGGGGTGGCGCCGTCGGGGTATTTCGCCTGCGCGAGTTCGGTCAACGTGTCATCTCGCGGATCGGCCCGCCGGTCGGTGATGTACCCCGCGAACTTCTCCTCCAGCCACAGCAACGGGTTGTGCGCGACGGTCTCCTCATCGCCCAGGCCGCCGAGAGGTTCGCCGGAGAGCACCGCGCGGAACTGCGGATGGTCCTCGGCGGGGACGCCCAGCAGGTCGGCCACCACCAGGGTCGCGAACGGTTTGGCGTACTGCTCCATGAATTCGCAGTGGCCAAGGGACAGGAAGGTATCGAGCTGCTGGTCGGCCAGCCGCCACATGAATTCCTCGTTCTCGCTGAGCCGCTTCGGGGTGATCAGCTTGTTCAGCAGCCCGCGGGTGCGGGCGTGCTGTTCGCCGTCCATGGTCACAATGTGCTCGGCCATCGGGATCTGGGCCCGGTGCTCCTCGATCTGCGCACTGATGTCATCGCCCTGTGGGGTGAACGGCAGGGGCGGGAAGGGCCCAGCGACCGCCACGCACGATGACATCGCCGGATCCTTGTAGGTGGCAAGGGCTTCGGCGTACCCGGTGATGGCGAGAACGTTCTGCGAGGTAGCGGTCTGGACCGGCCCGGATGCACGAAGGTGATCGAAGTACGAATAGGGATCAGGGATCAGGGATTGATCGCTGAAATAGTCGATGGACGCGAAATCGGTCACACTCTCTCCTGTCACAGCTCAGACATCGAACAGCACCGGCACCGACGTCGGCGACCGGAATACCTGTCCGCGGATGTGCGGATCGCCGCCGTCGGGGTCCAGGCGCAGGTTGGGTAGTCGGTCGAACAGCAGGTTGAGCGCCGTGCGCATCTCCAAGCGGGCCAAATGCATTCCCAGACATACGTGGACACCGTGGCCCCAGCCGAGGTGCGCCCGGGCCGGGCGGAGGATGTCGAACCGGTCCGGATCGGGCCAGCGGTCCTCTTGCCGGTTCGCCGCGCCCAGCATCGGCATCACCGACGAGCCGGCCGGAATCGGCACGCCACCGAGTTCGGTGTCCCGGGTCGCGGTGCGCGTGATGGTCAACAGCGGCGGTTCCCAGCGCACCCCTTCCTCGATGGCCTGCGGGATGAGGGTCCGGTCATCGCGAACGGCGTTGAGCTGCACCGGATCCGACAGCAGGCCCAATAACAGATTGCCGAGCGACCGATAGGTCGTCTCGACGCCGGCCGGCAGCAGCAGCCGCAGGAACGAGTAGATCTCCTCGTCCTCGAGTTTCTGCCCGTCGATCTCGGCGGCCGCCAGCGCACTGATCAGGTCGTCGCGCGGTTCGGCGCGGCGGGCGGCCAGGATCGGGGCGAAGTACTCGCACAGCGCGGCCGCGGCCGCGAGTCCGCGTTCGGGGTTCATGATCCAGCTGAGCAGCGAGATCGACCAGCGCTGGAACTGCGGGTAGTCCTCTTCGGGCAGCCCGAGCAGTCCGGCGATGATCTGGCTCGGATAGTCGAAGGTGAATTGCTTGACCAGATCGGCTCGTCCATCGGCGGCAAATTGGTCGATCAGTCCGTTGGCCACCCGGCCGACCAACTCGTCCTGTCGGCCGGCCAATGCTTTCTGCGAGAAGGCTTTCGACACCAGTGAGCGCAGCCGGCCATGGATCGGTTCGTCCATTCCGAGCATCACCCGCTCCCCGAGTACGGGGCCGAATGCGGCGATCACCCCCTTGGACGAGAACGTCTCGTTGTCCTTGAGCAGTTGCTGGGCTTCCTCGAACCGGTACACGATGAAAACCGGTAGTGATTCCTCGTGTGGCATGCCCGAGACATCGAGTCGTTGGACGGGTTCCTCGCGGCGCAATCGCGCGAGTTCGGTGTAGGGGTCCCGGACGTCGCCGGACACGGCGTCGTCGAAGGCGCCGAAGTCCTCGAGATCGTCAAAGAGCTGTTCCATTGTCGTCCTTCGTCATTGGGCGGGCTGTCGCTACTGGGCCGGGTAAGCGACCGACTTGACCTCGGTGTACTGGCGGAAGCCTTCGACGCCGTTCTGGCGGCCCACGCCGCTGGCCTTGTAGCCGCCGAACGGGGTGTCGGCGCCATAACCGACGGTGCCGTTGAGCCCGATGAACCCGGCGCGCAGCCGCCGTGCGACCGCCAGGGAGCGGTCCAACGAGCCCGACATGACATTGCCGGCCAGTCCGTAGACGTTGTCGTTGGCGATCCGGACCGCGTCGTCGTCGTCCTCGTAGGGAATCACCACCAGGACGGGTCCGAAGATCTCCTCCTGCGCAATGGTCATCGAATTGTCGACGTCGGTGAAAAGGGTTGGATCGACCCAGAATCCGCTGTCGAAGCGGTCCGGCGTTTCGGTGTTGCCGACCAGCATGGTGGCTCCCTCGTCCACTCCCTTGCGGATGTAGCCGAGAATGCGGTCGCGCTGTCTGGCGGAGATCACCGGGCCGCACAGCGTGCCGGGGTCCTGCGGATCGCCGGCGAACATGTTGGCGTAGATGCCGTGCAGGATCGCCACGCCCTCGTCGTAGCGCGACCGCGGCAGCAGCATCCGGGTGGGGGCGGCACAGCCCTGTCCGGCGTGCATCAGTGGGCCGATGCCCATGAGACACGCCGCATTGAAGCCCGTGTCATCCAAATCGTCCAGCACGATGGTGGCCGACTTGCCGCCCAGTTCGAGGAATAGCCGCTTCATGGTGGCGGCCCCCTTCTCCATGATCCGCTGCCCCACGGCAGTCGAACCGGTGAACGAGATCATGTCCACCTTCGGCGACAGGGTGAGCTCTTCACCCACGAAGTGATCGGAGGCGGTGACCACGTTGACGACGCCGGCCGGAATGTCGGTGTGCTCGCCAATCAGCCGGCCCAGCCGGGTGGCATTGAACGGTGTGTTCGGCGCCGGCTTGAGTACCACCGTGTTTCCCGTAGCCAGGGCTTGGGCAAGCTTGTTGATGGTGACCTCGAAGGGGAAGTTCCACGGCACGATGGCACCGACCACACCCACGGGCTCGTGCCACACCTTGCGGCGGGTCTGCTGTCCGGTCACCGATACGAACGCCTCGCCCAGATCGTCCTCCCAACCGAACTCGTCGATCATCCGGGCCGGATACTTCAGGCCGTCCTGCAACGGCGCGTCGAGCTGCGGCCCGTAGGTGACCGCGCGTGGGCAGCCGACCTCGCGGATCAGTTCCTCACGGAGCTCCTCGAGCTCGCCCTCGATGGCGTCGTGCAATTGCAGCAGGCAGGTCTTCCGTAGTTCCCGATCGGTTGACCAGTTCGTTTCGTCGAATGCGCGACGGGCGGCACCGATGGCCCGGTGCATATCGGCGCTCGACGCGTCGCACACCCGCCCGAGATCCGCTTCGGTGGCCGGATTGATGTTGGTGAAGGTGCCGGACTCCCCCTCGACCAGCTTGCCGTCGATCAGCATCCGTGGCTCGTGGTTCACCTCAGGCATCGTTCTTCTCCTTGGCGGGGTTCTCCTTGTTGGCGGCACGCTCGGCCATGATCGTGGCCAGTTTCATCAGCACCGGCTGGGGCAGGATTCGGGCGGCCGCCACCATCGCCCGCTGTGACACCGTCAGTGGAACCTGGCCATTGCGCATGGTGCCCTGCCGCGGGATGCCCATCACCAGCCGGCTTACCTGGTGCATACCCGCCGCCGGCAGGAAACGGTTGGATGCCAACAACATCGACGCGTCGATCCCGACGCCGCGGCGCCGGAAGGGCGCTTCGTCGTCCAGCGCTCGCACCAGGCCGTCGGTGAATTTCGACGCCGGCCGGGCCAAGTTGCCCACCGCAAACCGGCCACGCTTGTCGATGGTTCGGTGCATCCGCGCGTACGGGCCGTCGAAGTCCCGTTCGTCGGTGGTGCCCGCGTCGGTGATGATGTCGGTGTCGTAGGTACCCGCGATCAGAACCGTGACGCCCAGCCCGAACGGCGCGATCTCGCCGGCCATCGATTCGGCCCAGCGTTCCAACGCGCCCTTGGCGGCCGAGTAGGCCGCGATGCCGGGCTGACCGCGCACTCCACCGGCACTGGAGACCACCACGACGCGCCCCGTTCCGGCCGCTCGCATGGCCGGGAGCAGCGCCTTGGTCAAGGCGACGGGACCCAACACATGGGTACCGAACATGTTCTGCCACAACGCCGGATCAGACTCCTCCACCATTCCGGCGGCGGAAATGCCCGCGTTGTGGACCAGGCTGTAGGGCGTAGCGCCGTTTCCACCCCATGCCTCCCCGATCGCCTTGGCCGCCGCGGCGATCGATTCGGGGTCCAGCAGATCGAGCTGAACGCCGATCAGTCGCTCATCATCTTCGGCGGCTCCGGTGGCCTCGCGCAGCGCAGCCATGTCCCGCTCGGGTCTCCGCATCGCCGCGATCACACGCCACCCCTCGCGATAAAGGCGTGCGGCCGAGGCGAATCCGAGACCGCGGGATGCACCGGTGATGACGACGCTGCGCGGCTCACCCATTGGCATGACCCGGAGCGCATCGGTTGCTCTTCGAGCCCAGCTCGACGTCGAGGTTGCGGGCCGGCCCCTGCTGCCAGGTGGACCACTTGCCCACCGAGTACGGTCCCTCGGCCCCGTTCGCCCGGTAATACCCCTGCGGGTCATAGATCTTTGCCTCGGGATACGGCCATGGACACGCCACCGAGGTAGCCAGGCCGCTGGCCTTGATCGCCCAGAACCAGGCGCCGTAGGCGAAGTACGACACGTTGATGATCGCGAACATCACCAGGAACGTGCCGAGTACGGGCTTCGACGGGAACAGCCTCGCCTTCGCAGCGAGCTTCTCCGCCACCGACTTTCCGGTGTCGTCGCGATAGACGAGGATCGCGGCCGGAATCATCACGAAGGTCACCGACAGTGACTCCCAGATCAGTGGGAACTGGAACGTGCTGCCGGGTAACAACGTTCCGAAGGGGATCGCCTGGGAGTAGATGTACAGACCCGTCCGCACCAGGCTGACTTCCAGTATGGCGTCGAAGATGAATCCGATCACGAGCACCAGCGCACCGAGGCTGATCAGCGGGTGCCGGACAACGAACGCCTCGGGACCGCGTTTGGCCTGCAGCTTGCGCAGGATCCAGATAGCAGGGAAGTACGGTCCGAAGTAGAAGGTCACGTAACCGAACACGATGAATGGTTCGACGGCCGGCGACATCATGATCAGGTACCAGTTTTCCGGCCAGTGCAGCAGCGCCGGGTTGTACACGACGTACGGCGACCAGTTCATGATCGGGTCCTGCCACACGATCAGCGTGGTAACCAGAACCATCATCAGCACCGGGCTGCCCGGATTCTTGCGCCATCCCCGGATGAAGACGATCGTCAGCGTCACCACCATGATCGCGGCGCCGATCTGCGGGACGAGCTGCCAGTGATCCCATGGCGTCAGAAAGTCGACCGGGCGGGGCCGTCCCTCCACGTTCGGGTTGGCCACGCGCGGATCGACAGCGGTACGCCCGACCGCCAGGAACAGTCCGAGGAAACCCAGCCAGGCGAGCAGGGCGATGACCCGACCCCAGTTCGGTCCGCTGCGTGGCGCGGGAAGTGCATCAGCCTGTTGGTCCAGCGGTGTCGATTCCTGGGTCGTCATGGCTATTCCTCTCCGAATCGGTCGACCAGATGGGAGTTGACGCCGTCGGGATCCAGCGAGCGGGCCACCAGGTAGCCCGCACCCATCCACGCCCGGCGGGTCCACTTGCCGAATGAGACGCGGGTGCCGGGGGCGCCGGACGCCGCGGGCAGCATCTTGACCCGCTCGAGGGCTTCCTTGACGCCACGCGGGCTCAGCGGATGTGCATCGGAGAACGCCCGCACCAGGGTCTCTGCGACATCGCGATTGACCACCGAAACGCAGTATTCCGGTCGTGCGCCGTACTTCTCGGCGTAGCGATCGAGGAACTCCTGGCCGATCGGGTTGCCCTCGTCGTACTGGTCGACACCGATCCAGCCCAGGAACGCCTGCCACATGATCGGGTTGACCCAGGCGTTCTGGAAGGCCGTCGTGGTGAACCGCGGCGGATCCCACTCCAACGCCTCCAGCGCCGGGTTGATGAACACGATCCCGAAGCCGAATCCCAGGTGCACGATCGCCTCGGATTTGGCCTCGTGCAGGGTGCGTACCGCATCGGTGATGTCCTGCGCGGTCTGGGCGACCACGGATTCCGCGACGATCCGGATTCCCTTGCGGCGGCACGCACTTCGCAGGTTGGTCAGATAGCTCTGGCCGATCAGGCTCTGCTCGACGAGCACACCGATCTGGCGAAGGTTCCGTTTGGCCAGCAGATCGGCGATGAAGATGGGTTCGTCGGTCATCGACCCCTGCGGGAAGGCGAACGTCCATTCCCCCAGCCAGTCGTCGGTGCCCGTGACGCTGATGGCCGGCACCTTGAAGCGCTCTTCGATGGCTTCCCGCATGGGTACGCAGTTGTCGGTGATGTTGGGCCCGAACACCACCAGGCAGCCTTGGTCGACGAGATCGGCGTACGCGTCGATCACCGCCTTCACCGAGCCCTTCGGCAACCCTTCGACCTCGGAGTAGATCATCTGCACGGGGCGGTCCATCAGTCCCTGCGCCCGCGCCTCTTCGAAGACCAGGTCGAAGGTCTGGGCGAAGGTGGCCTGCAGGACCTCCGGAAATCCGGGCGGCAGGGTGAAGTCCATCAGGTAGCCGACCTTGATCGGCTCGGCAGTGCTCTCGTAGGACATGTCAGCCTTCCGCCGGTGCCAGGTAGATCTCGATCATCTCGGCCAGCCCGCGGCCGACCGTCAGATCGTCGGTGAGCGGTCCGGCGATCGCGGCCTGCGCGGCGTCCTGCAGGGAGAGGCCCTCGGCCACCAATCGGCCGGCCGCGATGAGCACCCGGGTGGAAGCCACCTCGCGTAGGCCGCCCGTTTCGAGCCGACGGATGGCCTGGCCGAATCGGACCAGTTGCGCGGCCATGCCCGCATCGACACCTGACTCGTGCGCGACGATGCCCTCCTCGACTTCCGGTGCCGGGAAGCCGAATTCGATGGCGACCATGCGCTGCCGGGTGGAGTCCTTGAGATCCTTGAGGACGCTCTGGTAGCCGGGGTTGTAGGAAACCACGAGGCAGAACCCGGGCGCGGCGTCGAGTGTCACGCCCAGTCGCTCGATCGGCAGCTGACGCCGGTGGTCGCCGAGGGGATGCAGCACCACGGTGGTGTCCTGGCGGGCCTCGACCACTTCGTCGAGGTAGCAGATCGCGCCCTCGCGGACCGCACGCGTCAGCGGGCCGTCCACCCACACCGTCTGGTCGCCCTGCAGCAGGTAGCGCCCCACCAGATCAGCTGTGGTGAGGTCGTCGTGGCAGGACACCGTGATCAGTGGCCGGTCGAGGTCGTA
>Ga0209023_10000489_pt1 | contig 59606 bp, 47 predicted proteins | sample LakOneMetagenome_FD_187468 | JGI IMG/M metagenome (GOLD analysis project Ga0209023, IMG submission 187468) | Freshwater and sediment microbial communities from Lake Erie, Canada (SPAdes) (version 2) | ecosystem: Environmental > Aquatic > Freshwater > Lentic | place: Lake Erie, Canada...
CCCATGCCTGCCCATGCCTGCCCATGCCTGCCCATGCCTGCCCATGCCTGCCCATGCCTGCCCATGCCTGCCCTGACCATCTCCTCCGTTGATTCCGCCGATGCCATCCCGCGCGAGGCGTGGACGCGCCTCTGCCCGCCGGGAGATCCTTTTCTCAACGCCGACTTTCTGGCGATCATCGAACGCCATGGCGCCGCCGGGCCGGACTGGGGTTGGGTGGCGTGTCATCTGACGGCGACCGATGAACAGGGTGTCATCGTCGGCATCCTGCCGCTTTACGTCCGCTTCAACTCGCATGGCGACTTTATCCACGACTGGTCGTGGGCATCGGTGTACCAGCAACTCGGGCACGCCTACTTCCCGAAACTGTTGAGCGGCCTGCCGCATACGCCGGCCACCGGGCCGCGCCTGCTGGTGGCTGAAGGCACGAATGCGCCGGCGATTCGCCGCGCCCTGATTGATGGCGCGCAGGCGGTAGCCAGCGGGCACAAGATGTCGTCGTGGCACGTCGCGTTCCCGAATGAGGATGACCGGAAAGCGCTGCAGGCGGCGGGGATGCTGATCAGCCATAACGTCCAGTTTCAGTGGCTCAACAACGGTTGTGGCGACTTCGACGGTTATCTGGCGACCTTTGCCGCCGAGAAGCGGCGCAAGGTACGGGCCGAGCGGCGCAAGGTGGCCGCCAGCGGTCTGAGCATCGAGGTCTGCCACGGTGATGAAATCGATCCCGCCGAGTGGCCGGCGCTGCATGCGCTCTACGCGTCGACCTTTGAGAAGTTCAATAACCTTGCCGTGTTTTCGGCTGCCTGCTTTGCCGATCTGGCGCAGGCACTGGGCCGGCGGATGGTGGTTTTTATCGCCCGCGATGGTCGCCAGCCGGTGGCCGTATCGCTCTGTTTCCGCAGCGATGACACGCTGTATGGCCGTTACTGGGGCTGTAGCGGGAACTATCACAGCCTGCATTTCGAGCTCTGTTTCTATCAGGGCATCGCCTACTGCCTGCGGGAAGGCCTGCAACGCTTCGAGCCGGGGGCCGGTGGAGAACATAAGGTGGCGCGCGGGTTCACGCCAACCGTGGTGAATTCCGCCCACTGGATCGCCGACCCGGCCATGCGCAAGTTGATCGGCCGGCATCTGGAAGTCCAGGGTGGCGCGGTGGCCACCTATCGCGATGAGGCGGCGGCGCATCTGCCCTTCCGATGCGAGGCTTAGGCTTCTTCCCCATTTTTGGGGCATATCAATTTGTCCCGGCCACCGCCCCGCTACCATGCAGGCCATGACCACCGTTGCCCTCACGCCAACCGCGCACAGCCCAAAACGCCTGCCCGGCGACCTCGCCATCTGGTTTTTCATCCTGGCTGAAATGCTGGCCTTCGCGGTGTTTTTTTCCGCCTACGCCTTCGCCCGGGCCAGACATGCCGAGATGTTCAACCTCTACCAGCAAACGCTGGATCGAAACCTGGGAGCGCTGAACACCGTGCTGCTGATTACCGGCTCATGGTTTGTCGTTCTCGCCGTGCAGGCCGCGCATCGCGACGATCAGAAGTCCATCTCGCGCAACCTCCTGTTTGGCTTTCTCTGTGGCGGCGGCTTTCTGATCGTCAAAATCATTGAATACTCGGCCAAGTTCGGCGCCGGCATCTCGATGTCGACCAATACGTTTTACATGTTCTACATCTCGCTGACCTTCTTCCATTTCATGCACGTCATTCTCGGCATGGTGATTCTGGCCGTACTCTGGAAACAGTCGCGAAACGGCCTGTACGGCACGCACAATGCGAATGGCCTGGAAAGCGGCGCCGCTTACTGGCACATGGTCGATCTGCTGTGGATCGTACTTTTCCCACTCGTTTATGTGATGCGCTGATGATCAATACCCTGAAAAACCCGGCCCATCGCGCCTGGCTCATCCTGATGATCGCCACCTGCATCACCTGGACTCTCGGTGAAGTCGGCGCCGCGGGCACCTGGGCCATCGTCGCCATGCTGGCCATTGCCTTCGTCAAGGGACGGCTGGTGATTCTCGATTTCATGGAGCTGCGCGCGGCGCCGACGATGTGGCGCGTGTTGCTCGAAGGCTGGCTGATCCTCGTCTCCAGCCTGATTCTGATTGCTTACTGGATGTCGCTTAAATGACCGAACTGCCTTTCTACGAACCCACCGGCAACGAAATTTCGCTGTTCGAGCATGCGTTTCACCAGCGCCTGCCGCTGCTGATCAAAGGCCCGACCGGCTGCGGCAAGACGCGCTTTGTCTCGCATATGGCGGCGCGCCTGAAGCTGCCGCTATACACCGTCGCCTGCCATGACGACCTGACCGCTGCCGATCTGGTCGGCCGCCACCTGATTTCCGACAAGGGCACCTACTGGTCGGATGGCCCGCTCACCCGCGCCGTGCGCGAAGGCGGCATCTGCTACCTGGATGAAGTGGTCGAGGCACGCAAGGACACCACGGTCGTTCTCCACCCGCTGGCCGACGACCGTCGCATCCTGCCGATCGACCGCACCGGCGAAATCCTCGAAGCGCCGCCCAATTTCATGCTGGTCGTTTCCTACAATCCCGGCTACCAGAACTTGCTCAAGGGCCTGAAACCCTCCACCCGCCAGCGTTTCGTCTCGATGCGCTTCGACTTCCCCGGCGCCGAGCGCGAAATCTCCATCCTGATCGGTGAAACCGGCTGCGATGCCGATCTGGCCAAGCGTCTGGTCGGCATCGCAAAAGCCTTCCGCGCCCTCAAGGACCGCGATCTGGAAGAAGTGGCCAGCACCCGCCTGCTGGTCTATGCCGCGACGCTGATCAAGTCCGGCTTCGATGTCTCCGCCGCCTGTCGCGCCGCACTGGTCGAAAGCCTGACCGACGACGAGGAGACGGTCGAGGCGCTGATGGAAATCGTCAATGCCACATTCGGACGATAATTTCGGCTTCGAGGAAGAAAAGGCCGGGCAAAACCTGGCCGTCCTCGCCGAAGCGCTCTATCTGGTCAACCTGCTGGTTTTGCCCGGCATCACCTTCCTGCTGCTGGTCGGCCTGTGGTTCAAATTCAAGGACAGCGCGCCGCCGCTGGCCCGCCAGCACCTGAAGCAAACCACCTTCGTCAGCCTGATCGGCGGGCTGCTGATCGTCACACTCTCCGGGCTGATCCTGGGTCTCGGTGGCCTCGATTGGGAATGGACCTGGGTAACGCTGATCCTCTACTTCACCTGCATTCACTCGACGCTGGTGCTGTTCGGCATGTATGCGCTGATCAAGGCGATGAATGGACAGATGTGGCGCTTCCCGCTGATCGGTCCCGCGGTCGACGGCAAAAAACCGTGAAAATTGAAAAGCTGCAGCGTTATCGTCTGGTCGCGCAGATCGGATTTTTCACGCTGTTCACCGTCACGCCCATCTTCGATCTCTTCCGCTACGACCTGACCGAGCGCCACGCCTATTTTCTGACTTACCCGTGGCATCTCGGCATCGATGAGCTGATCGCCGGCACGGGTGATTCACGCACCGCAGTGCTCAATATCATTCTCTACCTGTTTTTACCGGTACTGGGCACCGGCGCGCTGATCATCGGCGTTGCGTGGAAATGGGGCCGTCTCTATTGCGGCTGGCTATGCCCGCATTTTTCGGTGGTCGAAACGATCAACCGGCTGATGCTGATCGCCAGCGGCAAGCATTCCGTCTGGGACAAGAAACAAACCCCGCCGTGGGAACCGGACGGCACGCCCGCCAAACGCGACAAGCGCTACTGGCTGCTCGTCGTCCCCGCCGCCATCGGTTTTGCCTTCGCGTGGGCGGTGGTTGGCCTGACGTACCTGATGCCGCCATTTCAAGTTTACAGTGGTCTGTTGAGCTTTACGCTCTACCCCAAGGAAGTCATCTTCCTGACGGCTGCAACCACGGTTCTGAGCCTAGAATTCCTCTTTGCCCGTCACCTCTTCTGCCGCTACGGCTGCGCCATCGGCATTTTCCAGAGCTTCGCGTGGATCGTGAATAAAAAGGCGATGGTGGTCGGCTTTGACCGCAAACGCCTGACCGACTGCGCCAGTTGCCTTCACGGCGCCAACAGCGCCTGCGACGCCGTCTGCCCGATGCGCCTGAAGCCACGCAACGTCAAACGCTGGATGTTCGCCTGCACCCAATGCGGCCAGTGCCTGTCCGCCTGCAACACGGTCAATCGCGACAATCCGAGCGGCCCGCTGCTGCGCTGGGTCAGGAACGATGATGCCCGGCGCAACGAGGCCGGTTTTTCAGCCTTATCAAATACAGACGAAGACGCCGGGGCCAAACTGTAATCATGGAAGAATTCATCGGCAAACTGTGGCACAACTGGGTTACCAGGACCGCTGCCGGCCATTACCCGGACGCTGCGGTGACGCTGGCCGACGTCGAAAAAACGGCCGGCATCCTGTTCCGCGCCTTCGGTGGGGATCCCGGCCTCAAGGTGGCTGCCGCCACCGTCGAAGCGCACGGCGCCCGCCGCCGCTGGATGCAGCGACTGGCCGGCACAAACGAACGCATCGCTCAGGGCCGGCGCGATGCCGAAACCCTGCGCCTGCCCCCCGAAATCGCCGCCTTCCCGGAAAAATCACTGAACCGCGACCTCTATCTCTGGCTGGCCGCCCTGGCCGCCAGCGACGTGGCACCGACGCAGCCATGGTTCGTCCGTAATCAGCTCGCCAGCCGAACGGCACTGGAACGCTACCCCGGCCTGAACCAGCGCTACCGCCGGCTGGTCGCCGCGCATCTGGCTGGCCGCATCGACCCCGACACCCTGCAAGCGGACGAAGCGGCCCAGGAACATGCCATTCGCCAGGCCCTGCAGCAACCGGGTTCGGTCACTGCCCTGCCGCCGCTCAACACCGTCAAGTCGACACCGCCGCAACCGGTGCTGCTGTGGCTGATTGGCGCCGACACGATAGACAACGGCGTCAAGCTCGCCGACCCGAATGAAACGCTTCCCCGCGAAGGCAGCGGCGGCAACACTGAAAACGCCAAGGAAGCGCACAAGGCCGAGCAGGTCGAGACACCGGACAACAAGAATCCGATGCTGGCCATGTTCCGCGCCGAGAGCCTGCCAACCTGGGCCGAATACGTCCGGGTCAATCGCGCCTACGACGACAACGAAGACCCGAATGCCAGCGATGCGGCGCGTGACCTCGACAAGCTGTCACTGACTCGCGATGGCGAAACGGCCAAGTCGCGCGTCAAGTTCGACCTGGATCTGCCCTCCGCCGCTGAAGATGACACACCGATCGGCCCCGGCATTTCGCAGCCGGAATGGGATTACCGCAAAAATGTCATGCAGCCGGCCCATTGCCTGATCGTACCGATGATGGCCCGCGATGCCGGACAAGCCGCATTGCCACCCGAGCTCGCCGCCACCGCCAGAAAGCTGCGCGGCCAGTTCGCCGCCCTCGCCCCGCAGCGCCGCTGGCTCAAAGGCCAGCCGGACGGGCCGGAACTGGATGTCGATTCCTGTGTGCGCAACCATGCTGACCGCGCCTCCGGCCATACGCCGGAAGCCGGCGGCTATCTCGCCCAGGCCCGTTGCGAACGCGATCTCGCCTGCCTGTTGCTGGCCGACCTGTCGATGTCCACCGATGCGCCAATTTCCGATTCACACCGCATCGTCGATGTCATCCGCGATTCGCTGTTGCTCTTCTCCGAGGCGTTGACCGCGACGGGTGACCGCTTTGGCATCTACGGCTTTTCGTCCTTGCGCCGCCAGAATATCCGCTTTCATTTGCTGAAAGACTTCAACGGAAAATACGATGCCGCCGCCCGCGCCCGCATCCTGGCCATCAAGCCCGGTTTCTACACACGTATGGGCGCCGCCATCCGCCAGTCAGCGAGCATTCTGGCCGAGCAGCCTGCCAGCCGTCGTTTGTTGCTGATCATTACCGACGGCAAGCCAAATGATCTTGACATCTATGATTCCCGCTACGGTATCGAGGACACGCGGATCGCCGTTCACGAGGCACGGCGGCTGGGTCTGACCCCCTTCTGCGTCACCATCGACAGTGAGGCCGGCGCCTATCTTCCTTACCTTTTCGGCCCGGCCGGCTTCTGCGTTATCCGCAAGCCGGAGGAGTTGCCAAGCCGTCTGCCGCTCCTTTACGTGCAACTGACCCGTCAGTAAGTAGTCCGGAATACGTATTGTTAAAGCGTCCCCTTGGTGCCAACATAAACCATCATCCAGCGAGTATCAGCACACCATGCAAGGCAGTCACCCGATCAATATCGAAGCCCTCCTCAGCCACGTCCCGCTGTTCAATGGACTGGATCCGGAAGAAATCGCCCGTTTCGCCCGGGGCACGCGCGAAGTTCATCTCAGCAAAGGTGAAATTCTCTTTCACAAGGGCGATCCGTGTAACGGCTTTCACCTGCTGGTGTATGGCCAGATCAAGCTGGCCTTCAACTCGTCACAGGGCAACGAAAAGGTGGTCGAGATCGTCAGTCAGGGGCAAAGCTTCGGTGAGGCGGTGATGTTCATGGAAAAGCCCTACATCATTTACGCCCAGGCTCTGACCGACTGCCTGCTGCTGCACATCTCGAAGACCGTTGTGTTTGATGACATGCAACGAAACCACAAACTGTGCCACAAAATGCTGGCCAGCATGGCCATGCGCCTGCATCAACTGATCAATGATGTCGAATCCTATTCCCTGCACTCCGGCAAACAGCGGATCATCGGCTACATGCTGCGTGAATTGCCTGAGGAGGAGCACGACGGCATGAATGTTTCCATCACGCTGCCGACCAACAAGGGCGTCATCGCCTCCCGCCTCAATCTGACCCAGGAGCATTTCTCGCGCATCCTGCACGAATTGAGCGAACTCGGCCTGATTGTGGTCGAGGGGCGAAAGATCCATATTCCGAACGCGACCAAACTTCGCCAGCACGAATAATCCGGTTGCCAATCCGGTTCCCACGGTCAACCGGAAAAATCGACCAAAAATAAAAAAGGGGCGAACCAAGTCGCCCCTTTTTGTTGCCCTTCCGGGGCGCTTAGTCGGTAATCAGCTTGCCGTTGGTCAGCAGGTTATGAATGATCGCCTGATCCAGCGTCTGACCCGCCGACGCCGTCACACCCGTCACCAGGTCAACACCGGACAAGACGATGGTTTGATCGACTGCGCCGCTTCCCGCCGACTTTACTTCAACCGTCGTCGAACCACCGGCGACCGAGAAATGCAGGTAATTGCCGAGATTGCCTGCATCCGACGCCGTGTGGGTCTCGCCTTGCAACAGGTCTCGCAGATCCAGTGCGTCGGTGCCGGCGGCGGTACCGAAATTCTGCACGGTATCCACTCCACCCCGATCAGCATAGTTCCAGCGAATCACATCGGCGCCGCCACCACCGTTCAGGGTGTCGTTGCCTGTACCACCGATCAGCACGTCAATGCCGGCACCACCGATCAGCGAGTCATTGCCACTGCCACCCGCGAGCACGTGCGCATTGGCATTGGCCGATGCATTCAGGGTGTCAGTACCGGCAGTGCCTGCATACATATCCGCGCTATTGACCACGGACAGCAGTTGGCTGGCCGTATTGCCCAGTGCATCGGTACCCGTCACGGACACGTGGAAGGAACCCGTTCCATAGTTGCTCAGCACAACTTCATTGGTGCCCCAGGTCGAAATATCAATCGTCGCGCCAGCCCCGACAATGCCCGTATGCGCGCCCGTCACATCCGCAACGGTCGTACCGGCAACAAGACCGGACAAGACCAGGGACGTTGCATCATTTACGCCCAGCGAGAAATGAATGGCATGGCCATCGTTGGCGATGATGGAATTCTGGCTTCCCCAGAGCTCGGTCTCATAGATGGCCTGAGCTTGGGCAGTCGTCAAGACTCCATCATAAATGCGCACATCTTCCAGAGCGCCATTCAGGAAGCGGTCTGAGGTGGCGCCATCGTCGGCGGTCACACCAAAGCCAAGGAATTTATTCGGCGCCACGGCACCGGCAGCCAGTATCGTGCCGTTGAAGGCCTGTGCCACGCCATCCACCCACATGTAGGTGCGGCCCGTGGTGAAGTCATGGGAAATAGTAACGCTATGCCACTGATTGTCGTTGATCGCGTTATTGCTCATCAGGCCGGCATTGTCGCCCATACCAAAACCGATCTTGCCCTGGTTGTTGATAAAGCCCCACTGGACATCAACCGTACCGCCGTTGTTCTCCATGCCGATCACCGATGGCGAATCCCAGCCGATATTCGACCCGACCTGCGTGGTCTTGATCCAGAAGCTGAGCGAGGCCGCCTTGGAAGCAGTCTGTCCGGCCAGCGGGTCGGTGACGGAAGTGGCGAGGGCAACCCAGCCACCATCGCGGACGGACGAGGCACCACCAACACCGTTGAACTGAATTGCCGTCGAATCATTGCGACCCGTTGTCCATGTCGGACGCAGGTCCGCAGCAGGATCGGCTGGCTGACCGGCGTGCGGGATATTGTTGGTTATCGTGCCGAACTGATCCGCTGCCGGATTGTAATTAATCGTCCCGCTACCCGAGCCTTCGTTGAACTGCCAGTAGTCGATCCATTTAGCGGAAACGTCAATGGCCGGCGTCACATTGAACGTGATGGTGTTCGGACTTTGATCCGTATTCTGACCACCGTTGGCGGTGCCACCATCATCCGTCACCTGGAAGGTAAAGTTGCTGGATGCGGCCCCATTGGCGTTGGCCGCGGGGGTATAGATCAAATGACCCGCGGTAATTTCGGATACCGGGACGATCGTGGCGGCTGTCACCAAAACGCCGTTGAGCATCAAGGTGCCTGAACTTGGGACATTGACGGTAACGCTCTGCAATGCGTTCACCGGGCTATCCTTCGGATCGGTAAACCCGAAGTCCGCGACGGTCAGGACATACGCGACATCTTCAAGCGTAGTGATGGTCTTGTCGGTACCCGCCGGTGCATCATTCACCGGCATGAGCGTAATTGTCAGCGTCGAGGTTGCCGTATTCGCACCATCGCTAACCGTGTAAGTGGCAACCGGCACGGATCCGTTGTAATCGGGGGCCGGCGTAAAGACATAGCTGCCATCGGCATTGATCCGGAATGTACCCACGCCGGCCAGGTTCGCCGTCGCGTTCGCCGCGTAGGTGACGCCGTTGATGACAAACTGGGTTACGGACAACAGATTCCCGTCGGCATCGGTGTCATTGGTCAGCACGTTGCCGGTTGCCGGATTGTCCTCGAATACCGACTTCAGGTCAGCCGTCGGAACGGGTGTGGAATCATCGTCGATTATTGTGGCTGTGCCCAATGTGACCGCGTTCGAGGTCACCCCGGCGCTGCGCGAAACGATCAGACTGAAGGTCTCGTTGGCCTCGTCAAGAATATCGTTAACCACCGCAACCCGCGCCAGCAAGCTGGTTGAGCCTGGCGTAAAGGTTGCCGAGCTAGCCGTTGCCCAAGTCACGCCACCATCCGTCGAAACCTCAACCGAATTTACAAAGTCCGATGGCGTAACAGCGCTGCCGACCACCAGACCAAGGTTGACTGTCGTCGCAATGGCGCTGGGATTGGAAAGACTGACAGTAAATACGGCATAGCCTGCATTTTCATTGACATTAAACGAGTTGACCGACAAGGTTGGCGCGTCGCTGTTAGTACCCCCAACACCCGTGCCGTCATCAATGATGGTCGCCGTTGACGTCGCCGTTCCAAGCGTCGCATTGCTTGGCGCACTGAGATTAACGTTGAAGGTTTCGGCGCCTTCGTAGACGTTATCGTTGGCGATCGTGACCGTAATGGTCTGCGATGTCACGCCGGCCGCAAAGTTGAGCGTACCGGATTTTGCGGTGTAGTCGCTACCGGCAGTCGCTGTCCCGTTGGCTGTGTTGTAAGCCACCGAAACCGGTAGCGCCGACGCGTTGCTCAATGTCACGGTGAATGTCGCAGTACCGGCCGCTTCGTTATAAGTAACCGGACCGGAAATATTAACGACCGGCGTATCGTTGTCGATGATGGTCCCTGTACCGACCATCGCACCGAGCGGCGTCGAGGCAGTCAGCGTCATCGTTTCACTGGCTTCACCCAAAGAGTCATTGACGGTCGGAACGCGCACGGTAAATCCGCCGCTACCCGCCGGAATGCTGACCGTTGTACCAACCAGTACGGTCCAGGTAGCGCCGCCATCGAATGAGACTTGCAGTGGACTGGTATCGGTACCGAGTGTAGCCGTACCAGAAGCAGGTGCCAGCGTAACGATGGTCGGGGTGGTACTGATATTCGACATGACCACGTTGAAGTCGAGGTTGCCCCCTTCAACAACCGTCGGACTATCAATATAACTGACACGCGGACGGTCATCATCGCTGCCGCCCAGACCGCTGCCGTCGTCCTTGATCGTGCCGATGCCGACACCGTCGGCGATGGTGGCGTTGGTCGGCGCACTCAGGTTAACGTTGAAGGTCTCGGAGCCTTCGTAAATCCCGTCATTCTTGATGTTGACCGTCACCACCTGCGTCGTCACACCCGGCGCAAACGTCAGGCTGCCCGTCGTCCCGGTGTAGTCGTTGCCGTCCGTCGCCGTGCCGTCGGTGGTGTTGTAACCCACCGTGACGGCGGCGGCGCTCGGGTTGGAGAGGGTCACCGTGAAGGTGGCCGTGCCAGCCGCTTCGTTCACCGTGACGTCGTTGATGGAGAGGCTCGGCGTGCCGTCGTTGTCGGTGATCGTGCCGGTGCCGACCACCGGGGCGGCGTTCTGCGCCGTGGCGGCGCCGAGGGTGATGGTTTCACTCGGCTCGGAGAGGTTGTCATCAACGGTCGGCACGCGGACGAGGAAGCCGCTGTTGCCGGCCGGGACAGCGACCGTGCTGCCGACCACCGGGGCCCACGTGGTGCCACCATCAAAGCTGACTTGCAGCGGGCTGGTGTCGGTGCCCAGCGTCGCCGTGCCGGAAGCCGGGCTCAGGCTGACCGTGGTCGGGGTGGTGCTGGTCGTGGTCAGCGTCACGGCGAAGTCGAGGTGGCCGCCTTCAACGACCGTCGGGCTGCTGATGCTGCCGACTTGCGGCCGGTCGTCGTTGCTGCCACCGAAGCCGGTGCCATCATCCAGGATGGTGCCAATGCCGAGGGCGTCCGCGATCACGGCACCACCGGTGGCGGCGCTCAGGCTGACGTTGAGGCTTTCGGCCCCTTCATAAATCGTATCGTTGGCGACATTCAGGGTGATGGTCTGGCTGGTGACGTTCGGGGCGAAGGTCAGCGTGCCGGAGAGGGCATCGAGGCCGGCCGCGTAGTCGGCCGGGGTGGTGGCCGTGCCCGGGGTGGTGTCGTAGTGCACGGTGGTCGCCGTCGCGCTCGGGTTGGACAGGCTGACCGTGAAGGTGATGGTGCCCGCCCCTTCGTTGACGGTGACGTCATTGATCGAGAAGGCCGGGGTGTCGTTGTCGGTGATGCTGGCCGTGCCGACGGCATCCGGGTTGGCGGTGGCGCCGGCCGTGGTGCTCGCCGTCAGGGTGAAGGTTTCCGTGGCCTCGGCCAGGTTGTCATCAACGATCGGGGTGCGCGCCAGCACGCTGGTGACGCCCGGGGCGAAGGTGGCGCTGCTGCCCGCAATCCAGGTCACCCCCCCGTCGGTGGAGACTTCCAAAGCGGTGGTGTAGTCGGCCGGGCTGCTCGCCGTGCCGTTGGCCAGCGCCAGACTGACCGTGGTCGGGATCGTGCTGGCGTTGGACAGACTGAGGGTGAACACGGCGTGGCCGCCGTCTTCGGCCACCGTCGGGCTGCTCACCGCCAGCGTCGGACGGTCATCATCGCTGCCGCCCAGACCGCTGCCGTCGTCCTTGATCGTGCCGATGCCGACACCGTCGGCGATGGTGGCGTTGGTCGGCGCACTCAGGTTAACGTTGAAGGTCTCGGAGCCTTCGTAAATCCCGTCATTCTTGATGTTGACCGTCACCACCTGCGTCGTCACACCCGGCGCAAACGTCAGGCTGCCAACAACTGAAGTAAAGTCCTCCGGGGAAACAGCTGAACCTGGTGTGGTCGCGAAATTAACGCTGACTGTCGCTGTGGTTGGCTGATCAAGAGTAACCGTAAAGGTCATCGTACCGGCCGCTTCATTGACGGTGACGTCATTAATGGATATCGATGGATCCACCACTGGATTGACGACAATCGGCGCAACGGCAGCGACCGACTCAAGACCCTGATTATCGGTAACCGTAAAGGGAATGTTGACTGTGCCGTTATAGTCTGGTGCAGGGGCAAAAACCAGATGTGCCGCATCGGACGGACTCAGCGGCATACCAGCGATGACAGGTGTAACACCATCCGGCAGGTAAAGCACCCCCTCGGAGACCGGCGGCAAGGTCGCCACAGTCACACTCTGAATCGTGCCGTCCGGATCAGTACCAGACAGGTTGACGACAATCAGCGTGTCTTCATCACCGAACGCCGGTGTAACGACCGGAACCGGAGCGTCGTTGACCGGAGCCACGGGCCCCAGAACCAGCATCGCCGTATCAGTACCCCCCAGACCATCGCTGACGTCATATGTCGCTACCGGAACAGGACCATGGTAGTTCGGCGCAGGCGAAAACGTATAGGCACCGTCTGTACCAATTACCAAAGTGCCCACACCAATAATCGTTGCAACCTGCCCCGGTACAAAGAATTCTTGGACGCCATCACCATTGGTATCGATGCTAAATCCAGCAACCGTCAAGGGATTGCCGTTTGGATCAGTATCGTTCGCCAGAACATTCCCGGAGACTGGTGTATCTTCCTGCACCGCTACAGGACCATCATTCACTGCATCCGGGGCAGCATTGGGAATAATGGATAGCACCAAGTTTGCAGTATCGCTACCCCCCTGACCATCACTGATCGTGTAATTCGCAACCGGGATCGTGCCTGCATAATTGTGCAAAGGCACGAACGTGTAAGCCCCATTGGCTGCAATCGACAAAGACCCAACGCCGGCAATTGTCGCTATCTGCCCTGGTACGAAAACTTCTGGCACACCATCGCCATTGATATCGACGCTGAACGCAGTGACCGTCAGTGAGCCATTGAGCCGATTGATGTCGTTTGTCAGCACACTACCGGCGGCCGTCGCATTGATCTGGAAACTATTGCTATCGCTAATTGCGTCCGGAGCAATGATTTGCTGCAGGGGAGCACCTTCGATGGTTTCGATCGGGCGTTCACGATAGGTTCCAAACTGAAACGCCAACGGATCAACCGTTTCAACGATGCGAAGCAATTCCACAAAGGTATGCCCCTCGTTGCCTCCCTGTCCAACCTGCCCTGCCGCCGGGGCATCTTCGTCCAGCAAGCTATCCAGATCATTGCCTGACTTCAATGCCGCGACAATTTTCTGAAAGCCCTGAGGATTATTTGCTACAGCGCTATCCGATGCATCTGGTTTTATCTCTGCAGCCACCTCCGAATCAATCCTGACAGTCTCGCCCGGACGAAGCGTCATTTCACGACCATCAGCAAGGGCCAAAACCACCTTTGCCCCCTCAGCCGCAACTACGCTTTCACCCTCGCGTATCGCATCTCCAAGTTTCAGACGACGGGTATTTCCAGCACCGTCACGCGCAAACGCCTGGCCGGAAAGAGTTGAAACGTGGGCGATAACTTGGGCTTGAGCCATGGTGATACTCCAGACACTTTTAACAATACCAAAAGTATAAATGTATCAATACCAACAAGCTATTGAACCAAAGTACAACTCAAAGGGAAAATCGTGATATTTTTAACAAATAACTTCAGATGCTCAATCCGTTGATTTTCAAGGAGAGCTGAAGCCTGTCTCGCAGACCAAGCTTTTCGAACACCGCCGAGAGATGCGCCTTGACGGTTCTCTCTGTAATAGAAAGCTGCCCGGCTATTTCCTTATTGCTGGCACCACCTGCCACCAACTTGGCCACTTGAGCCTCCCTTTCGGAAAGTTGCGACAAGCAATCTTGTCCATTCTGTCCCGACATGCGCTGGCCGATCAAACGCGATGTGGTGCCAACCAGCTTCTGAAGCAATGACTGCCCGACCCACAAACCGCCATTTTCGACAACCAAGGCAACCTGGCGCAGAACTTGGGGTGCCGCATAGGTATTACAGCACCCAGAAGCACCGGCAGCCAAAGCTTCACTGACAACCGACTCATCTGGCTCATCCGCAAGTACGACCACCAAATGTCCGGTGCGAAGCGCTTTTGGTGGCATAACATTATTCAAAGCCTCTCCTGCCTTGAGGCGGCACCAGTAGACTCCCGGTGTATCAGAAAAACTGGTCGCCAACTGATCACGACCCAGCATTACTGCTCGCGGCATAGCCTCTTGCCACGAAGGCAAAGCCACAGCCTCCTGATCCACTATCCAATGTTGCATTAACGCTCCGTCAACGCAACGCTCTTGGCGCGCAGCACCGGTTTCAGGATGTATGCCAATACACTTTTTTTGCCAGTCAAAATATCCACTTCAGCAACCATACCCGGGATGATTGGCAAATTCGAATCACCAAATCCTGGCTTACTGGTTCGAACACGAACGGTGTAAAAAGCGTTACCTTTGTCATCCATGACGGTATCCGCCCCAATGTGTTCAAGCGTGCCATCCAGGCCACCATAAATGGAAAAATCGTACGCGGTAAATTTAACAATGACTGACTGCCCTGGCCTTAAAAAAGCAATATCCCGAGGCAAAACCCTAGCTTCCAGCAAGAGGGTATCTTCAAGCGGAACGATTTCGATCATATCCTTGCCTGGCTGAACGACCCCACCTACCGTATTTACCAACAAACGTTTTACCGTTCCCTTTACAGGAGAGCGAATCGAGGACTGCTTGACTCGATCAGACAACGCAATGCTGCCTTCGGCCAAGCTATTCAGTTTTGCCATCGTTTCTGAAAGTTCTTTGCCTGCGTCGTTCCGAAATGCCAGTTCCACCTCTTCAATTTTGCGTTGTGCTTCACTGATTGCCGATTGCACCCTGGAAATCTGCGCCGTAGCCATGTCTCGCTCTCCGCGATAGCGAGAAACATCGCGCTCGAGGCGAAGCAATTCAACCTCGGATACAGCCCCGGAATTGATCAGTGGTCGCGTTACAGTCAGCTCCCTGGCTGTCAGATCGTAGCCTTGTGACGCTTGAGCTCTTTTAGCCTGAGCTTCATTCAACTCTTGCTGCCGCTGATTGAGTTGCTGGCGAGCAATTGAAATCGCAGCTGCCAGCTCGTCGTTTCTCGCCTCATAGAGTTTTTTCTCCTGTGCGATGATGGATGGATCAGCACTGGCAATCTCCGGCGGCGGGACAAATGGTTTCCCCTCCGCAATCGCCCTCAATCGTGACGCTTTGGCAACCAAACCAAGATACTGAGCCTGATTTTCTTTAACAGAGGACACAAAACGAGTTTCGTCAATTTTAATCAGTAACTGGTTGGCCTGGACAATATCACCTTCATGCACCAGGATTTCCGAAACCAAACCACCATCAATACTTTGAAGAACCTGAACCTGTCGCGACGGAATGACTTTTCCTTCACCCCGCGTCACCTCATCCAATTGCGCCAAAGCTGCCCATACGACGAAAAGAAAAAAAACAATCCCGATCGCACGCAGGAGAACCCTCGCCCTCAATGGCTCCTGACGCAAGATAGCCAGATCTGCATCGGTTGCGAAATCAACAACCTCGATATCTTCCTTGCTCGGCAACCGCCCAAGTACTTTTTCAACAAGAGGAACCCCCTTCTGGGCCATCCTTTCCAAGCCGGCATGCAACGAGCCAAAAATCGCTTTGAGGCGACTCATGACGCTCTCCCGATACGACCGCTCTGCAATGCCTGAATAACCTGGTCACGCGGACCATCCGCAACGATACGACCATCGTCAACAACCATCACCCGCGTTGCCAGATCAAGCAAGCTATTGCGATGGGTAACGATCACGACGGTCTTATGAGCCGCCATCAGCCTGAGACGCTCCTTGAACTGCTGTTCGGACGAAAAGTCCATCGCACTGGTCGGTTCATCGAGCAGCAAAATTGGGGGGTCCATCAGGAAGGCACGCGCTATAGCCACGCCTTGGCGCTGTCCGCCAGAGAGTGAATCTCCTCGCTCGCCAATCATCATGTCGAACCCGTCCGGATGGCGATTGACAAACTCTGTCAGCCCTCCCGCTTCGGCCGCCGCCACAATAGTTGCATCATCAGCATAGGGAGCACCAAGAGCAATATTTTCCCGCAAGGTGCCATAAAACAACGTGACATCCTGTGCCACGTAACCAATATTTCGACGCAGGTCCGCTGGATCCAATTGCCGGAGGTCAACACCATCAATACTGACCGCTCCGTCGGTTGGCTGGTACAAGCCCAGCAACAGCTTCTGCAAGGTCGTCTTGCCAGAGCCGATGCGACCAATCACAACGACCTTGTCACCTTCATTAATCTTGCAGTTCAGCCCCTTCAGGGCTGCAATTTGACAATTCGGGTAACTAAACTGCACGTCGCGAAATTCTATATTGCCCTTCAACTCAGGACGATGGACGAAATTGGCATCCGAAGGACGCTCAATCGGATTCTGCATGATCTTTTCTAGCGAGGAGAGTGCGACCTTGGCATTGTGGTACTGCATTAACAGACCCACCATTTGACCGAGCGGCGCAACGGCCCGTGAAGTCAACATTGTGCAGGCAATTAATCCACCCATGCTGAGTTTTCCGTCGGCAATCAGATAAACGCCGGCGATCACAACAACTACATTGACGATCTGCTGGATCTCCATCGCGCCATTCGTTGCCGCCGCTGACAAAAATCGCATCTGGCTATTTACCCTGGCAACAAACGAGACAGATTTTTCCCACTTTGACTGCATGAGTCCCTCAGCCCCTTGCGTCTTGATCGTCTCAAGCGCCGTCAGACTTTCAATCAGAGTGGCATTCCGCTGAGCCGCAGCTCTATAGGTCGACTCGGACAATGCATGCATCTTGTGCTGCAGAATATAGGCATAAATTATGACCAGCACGATAGCCAGTACTACCGGAATGATCAACTGCCAGGCAATCAGTGCAATCACCAGCACGAATAGCAAGGCGAACGGCAGGTCTATAAAGGCCGTCACCGATGCCGACGTAATGAAATCGCGAACGGACTCAAAAGAACGCAAATTTGAGGAAAACGCGCCAACCGCCGCAGGTCTTGCCTCCATGCGCACCCCCAGCACACGCTCCATGATCGTCGCTGAAAGCTGCATGTCGATCCGGGCGCTGGCGAGATCAATGAAATATCCTCGCAAAGAACGCAATACCATGTCGACACAAATCATCAGAATCACGCCGAGCGCGAGCACCCAAAGCGTCTCCATGGCACGATTCGGAACAACTCGATCATAGACGTTCATCGTAAACAGCGGCATAACCAGCGCAACCACGTTGATCAGCAATGCGGCGCCGAGCACATCCCGATAAACAGGCCACTGGTCGGCCAACGCCCCCCAGAACCAGTGCCTGAGTCTGATATCGCCAACCTGTGGCGTACGACTGTCAAAACGGAAATGTGGCCGGGCAAATAGCGCGACGCCGGTATACCTCCCAGCCAACTTTTCCCGGGAAAGCTGAACGGAGCCTTGGCCGGTTTCAGGAAAAAGCAGGCGAGCCATTTCGCCAGAATCATCCCAGCCAAGCAGGACGCACGCCTCCTCACCATCGAGCAAGAGCACAACGGGCAACAGCGCATCGTCAATACGCGCCAGTGAACGTTTGACAACCTTGGCCGAAAGTCCAGCACGACTCGCAGCACGACTGAAGAGTGACGGCGTTAATGAACCTTTTTCAAGTGGCAAGCCGGCGACAAGCGCGGCGCGCGTACTTGGACGACCGTGAATTCGTGTCAGTTCTACCAGGCAGTCCAACAAAGGGTCATGATGCAGGAGATCCTCCCGCATTCCCGGAACACCCATTCCTGCGGAACCGCTTGAAACTTCGCTCATGCCACTCCCAAATTTCTTTTCAAGATTTTAACTTGGCTCAAAAGGCACATATCAAAGAAATGCAAAAAGGCGGCCTGGGCCGCCTTTTTCGAACAAGACCCGATTAATCACGCAATCAGCGGAACAATCAACAAGGCAACCAGATTGATGATCTTGATAAGAGGATTAACGGCAGGACCAGCCGTATCTTTATAGGGATCGCCTACAGTATCGCCGGTAACAGCCGCCTTGTGGGCATCGGAACCTTTACCACCAAAATGACCATCCTCAATGTATTTCTTGGCATTGTCCCAAGCCCCCCCACCGGTGGTCATTGATATAGCAACAAACAAACCGGTCACGATAGTACCGACCAGCAAGCCGCCAAGGGCAACCGGACCAAGAATCAATCCGACCACGATCGGCACAGCAACCGGCAGGATTGAAGGAAGCATCATTTCCTTGATTGCCGCCACGGTCAGCATATCCACAGCACGGGAATAGTCCGGCTTGGCCGTTCCTTCCATGATGCCAGGAATTTCCTTGAACTGGCGCCGAACTTCAACCACAACAGCACCCGCAGAGCGCCCTACCGCCTCCATGGCCATGGCTCCGAACAGGAACGGAATCAAGCCACCAATAAAAAGACCAATGATCACGAGATGATTGGACAAATCGAAGGTAAACACCTTGCCTGATACCGCTTCCAGACCATGGGTGTAGTCAGCAAACAAAACCAGGGCGGCCAGACCAGCCGAACCGATAGCATAGCCCTTGGTTACAGCCTTGGTCGTATTCCCAACCGCATCGAGCGGATCGGTGACATTACGCACCTCCTTCGGCAATTCTGCCATTTCGGCAATCCCGCCCGCATTGTCGGTAATTGGACCATAAGCATCCAGGGCAACGACAATACCCGCCATAGACAGCATCGATGTTGCTGCAATCGCAATACCGAACAAGCCGCCCATGGCAAACGCAGCATAGATGGCGGCACACACCGACAAAACGGGCAGTGCAGTCGCTTTCATTGAAACGCCAATGCCGGCGATGATGTTGGTTGCATGCCCTGTCTGACAAGCTGCTGCGACGTGCTTCACCGGCGCATAATCGGTACCGGTGTAATACTCGGTAATCCAGACCAGTGCCGCGGTCAGGACAAGGCCGACGACAGAGCATCCGAACATTGTCATGGTATTGATTACCGTACCGTCAGGCAGGGTTGCACCGGCACCAATCAGCCATGATGTCACCGGATAGTAGAAAATCAGCGCAAGGGCACCAGCGACGATCAGGCCGCGATACAACGCCGCCATAATCTTGCCGCCTTCCGTAGCCTTGACGAAATGGCAACCAACAATGGAGGCTATAATCGAAACACCGCCCAGCGCCAACGGATATAGCACCAGATTTTCACCCAACCCGGCCGTGGTCTTGATAATCAGCGCCGCCAGCACCATTGTCGCAACAACGGTCACCGCGTAAGTTTCAAACAAGTCAGCTGCCATCCCTGCGCAGTCGCCAACATTATCGCCAACGTTATCTGCAATAACAGCCGGGTTACGCGGATCATCTTCGGGAATACCTGCTTCCACCTTGCCAACCAGATCGGCGCCGACGTCGGCGCCCTTGGTAAAGATTCCGCCGCCAAGACGGGCAAAGATCGAGATCAGCGATGAACCAAAGGCCAGACCGACCAGCGGTTCAATCACATGATGCAGATCGGCACCCGCGCTATTCGTCGACTTGAGAAACGTGTAGTAGCCGGCCACGCCAATCAGACCGAGTCCCACAACCAGCATTCCGGTAATCGCGCCCCCCTTGAACGCGACATCGAGCGCCGGTGCTATTCCCTTGCGCGCAGCTTCGGCGGTGCGGACATTGGCCCGCACCGACACATTCATACCGATAAAACCCGCTGCGCCGGAAAGCACTGCACCAATCAGAAATCCGAACGCGGTCAGCCAGCCGAGTTTTGGCACCAGCCCAATCGCCAGAAAAAGAACAACGCCAACCATCGCAATCGTCTTGTATTGCCGGCTAAGGTAGGCTTCCGCCCCCTCCTGGATGGCCTTTGCAATTTCTTGCATTCGCTCGTTGCCGGCGGGCAACGCGAGGATCTGTCGACTGGAAACCCAGCCATACAGGACAGCCAACACGGCACAGCCAAGTGCCAGTAACAACGCTGTACTCATTATTCTCCCCTTCGTGACAAACTAACTGACCAACAAAAAAATCAGACGGCGAATGCCTCCAGCTTTTTGGGCACCGAAATATTCTTCAAGCGTACATAGTCAGGCAGACCGTTGCGATATGGCGGTGGCTCCTCTCCCTCGATCAACGGTTGCAGATAAGCCCGGCAAGCATCGGTAATGTGAAAGCCGTCCGGTGCAATAAACTCGGGAGGCATTTTCCGCTCCACATTGGCGATTTCAGCCAGTGGCGCATCACCGATTGCCCAACGATAAGGCTCTTCGGCCAAGCGCTCAATGGTGGCCATGACTGCATTTTTCCCTCGCAAAGCGAGGTCGACTGCAGCAACACCCAAAGCGTGAGCCTGCTCCAGATCTGTCCGCGACGCCAGATGTCGAGCTGAGCGCTGCAGGTAATCGGCCAACGCCCAGTGATATTTATAACCCAGCCGGTCCTTGATCAACTGCGCAACCATCTGACCAACACCACCCAACTGCGAGTGTCCGAATGCATCCTTGGTTCCGGACTCGGCAATCAGATTGCCGGCCGCGTCTGAGAGCCCTTCGGAAACTGCCACCGTGCAGTAGCCAAACTGCTTGACGCATTCGTCAACGCGGCTCAGAAAACGCTCCGGATCGAACGGCACTTCAGGAAACAGCAGGATATGCGGCGGCTCGCCGACAGTTTCAGAAGCCAGACCACAGGCGGCCGTAATCCATCCAGCGTGTCGCCCCATCACTTCAAGCACAAATATCTTGGTCGACGTGCGCGCCATGGAGGCCACGTCATAACCTGCCTCGCGAATCGAAGTGGCGACATACTTGGCAACCGAACCGAATCCCGGACAGCAATCGGTATGAGGCAGATCGTTGTCCACCGTCTTGGGTACGCCAACGCAAACGACCGGATAGCCCATTTTTTCAGCAATTTGCGAAACCTTCCATGCGGTATCCATGGAGTCATTGCCGCCGTTGTAGAAAAAATAGCCGATGTCGTGTGCCTTGAAGACTTCGATCAGGCGTTCGTACTGTGCCCGATGCTGCTCCAGACTTTTCAACTTGTATCGGCAGGAACCAAAGGCACCACCCGGCGTATGACGCAGGCGGGCTATCACTTCATCGGATTCGAGACTGGTGTCAATCAAGTCTTCGGTCAGGGCGCCGATAATACCGTCGCGCCCGGCGAGTACATTCCCGATTTTATCGGGATGCCGGCGTGCTTCCTGGATCAGGCCGCACGCCGTGGCATTGATGACGGCGGTAACGCCCCCCGACTGCGCGTAGAAGGCATTTTTAACCGCCATCAGTTGCTCCTTATTTCAGCGCTTCAAACACGCTCTTGGTAATGCCATCAACGCTACCGACCCCTGCCACCTTGCGTACCTTTGGCGCAACGCCATCATCTTCGGCGGACCACTTGCTGTAGAAATCAACCAGTGGCTTGGTTTGGGAGTGATAGATTTCCAGACGTTTCTTGACGGTTTCTTCCTTGTCGTCATCACGCTGAACGAGCGGTTCGCCGGTGACGTCGTCAATACCGTCAACCTTCGGCGGATTGTACTTGACGTGGTAGGTGCGACCCGAAGCCAGGTGAGCACGGCGACCCGCCATGCGCTCAACAATATCACTGTCCGGCACGTCTATTTCAAGCACAAACTCAATCGGAACGCCGGCATCCTTCATGGCTTGAGCTTGGGGAATGGTGCGCGGGAAGCCATCGAACAGGTAACCGTTCTTGCAATCGTCCTGGGTCAGGCGATCCTTGACCATGCCGATAATGACAGCGTCCGGCACCAGGCCGCCGGCATCCATGTGCTTCTTGGCCTCTAGGCCGAGGGCGGTACCCGCCTTGACCTGGGCACGCAGCATGTCGCCTGTGGAAATCTGGGGAATGCCAAACTGTTTGGAGATAAAAGTTGCTTGCGTTCCCTTGCCAGCGCCAGGTGCGCCCAACAGAATCAATTTCATGAAAAGTCCCTCGGTTTTGTCTAAAAAATTCTTGTTATCGGCTTCAAAATTGGCCGCTCTCCAAGAGCGGAAAATTACTCGCAATTGATGGCACGGTCAAACAATTTGCGCATCCGTGCTGCATCTTCGGGCGTATCGACGCCAGGCGCCGGCGCGACATCAACCAGGGTGACGCTGATCCGGTAGCCATGCCACAGGGCACGCAACTGCTCCAGGGATTCGAAATGTTCGGTAGGTGCTACGGTCAACCCAGAAAAAGCCCTTAAAAATGAAGCGCGATAGGCGTACAAGCCGACGTGGCGATAGGCCGGAAAATCTGCCGGCAACGATTCGCCCCCCGTCTCTTTGGCGAAATGGTCCCGCGCATAGGGAATCGGCGCCCGCGAGAAATATGCGGCATCGCCATCGGCCCGGCACACCACCTTGACCACATTCGGATTGAAGAAATCCGCCGGATCGGTGATCGAATGGGCCACGGTGGCGATATCGGCACCACTGGCGGCCAATTGGCGCGCTGTCTGAATGATGACTTCCGGCTCAATCAGCGGCTCGTCGCCCTGAACATTGACGACGATGGTATCGCTGCTCCAGCCGCGCAGCGCCACGACTTCAGCCAGCCGGTCCGTACCGGTCGGATGGTCGCTGCGCGTCATCAGCGCGGCGACTTCATGCGCCTCCGCCGCAGCACGCACATCCACGTGATCGGTTGCCACCCAGATCTCTTCCGCCCCGGACAGACGCGCCCGCTCGGCCACTCGGACAACCATGGGCTTGCCGCCCAGATCGAGCAGCGGCTTGGCCGGCAACCGCGTTGACGCATAGCGCGCCGGGATGACGACCTTGAAGGCAAAACTGGACATTACTGTCCGTCCGCGTTCAATGGGCGAGCTTCATCCTCCAGCATGATCGGAATGTCATCGCGGATCGGGAAAGCCAGCTTGCAGGGTTTGCAGACCAGTTCCTTCTCGGATTTGCGGTGTTCGAGATTGCCCTTGCAAATCGGGCAGACGAGAATATCAAGCAGTCTGGCGTCCACGGAGTTTCTCCAAAATCAATTCAATAAGGGCCGGCGAAAGCTCGGCCTCGACCGGCAAAACCCAAGTTTCACCCGCCGTCAGACCCTCGCATTTTACTGCATCCTTCTCCGTCATCAGCAGGATGCCATTTCGGGCAAAAGCCAGATCCGCGACCGAATATTGATGGTGATCGGGAAACGGATGCCGTTCGCAAGTCAGGCCAAGCGATTCGAGGGTTTGAAAAAAGCGGTCCGGATTCCCGATCCCGGCCAGCGCATGCAACGGAGCGCCCGCCTTGAGACTACCAGCGGAACAGGTTTGCTGTGGATCGCCCAGTCGATAAAACCTGCCCGGCTGCAACGCCATGTCAAAAGTCGGTACGGCCGCCGAGTTAAAATCTTTCAAATTATTGCGAATAATCGCGTCGACCGTAGCAAGTCGCCCCAAGGGCTCACGCAGCGGGCCAATCGGCAAACGCCAGCCATTTCCAGTCCCGCGCGCATCGAACACCACCAGTTCGACATCCCGCGCCAGCGCGTAGTGCTGCAAACCATCGTCACAAAGCAAGACATTGACCTCTGGATGCGCATCCAGAAGCGCCGCGCCGGCCTCTGCGCGCTGGCGTCCGACCCAGACCGGCACGCCGCTGCGCCGGGCCAGTAGCAGCGGCTCGTCGCCCACATCCGCCGGCCGTGCATCCGCCCTCACCGCGACAACACCCTCCGTGCTGCGCCCATATCCACGACTGACAATCCCCGGTCGCCAGCCCCGCACCTTCAATTGCTGCGCCAGCCAAAGGGTAAGCGGCGTTTTGCCGGCCCCCCCCACAATAATGTTGCCGACCACGATGACGGGTACCGGCAATTGCCGCGGCTTGGACAGCCGCCGGTTAAGCGCGCTCAACACCCCATAGAGCCAACTTAGCGGCAGCCAAAGCCACAACGCCGGCGTCAGCCGGCGTTGCTCAAACCACTGTCGCTGTAGCCAGCGTGCCAGCATCAGCGATTCTGGGTCGCGAAGGAAATGTGCGGGTAACCGGCCGTCTGTGCCGCCTGCATGACATCAATGACGCTCTGGTGCGTGGCCTTGGCGTCCGCATTGATCACGATCAACGGATCCTCCTTGCCGCCGGCTGCCCGGCGCAAGCCATCGGCGATGCTCTTTACATCACTGGCCGTCAGTGGCGATTTATTGACCAGAACCTGCCCGCTGGCAGTCACCGAGACATTGACCTCGTTTGGCTGCTCGGCCTGCTTGGTGGCATCTGCCGTCGGCAGATTGATCTCCAGCCCGGAAAACTTGGCGTAAGTCGTGGTCAACATCAGGAAAATAATGATCACCAGCAGGACGTCGATCATCGGAATCAAGTTGATTTCCGGCTCTTCGCTGCCGCGGCCGCGTTGAAAATTCATCGCTTACTTTCGCTCGCCATGCATATATTCGACCAGGCGAACTGCCTGCTGCTCCATCTCGACCACGAAGCTATCGACCAGCGCCCGAAAATGCCGCCAGAAAATCAGGCATGGAACGGCAATGAAGATACCAAAACCAGTGTTATAGAGGGCAATGGAAATACCATGCGCCAGCTGCATCGGATTCGCCCCCGTCGGCGATTGCGAGCCAAAAATCTCGATCATGCCCACTACCGTACCGAACAGCCCCATCAGCGGGCTGATCGAGGCAATCGTTCCCAGCGTGGTCAAATACCGGTTCAGCTCATGAGAAACCGCCGAACCGGTCTCTTCGATCGACTCCTTCATGATCTCGCGCGATGCATTGACGTTGCGCAAACCGGCAGAGAGCACCCGGCCAAGCGGCGAATGACGCTCCAGATCATCGAGCAACTTGTCGTTGTTGGCACCGCGCTTGAATTCACCCACCGCCCGCTGCAGCAGGCCAGCAGGCACCACCTTAGAACGACGCAGGGCCACCAGGCGCTCGATAATCAGCGCTACGGAAATGATCGAAGCCAGTAACAAGGGCCAAATAGGCCAGCCGGCCGCCTGAACGATTGCAAACACGTGAAGTCATCCTTGATGGAATATCAGCCCGCAATTCTGCCCTTCCCCCCGCCACAGGGCAAGCAAGGAAATAGCAGGGTTGCGGCGGCTTATCCCCAAAACCTGTGGATAAGTCTGTGAATCAGCTGTCATCAACAGCGCTAACCCCCATCCAACAAAGGACTTTTTACGCTCTGCCAAAAAACAAGGCACATCATTTATACGCATAAAAATCAATTACTTAACAAAAACAACATCCATCAATAGCCAGCCACTCGGATTCACCTGAGGTTACAATCCAAGAATGCCCCCGCCCATCGCACCTGTCAGTAACATCGTCCTCAGCGTTTCCAGTCTCAACCGCCAGGTAAGGGATTGTCTCGAATCAACATTCCCTCTGACCTGGGTCGGTGGCGAAATATCCAATCTGACCTATGCCGCCTCCGGGCACGTCTATTTTTCGCTGAAGGACAGTAGCGCTCAGGTGCGCTGTGTCATGTGGCGCAGCCGAGCACAGCTACTTGGCTGGCGTCTGGAAAACGGTCAGCAGATCGAAGCCCGCACACTGGTCTCTTTCTACGAACCACGCGGCGAATTCCAGCTCAATGTCGACGCCATTCGCCGGGCAGGACAGGGCGACCTGTTCGCACGCTTCCAGCAACTCAAGGAAAAACTTGAAAAAGAGGGAATTTTTGCCGTTGACCGCAAGAGACCCCTACCCGGTTTCCCGCGGCGCCTCGCCATTGTCACCAGCCCGCAGGCCGCTGCGCTGCGCGATGTGCTGACCACGTTGCACCGGCGCGCACCGCACATTGCGATCACGCTGTTTCCCACGCCCGTCCAGGGTGAAGGTGCCGGCACCAAAATTGCCGACGCCATCAAACAGGCTGGCCAGGGCAATTGCGACGCGATCATCGTCTGTCGCGGCGGCGGCAGCATCGAAGACCTCTGGGCCTTCAATGAAGAAAGCGTTGCCCGCGCCATCCACGCCTCGCCTATCCCCGTCATCTCCGGCGTCGGCCATGAAACCGATTTCACCATCGCCGATTTTGCGGCCGACCTGCGCGCCCCCACCCCGACTGCCGCCGCCGAACTGGCCAGCCCCGACCGCGATGCCCTGCTTGACCACCTGACCAATCTGCAAAATCAGATCGGTCGCCGCATGGACCGTTCACTGTCAGATCACATACAGCGCCTCGACTGGCTAGCCGCCCGCCTGATCCATCCGGCCGACCGTATTGCGCAACGTCGCCGTGAAATGGAAGCCTACGGCAACCGCTTGCATCATGCCCTGCGTCGGCAAACCGAGCATTGCGCCGTTCGCCTGCAAGGGCTCGGACTGCGCCACAGCGGCGCCCGCCCGCGCCCGGAAAAGCTGGCCGACGGCATCAATCACCTGCAATACCGCCTCACGCGGCAAACCCAATGGGCAATTTCACAATATTCCGGGAAACTAAATTCACTCGCCAGCAGTCTCATTCAGCTTGATCCACACGCTGTCCTGTCACGAGGCTATACACTGGCCATTGGACCTGACGGCCGGGCCATCCGCGACGCCACGAGACTTAGCCCCGGCGAACTGCTCAAGCTCCGGTTTGCCAGCGGCGCCGCCGAAGCCACCGTGAATAAGGTTGTCGCTAACCCTGAAGCTGACTAGAATTTTCGATTTACCCCCTCATCAAACCCCAACGGAGAACATCAATGGAACACCAACTGCCCGCACTGCCCTTCGCCAAAGACGCACTCGCCCCGCACATGTCGGCCGAAACCTTTGACTACCACTACAGCAAGCACCATCAGGCCTACGTCACCAACCTGAACAACCTGATCAAGGGCACCGAGTACGAAACCCTCGACCTCGAAGCCATCGTCAAGAAGGCCCCGGCCGGCGGCGTGTACAACAACGCGGCCCAGGTCTGGAACCACACCTTCTTCTGGAACTGCCTGACCCCGAACGGCGGCGGCGCTCCCAAGGGTGCACTGGCTGACGCCATCAACGCCAAGTGGGGTTCACTGGATGCCTTCAAGACCGCTTTCCAGACCTCCGCTGTCGGCAACTTCGGCTCCGGCTGGACCTGGCTCGTCAAGAAGGCCGATGGCTCCGTCGACATCGTGAACATGGGCGCCGCCGGCACCCCGCTGACCACCGGCGACAAGGCCCTGCTCTGCGTTGACGTCTGGGAACACGCCTACTACATCGACTACCGCAACATGCGTCCGAAATTCGTCGAAACCTACCTGAACAACCTGGTCAACTGGTCCTTCGCCGAAGCCAATTTCGCCGCTTGATTTGACACATGAATAAAGTCGTGAAGATAAGTTCGCGACCGAATTCATCTCGTTCCGAAACTCGGGAGAGCATCAGGCTTTCCCGAGTTTTTTTATTTTCAAACAGATATCTGCGTCATACCTCGGGTTCTCCATAAACACATTTTGGAGATCCTGCAAATTTCACAAGAAGGTGATCGCAAGATCAGTAAGGCATTAGGCTATAACTTACCCGGGCAAGAGGGAGCGGCTGTGTCAAAACACGGAGAATTGGCCAAGGAATCACTCGGTACTTTCGAGTCCGCCATCATGGGCATTGCGGGTACGGCACCGGCATTCAGCGTGGCCGTAACGACGGCAACAATCGTTGCCTCCGTAGGCGTGCTGTCCGTAGGCAGTATCTTCTATTGCGGTCTCATCATGTTCGGGATCATGCTGGCCTTTTTTCACCTCAGCAAAATCACGCCCCATGCCGGCGCCGCGTACGCCTGGGTCGGGCACGTTTTCGGCCCAACCTGGGGATTCTTTACCGGCTGGGGGCTACTGGTAGCGTCGATCTTCTTCATGGTATCGGCCACCATTCCTGCTGCCACCTCAACACTCGTCCTGCTTGCCCCTGATTTCGTTGAAAACACTGTCTGGGTGACGGGTACGGCAGCCATCTGGCTCACATTGGTCACCATTGTGGTCACCAAGGGCATCAAGCACGCCAGCTATACCCAGCTGATTCTCACCGGGATCGAAACCGCGGTCGTATTCGCGCTGATTATCGGCGCCTTCATCCAGTACGGCGGCAAACCGGCGCATCCGCCGTCAATCATCTGGTTCTCGCCGTTTTCCTTTACACCGCAGCTCTTTGCGACCGGTGCATTGACGGCCATTTTTTTCTATTGGGGCTGGGATGTCACCATGAATCTCAGCGAGGAGACCAAGACCAGCGTTTCGGGAAAACCTCATCCTGCCAGCCTGGGCGCATTCTGGGCGATGCTCAACCTGATCTTGTTTTTCATCATCATGATGATCGTCGTCCTGATCGTGCTCAGTGACGAAGAGATTGCCCAAGCCAATACCAACGTGCTTTATGCCATTGCCAACAAGCTTTTTCCGACCCCCTGGAACTATCTGGCTGTCCTGTCGACCATCCTCAGCACGGTGGGCACCATCGAAACACAAATTCTGCAGTTCAGCCGCAGCATGTTTGCCATGGCTCGCGATGACATGCTTCACCCGCGCTATGCGCGGGTTCATGCCGAGTGGCAGACGCCATGGGTGGCAACTTTCGTGATCTGGTTCCTCGGCGTATTCCTTCTCTTCAGTTCGTCGTACATGCCCTCCGTCAAAAAAATACTCGAGAGCTCGATATTGGCGATCGGCTTCCAGATCTGCTTCTACATGAGCCTCGCCGGATTTGCCTGCGCCTGGCACTACCGGCATGAATGGCGAAGCGGGATATCCGCCGCAGTCTCCTACATACTCTGGCCGCTCATGGCTGCACTCTTCATGGTATTCATTGCGCTATACAGCATCCCTACCTTTGACGCAGTTACCAACATCCTGGGTGTCGGGGGGATTCTGCTCGGCTTTATTCCGCTTCTTCTGGGCGCGTCAAGACGAACGCGCTGCACCGCGCAAGAAAACGGGAAAATCAGCTGAGCCTTGCATGGTCAGACAACAAAGACAGAGACTATCTGTCGTCTCCCCAACGATCAATAAGTTCCCTGCGCGCAGGAGAATTCGCTCTGATTAGACAAAGAAACACGCGACACTTGGCTTGACAACATCATCAGTCTAAGATTATCGAATCTCCCGCCGATACGGGAGTTCTGTTTTGCTGAAGATTCAACCAGACGCAATCCGACCTGCAATCGATCGATCAAAATTCGAACCAGTGTCGGCAGATGAGTTAAGCCAACAGAGAGGCGCCCATGAGTCTGCATGTCTTCGTCGCCATGCCCTTCGGAGTAAAACCCGGCGAAGACGGCTGCCTGATCGACTTCGACCGGATTTTCACCGAGCTCATCCGGCCGGCGCTGGAAAGCGTCGGGCTGGAAGTCATGCGGGCAGATGAAGAACAGAGCGCCGGTGATATACGCGCCGACATGTTCCAGGAACTCCTGATGGCCGACCTCGTGGTCGCTGACCTGACCCTGGACAACCCGAATGTCTGGTACGAACTGGGCGTCCGCCATGCCTTGCGCGCCCGCGGCGTGATACTCGTTCAGGGGCCGCGCGCCGCCCAGCCCTTCGACATCTACACCGATCGCAAGCTGACCTACCATGTGAAGGACGGCGCGCTCGACCCGCAAATGCTGGCCAACGACATCGCCAATCTGGCGACCATGGCCAGAAACACGCTGAACGCCTGGCGCGGCCGCAAGACCAGCCCTGTCTACAGCCTGTTGCCCAATCTCGAAGAGCCCGACTGGTGTCGCCTGCGTGTCGGCAATGCACTGGCGTACTGGGAAAGTTATGACGAGTGGGCTACCCGCATCGAAGTAGCGCGAAACGCCAATCACCCGGAAGACATCCTGGTACTGGCCGATGAAGCCCCGGCCACCCCGCTACGGCTTGAAGCCCACCTGAAAGCAGGCGAAGCACTGCGCCGGATGGAACATTTCAATTTTGCACTGGAGCAATACGACCTGGCTCTGGCGTTCGCTCCGGACCACCATGAGGCCGCCAGCCAGCGTGGTGTCTGCCTGCAGCACATCGGGCGTACCGACGAGGCCCGCGCGATTTACAAGAAACTGATCGACATCGACGCAGATGATGTCGATGCCTGGGAACTGCTGGCTCGGCTGGACAAGGAGGAATGGGTCAATGCCTGGCGGGTCCCCGGCCACACGCCAGCCCAGATGCGTGATGATGCTGCCTACGAGGATGCCCTGTTGCGCGACACCATACAGAGCTACAGCATGGCCTTTCGGCGCAGCCCGGGCCATTACCTGCCGGGCATCAATGCGGTGATGATGATGCACGTCTATCGTGACCTCACCCATGACACGCGTTACGACAGCGAGGCGGCGATCATGGCTGGCGGCGTTGCCTGGGCGGCATCCTGCGAACGCGACGACGCCAATCGATTCTGGGCACTCGCCAATCTGGGGGCGCTGGCCATTCTTGACCAGGACCCCGCCGCGGTGGGCGAGGCGTTTCGCGAGGCTATCGCTCACCTCAACAACGACTGGCTGGCACTGGATGCGACCTTCAAGCAGATGGGCCTGCTGGCAGAACTCGGCTTTCGCCCCGACAACGTCAACGCCGCCCTTGCCACGCTCGACCGCGCCATGCAGCGTATGAAACCGCCAATCAGTGAACGTCGGCCCGGCAAGGTCTTTCTCTTCTCCGGCCACATGATCGACAGTCCCGACCGGGCCGATCCCCGCTTTCCCGCGGACAAGGAAGCAATCGCAGCGGCCCGCATTGCAGAAACCCTCGACAAGTTGGCGGCCGGGCCGGATGACCTGGCCTTTGCACAGGGAGCGGCCGGCGGCGACATTCTCTTTGCCGAAGCCTGTGTGGCACGCGGCGTTCCCTTTCAGATGCTGCTGCCTCTGGAAGAACCTGACTTCATCGAGGCCTCGGTGCTACCTTCGTGCAATGGTGAAAGCTGGCGCCAACGCTATCTGGCGCTGCGCGACAAACTCGCCTTGCCGCCTCGCATCATGCCGGACGCGCTTGGTCCGCTGCCGCGCACGCGTGATGGACGCGAGATGAACCCTTTCGAACGCTGCAACCTGTGGCTGCTCTACAGCGCACTGGCCCAAGGCCTGGATCGCGTCCGCTTCATCTGCCTGTGGAACGGCGGTGGTGGCGACGGCCCCGGCGGCACGGCACACATGGTTCGCGAAGTGAAACGACGGACCGGCCAGGTCAGCTGGCTGGACACACGCCAACTCTGGTAATGAAAAGGTAATTATCGGGAATCACCCTGTCATTCAAATCTTTTTGTCCACCTGCCAAAAACAAACGGAGACACATCATGGCCAAAAAAGCACTCTGCATCGGCATCAACAACTACCCCGGCACCCACATGGACCTGCAAGGCTGCGTCAATGACGCGCAGGACTGGTCTGCCGCGCTGACCGAGCGCGGCTACAAGACCACCCTGCTGCTGGACGACCAGGCCACCAAAGCGGCCATGGTGGACGCCATGTCAAAACTGATTGCCAGCGGCAGCAAGGGTGACAGCCTGATCATCACCTACTCAGGGCACGGTACCTATCAACCCGACACCGATGGCGACGAAGTGGATGGGCTCGACGAAGCACTCTGCCCTTATGACCTGCAAACCGGCGGCGCCGCGCTGATCGATGATGAAATCAAGACCCTTTTCAGCGCCCGCAAAGGCGGGGTCCGCCTGCTGCTGATTGCCGACAGTTGCCATTCCGGCACCGTGACCCGCGCCGCCAAGGCCGAGCCGGATGCCGATACCCGGCCGCGCTTCATGCCCATGGGCAACTGGCTGCCCGCCAGCAAGCTGCCGAAGAATTTTGCCGGCAAGCCGGTGCAAACCATCGTGTCGCCGAGCGGTACTTCGCCGCTCAACAGCGCACTCGACAAGCAGGTAGGTGACCTCTTGCTGGCCGGCTGCAAGGAAGGCCCGAACAACTACAGTTACGACGCCAAGATCGGCGGCCGCTACAACGGCGCCTTCACCTACTACGCGCTGAAAACACTGAAGGCGCTGAAGCCGGATGCCACGTATGCCGACTGGTACAAGGCCATCCTCAAGAACCTTCCCTCGGCCAGCTACCCGCAGACGCCGCAACTCTTTGGCGCCGCGGCCGCACGGTCGCGCAAGGCCTTGACCTGATTCCAGCGGCATTCCCGGTCAGCAGCACAGGAGACAAGACATGAGCACACGTACGATTCGCATCCGCGGCACCAAGGTCGCTACCGGCAGTCGGGGCGCAGCCCAACCCGGCGGTCCGCAACCGTTGTTCAGCCTGGCCCCGGGCAGTGCCCGCGACGGCGCCAGCGAGGACATCGAAGTCAAGCCGGAAACGGTCGTCCGTGTCTCGCTCGAAAACGGTTTTGTCCTGTGGAGCCGGGCCGATGACCTGACCCGCGAATACGGCAATCCGCCGCCACGCGGCGAGGGTGGCGCCTGGGAATTCACCCGCCTGACACCGCGCCGAGCTGCGGTCAGCGAACGCGGTGCCGCCGGCCTGCTCATCCGCGTCCTCGATTTTTTTGGCGTTGATATCGCCAAGAAAACAGCCGGCAAGCTCGGCGTCGTCCTGGAAGACAAGCAGCTCGGCGGCAACAAACCGGGGCTGCACCAGATGAGCAGCGGCGCCCAGCTCGTATTGACGCCCGTGGCCGGCACCGCGCCCATCCCTGCCGCCAAAGGTCCAACGCTGGTCTTTATCCACGGCACCGCATCGAGCACGGCCGGCAGTTACGGCAAGCTGTGGGACCCGCGCAACGCCGACGCCCAGAAGCTGCGCGAAAGCCTGCAGGCCAATTACGGCGACCGCATTTTCGGTTTCGAACACCGGACGCTGACCGAAAGCCCGATCCAGAACGCCATGGCACTGCTCGAACGGCTGCCCGAAGGCGCCGACATTCATCTCGTTTCGCACTCGCGCGGCGGGCTGGTTGGCGAGTTGCTCTGCCTGTCGGGTTGCCAGCAGCTGGCCGACATCCTCACTCCTTCCAGAATTCAGGACTTTTTTGCCGTTGACCGTAGCATTGCCCTGCAAATGGGGCTGGCGCCGCTGTCGGCGGACGAAGAAGCGGCACGCAATGCCGCCTACGCGGCCGACCGCGACCTGCTCGGCAAATTCGTCGCACTGCTCGGCAAAAAGAAAATCCGCGTCAGCCGTTTCGTTCGTGTGGCCTGTCCGGCGCGCGGCACGACGCTGGCCTCCGGGCGGCTCGACCGCTGGCTGTCGGTGCTCGACTTCCTGTCCTTCACCTCGCTCGGCAACGGCATCATCAGTGGCGCCGTCGATTTCATGCAGGCCATCGTCGCCGAACGCACCGACCCGCGCACCCTGCCCGGCGTCGAGGCGATGATCCCCGGCTCGGCCCTGACCCGCCTGCTCAACAGCGTGCCGGAACTGGTTACCGATGCCGATCTGGCGGTCATAGCCGGCGATATCGAGGCCGGCGATTCGCTGTGGAATTCGATCAAGGTGCTGGCCACCGACTGGTTCTACAAGAACGAGCATGATCTCGTCGTCGATACTGCGTCGATGCTCGGCGGCCTGCCGCGCACGGCCAACGGCGCCCGTTTCCGCAAGGACCAGGGCAGCAAGGTCAATCATTTCCGCTATTTCATCAATAGCCAGAGCATCGTCTGGTTGCGTGCCGCGCTGACCCGGGGCGATCAGGAGAGCGGCGGCTTCCAGCCCATCGCAGCCCGGCCAGCCGGTGAGTCCGTCATCTCCCGCACCTTCCGGCGCAAACGTTCCGACGGCGTGCCGCAGCCGATTGCCGTCGTCCTGCCTGGCACCATGGGCAGCGAACTCAAGGCGGGCGACGGTCAGGTCTGGCTCAATTATGCATCGCTGCTGGCCGGTGGCCTGGGCAAGCTGCGTATGGGCAAACCGGACGTTTCACCGGTTGGTCTGGTCGATGATTTTTATGGCCCGCTCGTCGAATTCCTGGCGCGTAGTCACGATGTCGAAGTCTTTCCCTACGACTGGCGCCACTCGATTCGCGAGGCTGCCGACAATCTGGTCAGAATGCTCGCTCCGCTGGTCGAGCGGGCCGAGCGCACGCAACAGCCCTTGCGCCTCGTCGCCCATTCGATGGGCGGCCTTGTCGTCCGTTCGATGATCGCCGACAAGGGCGCCGGCGCGGCGCTCTGGCAGCGCATTTCGCGACTGCCCGGCAGCCGCTTCCTGATGCTCGGCACGCCCAACTTCGGCTCCTACGAGGCCGTGCGCTGGCTGACCGGCTTCAATCCAACACAGGCCAAGCTGACGCTGCTCGACATCACCCACAACACCGACGAGATCATCGACATCGTCCGCGGCTATGCCGGCCTGCTCGAACTGCTGCCCTTTGCCCAGCGCGACCCCGATTTTACCGACCTCATCCACTGGCAGGCGATCAAGGAAAGCACCGACGCCGACTGGAATCTGGCCGATGCGGCGACGCTCAAGGAGGCGGCCATATCTTGGCAGCGCCTGCGCGACGCACCACCGGACCCGCTGATGTGCTACGTCGCCGGTTGCCAGCCGGCGACCGTGATCGACTACCAATTGGTCAGCCGCGAGGACGAGCCACCCAGCGAGCGCAAGAAACTGGCCTTCATCGCCACCGCTGAAGGCGACGGCACGGTGAGCTGGAATTCCGGCCGCCTGCCTGGCATCCCGGTGTGGTATGTCGAGGATACCGCCCACGATGCGCTGTGCGCCCAGCCCAAGGCCTTCCCTGGCTATCTCGACCTGTTGGTCAAGGGCAGCACCACCCTGCTCCCGGCCACGCCGCCCAGCCGTGCCCGCGGCGCCGGCGTCGAGGAACGCTTTGTCCTGCCAACGATGCCGCTGGCCGACAGCATTCCCGGCCCGGACGACATGAGCACATTTGGATTTTCGGGCGGAATTCCGGTTGACCGCAGCACTGCCGAAGCCGTCTCCACGGTCATTCAGGTCAGCATCCGTCACGGCAGTCTGGCCTACGTCCGGCATCCGGTCGTCGTCGGGCACTACCAGGGCGACACCATCGTCAGCGCCGAAGCCGCGCTCGACGGACAGCTGCAGGGCGCCTTGGCGCGCCGGCTTGAGCTGGGCATTTATCCCGGCCCGCTCGGCACCTGCGCCACCTTCTTCAATGACAGCCCGACGGCCAAGCCCGCCGGTGGACTGGTCGTTGGCCTGGGTCAGGTCGGCGAACTCACCCCCGGCCAGCTCGAAGAAGGCATGCGCAACTCGCTGCTCGACTATGCCCTGCATGTGGCCAAATGGCCTGACCAGCGTTTCGGCGATGAAGCGCAGCCACGCTCGGCGGCGGTCAGCTGCCTGCTGATCGGTACCGGTGCTGGCGGCATTGCGGTCCGCGACAGCGTCGAAGCGATCGCCCGCGCTGCCATCGCCGCTAATGCGCGACTGGTGGACACCGAAATGAACAGTCAGGTGGTCATCGACCGGCTGGAATTCGTCGAGATCTACGAAGACATCGCCATCACCGCGGCGCAAGCCCTGCGCGACGTGGTGTGTAACCGCTCGCTCAGCCAGAAACTGAGCTGGCCTGACATGGCCATCGCCAGTGGCCAGGGCGGCCGGTTCCGCCTAACCGTGGACGAGACCCCCGAGTGGTGGAATCGCATTGAAATCATCGAAGACGAGGGCAAGGACCAGGCGCTGCGCTTCGTGTTTGCCACCGACAAGGCCCGCGCCGAAGAAACACTGGCCACCGGGCAGTTGTCGCTGGCTGAAGAATTCATCCGGATGGCCTGCCAGGACACCAATCGCAACGCCGAAGCCACCAAGACGCTGTTCGAATTGCTGCTACCGGTAGCGGTGAAGGAAAGCTCGTTGCAGCAGGGAAACATGGTGCTGCTGGTCGACCAGCGCTCGGCCCGTTATCCGTGGGAGCTGCTGGAAAACCGCTGGGGAATCGACGATCAGCCGCCCTCGATCAAGGCCGGCATGATCCGCCAGTTCAAGACCAGTACGTACCGCGGGCGCCCGGCACGCGCCACGGCCGACAGCGCACTGGTGATCGGCAATCCGGATCTCGGCGAGAATGACGACTTCGCCGACCTGCCCGGCGCCCAGGACGAAGCCCGCGGCGTGGCCGACACCCTGGCCCAGGCCGGCTTCGACGTCACCGACCGCATCGGCGAAAAGCCGACCGCCATCCTCGAAGCGCTGCACAAGGACAAATGGCGCGTCCTTCACCTGGCCGGGCATGGCGTCAGCAACTATCAGTCGGCCCGCATGAATACGCCCCGCTCCGGCATGGTGATCGGCCTCGATACCATCCTGACGCCGGGCGACATCGAACTGATGCGCTGGGTACCGGAGCTGGTCTTCATCAACTGCTGCCATATCGGCAAGATCGAGGCGCACAAGAATACCGATCCCGGCTCGCTGGCCGCCAACCTGGCCGAACATTTCATCAATATGGGCGTCAAGGCGGTCATTGCCGCTGGCTGGGCCGTCGATGATCGGGCCGGCAAGGCCTTTGCCGAAGCCTTTTACCGGCGCATGCTGGCCGGCGAATTCTTTGGCGAAGCGATCCGCATCGCGCGCGAAGAAATTTTCAACCTCTACCCGGATGTCAGCACCTGGGGCGCCTATCAGTGTTACGGCGAACCGAGCTACCGGCTATCCAGCCAGGGCATCAACCGCCAGCGCCCTGCCGCCAGCTACACCACGCCACACGAACTGGCCGTCGACCTCGACAACCTTTCCAGCGACCTGCGCAGCGGCGGCCACCGGGATGATTTTGCCGACCGTATCGAAAGTCGTCTGAAGCGCATTCCGCTGGCGCAAAGCGAGGCCTGGCTGGCACGCGCCGATGTCGCCGCCGCCCTCGGCTTTGCCTGGGGCGAAGGCGGTGACATGGAAAAAGGTGCCGAGCAATTGCGCAAGGCGATCCGGGCCGAACGCGGCCTGTGCAGCATCCGCGCCATCGAGCAACTCGCCAACTACGAAGTGCGCATTGCCGGCACGCGCTGGCAGGCCAATCCTGATGCCCCCCCGGAGCAACGGGAAGCGCTGCGCGGCACGTTGCGTAGTGACATCAACAAGACCATCAACCGGCTGGCCGCGATTGTCGACGAAGCGCCGACCAGCGAACGCCTGTGCCTGCTCGGCGGCGCCTACAAGCGCCTGGCCCTGATCGAAGGCAACGACGACAGCCGCTGCGAAGCATTGGTCAACATGGCCCAGCATTATCGCCAGGCCTTTGCCCTGCGCCGCGAGTCATACGCCTTTACCAACTGGGCAGCTGCAGCCCTCCTCATCCGCCTGCGCTACCCGCAGCAAGCACCTGACCAGGCGCCGCTGACCGGCCTCGCCGAGCTGAAACAGGACGCGGCCGAGATGCGCAAGCAACTCGACGCCAGCAATCGAATGGACCCCGGGTTCTGGAACGACGTCGGCATTGCCGACCTCGATCTCGTGCTGCTGATGGCGGACAGCCTGCGTCCGGCAGCGCGTGGCGGAAAACGCCGAGCGCCCGCCGAAGACCCCGTCCTGCACGCCTATCGCGAGGCCTTCCAGCGCGGTGCCAGCCAGCGTGAACGCTCTTCGGTCTTTGAACATTTCGATTTCCTGCGCGCACTCTATCCTGACGGAGCACCGATCACGGCGCTTCTCGACCAGATCAAGGAGGAACTGGCATGACCCCCCGCAAAGCCTCGATCAAACCCAGCCGCCTGCCGATCCCGAGCGCCGCACCGACCCCGGCCCCCGTGCCGGAAGCCTCAGCGGCACCTAAAGCGCGCAAGTCACGCGCAGCCCCCGCCGTGGCCCGTGGGGTCGTCGCCCGTGGCATGGTTGCGCCTGCCAAGATTGAAACGCCCAGCGCAGCAGCCACCACCACGGTCGACTGGCAAAACAAGCCAATTTCCGAAATTTCGCTGGCCAACATCACGCCGCATACCCTCATCGCTCCCAACTTCATGGTCTATGAACTGACCCGTTCGGAGCTGGCGGACCGTCGCGGCATCGACAATCACTTTCCGTCCGACAAGGAACTGCGCGCCGCCATTTACCTCGCCCGCGAAGTTTTGCAGCCAATCCGCGACGCGCTGGGTAAATTCACGCCCAACAGCGTCTTTCGCGGCAACCCGCTCGAACGGGCGCTGAAGAACAAGCCGGCCACCTGGCTTAGTACCAGCCAGCATGCGCGCGGGGAGGCCTGCGACATCGAGATCGTCGGCATGGCGACGCTGGCACTGGCGAACTGGGCGAGAATTAACCTGAAGTCTTTCGACCAGATCATCTGTGAGTGCTACGACCCGAAGAAAGGTCCCAATTCGGGCTGGGTGCATATCTCGCTGAAGGCCCCAGACAGCGGCGAAAACCGCAAGCAGCTGCTGAGCTACATTTCCAACAACGGCAAGATGGTCTATGTCCCCGGCCTCGTCGCCGATGTCGCCTGAAACGAACACGACTGTTCATTTGCCCCGCTCAAGGAGAATCCCGTGAACCAACAAGTCCTTAATAAGATCAAGACCACCGGTCAGAAAAAAATCCTCGCCTGCGACGGCGGCGGCATCCTCGGCCTGATGAGCGTCGAAATCCTTGCCAAACTGGAAGCGGACCTGCGCACCCAACTGAAAAACCCCAATCTTGTGCTGGCCGATTACTTCGATTTCGTCTGCGGCACGAGTACCGGGGCGATCATCGCCAGCTGCATTTCAACCGGCATGAGCATCGACCAGATCCGTACCTTCTACACCGCCAGCGGCCAGCAGATGTTCGACAAGGCCTCGCTGCTCAAGCGCCTGCAATACAGCTACAACGACGAGCCGCTGGCCAAAAAGCTGCGCGATGAACTGGACAAGGCGCTGAAGCACGTGGCCAGCCCGACCGAACCCAATGCCACGCTCGGCGACGACGGGCTGCGCACCTTGCTGATGATGGTCATGCGCAACGTCACCACCGATTCGCCCTGGCCGGTGACCAACAATCCGCTGGCCAAATACAATGATCGCGCCCGCCCCGACTGCAACCTCAAGCTGCCGCTCTGGCAGTTGGTGCGCGCCAGCACCGCGGCGCCTACTTTTTTCCCGCCGGAAGTGGTCACCTTTGGCAAAGATACGCCCAAGCCGTATCAATTCATTTTCGTCGACGGCGGCGTGACCACCTACAACAACCCGGCCTTCCTCGCCTTCCAGATGGTTACGGCCGCTCCCTACCAGATCAGCTGGGCAACCGGCGCCGACAAGCTGCTCATCGTTTCGGTCGGCACCGGCAGCGCCGCCAAGGCACGCCCCGGCGTCGACAAGGATGATTTGTGGCTGCTCGACAACGCCAAGAACGTCCCCGGCGCACTGATGAACGCGGCCTCGGCCGGCTGGGATATGTCCTGCCGCATCGTTGGCGACTGCCGCTTCGGGCCACCGATCGATCGGGAGGTCAAGGACCTGGTGCCGACTGCCGAAGTACCGCGCACCTCGACGATGCCCAAGCAATTCGCCTACGTCCGCTACGACCCGGATGTCTCGCAGGAGGGGCTCAACGAGCTCGGCCTCGCCGATATCAAGGCCGAGAAAGTTCAGGTCATGGACTCGGTCAAGAACATGCCGGAAATCCAGCGGGTCGGCACCACCTATGCGGCAAAGCATGTCACCCTTGACCATCTGCGGAGCTTTGTATGAGCACCTGTTTTGTCATCCAGGGCTTCGGCAAAAAGACCGATTACACCGACGGACGTGTCCTTAACCTTGACGCCTCCTACGAGGTCATCAAGCAGGGGGTCGTGGCCGCCGGACTGGAATGCATACGCGCCGACGAAATTCAGCATTCGACCGTCATCGACGTGCCCATGTACGAAATGCTGCTGCAGGCGGATGTGGTCATCGCCGACCTCTCCACCTACAACGTCAATGCAGCTTACGAATTGGGCGTACGTTACGCCTTGCGACCCAGGACCACGATTGTGGTGGCTGAGGAAGGCTTCAAGAACCCGTTCGATTTCGGCCATATCGCCCTGCGTCGCTACAAGCATTCCGGTGACGATATCGGTTTCGGCGAAGCCATGCGATTCATCAATGAGCTGAAGACTGCGATTCAGGAAATCCTGACCTCGAACCGCTCGGATAGCCCGGTCTACACTTACCTGCCCCAACTCGCACCGCCAAAGATGCCCGTCCAGGCACCGCCCCCACCAGCCCCGCCACCGGCATTTGCAGCGCCACCCATGCCTCGCGGCGGCCCCGTCGATTTCGCAGCCCCCGCCGCCAGCCCGCCCGGATTCGACCATGCATTGGCCGCAGCACCGGGCCTCGAGATGGCCGCGCCCCCCGAGCCGGTGGCCACGGCCAAGGAAATGCTCGACGAAGCGCTGGCCATGATCAATCCGCCGGAAGGTGGCGCCAGCGACTTCGCCGGTGCCCGCGCCCTGCTGCTTCAGGTCATCAAGGTACGCCCGAACGACCCCTTCGTCACCCAGCAACTGGTCGTCGCCACCTACAAGGCGAAACAGCCGGATCCGGAAAATGCGCTGCTCGAAGCCCGCAGCATCATGGAGCAATCACTCGACCCGGCGACGACCAACGATCCCGAATCCCTCGGTCTGTGGGGTGCCATCCACAAGCGCCTGTGGGAAATCAAGTCCCGTCCGGATGACTTGAACGCTGCGGTGGACGGCTACGAGCGCGGCTTTTCGCTGCGCCGTGACTGGTACAACGGTATCAATTACGCCTTCCTGCTCGACCTGCGGGCGCTCGAATGGCTGAAAGCGGGCAAAAAGGACGATGCCATTGCCGACGCCGTCCTCGCCCGGCGCGTCCGTACTGAAGTCAGTCGACTGGCCTTGGCGCCAGCCGAAGACAAGAACGCAGACCCCAAAAAACGTTTCTGGGCCGTCGCCACCCTTTGGGAAGCCGCGCTGGGTCGAGGTGACACCGCCGAAGCGGAACGTTGGGGCACAGAGGCCGAGGGGCTCAACGTCCCGCAATGGATGCAGGAAACGCGACTCGATCAGGGTCGCAAGCTGCTTGCGTTGCAGAAAGAATTTGCGACGCGTTCAGCGCCTTAAGCACGTCACAGCCGGCAAGAACACTTCCGTCACCAGCACCGCCTGATTGCCCAGGCGGTGCCGCGAACGGCGCGCCCACAAGGTAGTCGTCACCGGCCCGAGGGCAGCCGCGCGGCGATAAAGCGGATGCCGTGCATCCAGGCGTAAAAACTCGATGTCGCCGCGCTCGAAGCCAGGGCAGGAAAACAGCAGCGACCCCAGCGAACGGCTGCCGAGCCCGGCCATCCAGCGGTTCATGCGGCCACGGACGGCGGCCGACAAGGTTGTATGGGCAAAGATGACCGCTTGGCCGTCGCATTCGAGCGCCACTTCGCGCACCCAGGCCAGCTGGCGGCCGGTTGCATCGCCCGCTGCCTCATCAGCCAAGGCCTTGCCTTTGCCGTAATTGAGCAAGCGAACGCGAAAGACCGAACTCGCCTGCTGGCAACGTGCCGTCAGCGAATCCGGTTCAGTCAGCCAGGAACGAAGGATAGGTTCGGCCAGCCCGCCAGCGAGGCGAACCCGCCATTTGCTGCGTTTCATTATTGTGGGCGTGGCGCCTTGTCGATGCCGTTCAGCTTCATGCCCGGCTTGATGCCGCGCTGGGCGAACCAGCCCAGGTTCATTTCCAGCGCATAGCGGGCCGGCACCCTGGCGCAGTGGTTGTCTTCCGTCTGCGGTTGCATGTCCTCGATGTTGATGATCTTGCCCTCTTCATTGAGGAAGGCCACGGACAACGGCAACAGCGTGTTGCGCATCCACATGCAGTGCGTGTTGTTCTCGGTGAAGACAAAGAGCATGCCGTGCTGGGCCGGCATCGTCTGACGGTTCATCAGGCCAAGCTGGCGATTGCGATCATTCGAAGCCACTTCGGCCTCGATGCGGTAGAACCCGGCGCTCAATTCCATGACCGGCATGGCGCTCTGCGCCCAGGCGGTGGCGCCCAGCGCCAGCCCGATCACTGCGGCAATCAGGTGTTTATTCATTTGAATTTTCCTTGCAAATCCTGGTAACTGCCGTCGATCTGTCGCCACTTGCCGAGCGCCAGACCGTCCAGCGTCGCCGCCCCGATGGCGGCCCGAATCAGACGGAGCGTAGGATAACCGATGGCGGCTGTCATTCGCCTGACCTGGCGGTTCTTGCCCTCGCTGATGCGGATTTCCAGCCACGACGTCGGGATCGCGGCGCGAAAGCGAATCGGCGGATCGCGTGGCCACAGCCCTGCTGGTTCTTCGATCAGGCAAACCTTGGCAGGCAGCGCCGTGAAATCGGAGAGTTTGATGCCGGCGCGCAGTTGGTCCAGCGCCGCCTCATCCGGCACGCCCTCAACCTGCGCCCAGTACGTCTTTTCCAGCTTGTGTCTCGGGTCGGCGATCTTCGCCTGCAACTGGCCGTCGTCGGTCAGGATCAGCAGCCCTTCGCTGTCGGCATCGAGCCGGCCGGCGACATACACATCCTTGACCGGAATGAACGCATCCAGCGCCCGCCACTTGCCTTCCGGCGTGAACTGGCTGAGAACGCCGTAAGGCTTGTTGAAGAAAACAATGGAAGACACGACCGCAGCGTTTCGAGGGTGACGAAAGATTTCAATTTTCGCCGATTTTTCGGGTTGACCGTGGACTAGCAGAAAAATCCGGACGCAACCCAGCGCCATGCCCGGCAGCCAGCGAACCTACTTTGCGACCTTCCAGCCGGCAACAGCGAGATCCGCATGCGCCCGTTCAAAAAATTCTCCGACATCGCCAGCATTTTGCGTCGCTTCGTAGGTCGTGCCGCGATAATGAAATGTCTGTTTGCCAACCGAATAGGCCTTGCCACCGATAAAGATGAAGTCGCCTTTGCTTAACTTGTGCACCAACGGCTGCCAGAAGCCGCATTTCGGGGTATCAGGCTCGATCATCTGGGCGTATCTCAACTGCCCCGGCTCAGCGTTGTCGGCACAAAGCCCCATCGACGCGAAAAGCTTGTAATGCCCGGCATACGTCAGCCCCGTGGTCTTGATCGCAGTGACCGAAGCATCGACCAAGGATGCGGGGAAATACGCGAAATAAATGCTGCTATCGCCAAGCATCCCGCTTTCAAAAGCAGCGGCCACGGCCACGTACTCGCCGGGTTCGGCATTGAGCAAATATACCCGCCCATCCTTGGCGAAATTTGAAGAAATCAGGTGATCTTCACACGGCTCGTTGGCCACGCAGCGCTTCACGAAATAGAGGGCGTCGGCTCGATAGGTCGCTATCCCTGAAACACGAACCTCGACGTACAGTCCCAAGGCCGAACTTTGCGAATTGACCGGGGGAGGCACGCTTGGCGCCGTTGCACAACTGGCAAGCAAAAGAAGGACTACAGACATCAAACCGCATCTCATGGCGCCTCCCCATCTATCGTTCTCGCTAGTTTGAGGATAGCAACGCTGGCGCGACTTACAAATGTGTCATTTGGCTTGACAAAAACCGCAGGAAATCCAGCTTCCTGGCCATTTTTCTGACCTGCCATCGGACAAAACATATCATTTAATGCCAAATAATTTAAATATGGTGAAAAATTAGCCAATTAAACATTTTTCAGAGATCTTCGTGAAGTATTACGCAACGCGCACCGGTCATCATGACTAGCATTCGATTGCGCAAGACACGGCGCCCTGCCACGCAGTCTCAGGACGTCCGGCATGCTTTCCGATCAAATCAAACTGGAGCTTTTTGTAATGAATAAAAATATCGTCGGGGTAATGGCTGCGATGGCTGTTGCATTCGCTTCGAATGCGTTTGCGGTACCAGTGACCCAATCAACAGCCCCGGCAGGCGCAGACTCATATTGGTACAGCAATGGCTGGAACTGGCAAACGCTGGGTAGCGTGACGTTGGCAACCGGCACCAATAGTGTCCTGTCACTGACTAGCACCGCGTCGCTGGTAGATCAGGGCTGGGGCGGCCAGGACTATAACAACGGCGTGAAGATTGGCCTCTTCGACAACAACAATCTGGTTTGGTATGACGCTGTTGCCGGCTCATATCACAACTGGACTACTCAGACCTATACCGCTGGCGCCGCGACACTGGCGGCCCTCGATAGCAGTCTGGCCACAGTGAACTGGGCCGACAACATCACCCTGCAGATGTTTACAACACCGTATGCATGGGGCGGTTGGGAGCTTCACGTTGCCAACGCCTCTTTCTCAGTAACTTCGGAAGCCTCAAGCGTCCCTGAGCCAGGGGCCCTTGCCTTGTGCGGGCTTGGTATCGCCGGCTTGGCCGCAACGCGCCGTCGTAAGCACGCAGCAATTTGAAACAATGTCATTGAGCGGTCCGGCGGTTCATACCAACGGACTATTTCATGCTCGATAAAGCAGTCCCTCACAAAAAAACGGAGCCTATTGGCTCCGTTTTGACTGAAGGATACTTCATTGAATTCTGAGTACGATAGCTGAATTATTCCTACGCAATGAGCCGTGGGCAGAGTCAAGCACCAGTGGACGAAAACAGGCTTCGGAGAAGGCGCGGGAGAACTCATCGATGGGTAGAGAACGAGCCTCAATCTTCCACGATGCCCACAGTCAACAATCCAACGCCATCTAAAACAGATAAGCCAGCCCGTCGATGGAGGGCCGCGATGCCAGGGAAAAATCGCTCAAGTGTTCGGCCTCTTTTAGTGGAAGAAGGCGTAACCGATCAGGATCGCCCCGACCAGCCCGACGGCATCAGCGATCAGTCCGCAGGCCAGCGCATAGCGAGTCTTGGTGATATTGACGCTGCCGAAATAGACGGCCAGCACATAAAACGTGGTTTCCGTCGAGCCCTGAATGATCGCCGCCAGTTTGCCCTGGAAGGAATCGACGCCATAGGTCGTCATCACATCGACCATCAAGCCGCGCGCGCCGCTGCCGCTCAGCGTTTTCATCAGGCCGACCGGCAGCGCCGGCACGAAATCGGCGTTCAACCCGACGGCCAGTACGACACTGCGGATGGCGCCAATCAAGTAATCCATGCCGCCCGTGGTGCGGAACACCGAGATCGCAACCAACATGGCGATCAGGTAGGGAATGATCTGCACGGCGACGCCAAAGCCTTCCTTGGCACCCTCGATGAAACTCTCGTAAACATCGATGCCGCGCCACGCTGCAACGGCAACAAAAAGCGCAATGATCGAAACGATCAGACCGCTGCCGAGCAGGCCGATCATCTGGGCCATCTGCTCCGGCGGCATGCCGGCCAGCCAAAAATACATCACGCCCATCAACGCCGCGAACCCGCCAAAAAAGGCCAGCACCGGCTTGCAGAACAGGTTGATGCGCTGCCAGATCGCCACGGCGACCAGCCCGGCGCAGAAGGAAACGAACGTGCCAAGCAGCGTCGGGAGGAAAATGTCGGCCGCGTTGAAGCCGACCAGTCCCTGCTTGAGCGCGATGCTCTGGCGGATGGCGATGACCGAAGTCGGGATCAGCGTGATGCCGGCCGTGTTGAGCACCAGGAACATGATCATCGGGTTGCTGGCGGTATCCGGCTGCGGGTTGATCTCCTGCAACTCGCGCATCGCCTTGAGGCCAAGCGGCGTGGCGGCATTATCCAGGCCGAGGATGTTGGCGCTGAAATTCATGACGATGCTGCCGCTGGCCGGGTGACCGGGCGGAATATCCGGGAATACCCGGCGAAAGAACGGCCCCACCAATCGCCCGAACAGCTGGATCAGCCCGCCCCGCTCGCCGATCTTCATCACCCCCAGCCACAGGCTCATGACGCCGACCAGGCCGAGCGAAATGTCAAAACCCGTCTTGGCGGTGTCGAACAGCCCGTTCAGCACCCGCGTGAAAATATCGAGGTCGCCCTGCAGCAACTGCGCCACCGCGGCCACAAAGCCGACGTGGATGAAAGCGACCCAGATTCGATTGAGCACAGGCGGAGGCGGATGGTTGAAAGGCAGCCAGTCTATCGGGCTAGGTGACCGCTGTCACCGCGCCGGCATTAGGCCGTGAAACGGGGCAAGCCCCAGGCCTCGCGCACAACCTCGTACTCGCTCTGCGGCAACTGCACCAGCAAGGGCTGCGCCGCAGCATCCAGCCAGCCGGCGATCTCGGTCATATCGGCCAGCGCCATGGCCGTACAGCCGGCCGTCGGCGCACCCGCGCTTTCCCAAACATGCATGAAAATGCACGACCCCGCCCCCGCCACGACCGGCGCGCTGTTATGCGCCACCACCGCCCCCACGACATAACGCTGGTCGCTGCGCAGCATGTCCTCGCACGAAGCCCAGTCGCGCTGCGCCACAGCAGACTGATCGACAATCCGGTTGTAATGCACCGACGCAGGATCGTCGATCGCCTTGAGATCGGGGGTCGCACACAGGTAGGGCAATTTGGCATCCCGCGCAAAAGAGCTATCCGCGGCCGCGATCCCGAACAGCGCTGTGATCGCAAACATCCCCGCCGGCGTACAGCCATCGCCCTCCCGCTTCTCCACACCACCTCGCCGTGCATGCAGGCCAAGCCCCCAGGCCAGCCCGCCCCGGCCCAGACTCACCGACACCACCGCACCAACCGGCTGCCAATCCCCATCCAAATCGGTCCGCGCAAACCGCTGTAACTGCGCGGCGCAGGCCTTCCAATCCGGCGCGATAACGAGGATCAATTCGCGAGACGAGGCGAGTGCGCCAGCGGCGTTTTGCGACGTAAAGCTGGAAGACAGAGTCGTCATGGAATCAATTCAGTCAATGTGATCGGGACCAACTGACGGGATCGAAATCTCTGTTTCAGCAGAAATTTCCGGTCGACCGCAGCACGCCACGGAAGATGTCAAACCTGCAGAGCCCATTGGCTTTTGCGGCATATGCCGACTCGATCACCCAAAATGCCGATTATTTCACATGCATTTGAAGGCGATGAACCTAAAGTGATCAGCAACTGCAACTCACATCAATCGGCATTCCGCACTCCGCCATTCGAGTCGATGAATCCGCCCCACTAAGGAAATTTTCGGTGAATATCAAAACGCATGGCGCCAGTCTGCTGATGACTCTGACCCTATTTGCCGTCGGTAATGCCGATGCCACACCGATCAGTCTGTCTGCCTTGAACAGTGCTTATACGCAGGATTTTGACACGCTGGCCAATACGGCCAACACGACCACCAACACTGGCTTGCCGGTGGGCTGGACACTGGCCGAATCCGGCGGTGGCGCGCGGGATAACGAACAGTATGCGGTAGACAATGGCGGCAGTAACACGGGCGACATCTACAGCTACGGCGCCACCGGCTCAACGGAACGTGCCCTGGGTAGCCTGCGCAGCGGGACGCTCATTCCGAGCTTCGGCGCCGAGTTTTCCAATAGTACCGGCGCTACCATCACCGCGCTGGACATCGCCTTCATCGGCGAGCAATGGCGCCTCGGCGTTGTCAACCGCACTGACCGGCTGACCTTCCAGTACAGCACCAACGCTACTGACCTGGCTACCGGGGCTTTCCTTGACTTCAGTGCGCTAGAATTTATGACCCCCGACACCGCCGGCCAAGGCGCCAAGGACGGGAACGCCGCGGGTAACTTTACGGCGGTGAGCGCCACCATCACCGGCCTGAACATTGCCGCGAACACCCATTTCTGGATTCGCTGGACCGACATCGACGCCACCGGTTCTGACGATGGCCTGGCGATCGACAACTTCTCGCTGACCGCCCGAGGGGTACTCGGCGAAGCACCGGTGACCGTACCGGAACCTGGCTCGCTGGCACTGGCCAGCCTGGCACTGGTCGGCCTGCTGAGAACGCGCCGCGGCAACGGCGCCTGAGCACCCCGGGTCGACTTTATTCGACCCATTTTTACTCGGCGCGGCGCAGGCTGGCGACCCTGTTCAGCCTCGCTATGGCGTAGCGATTCGACACGCGTCTGGCCGTAGTACCCACACTGATTTTTGCTGGGCATCGCACTATTCGTCTGGATAATGGTCCGTCATGCAGGACTTTTCCAACGACGGAGAAAAACATGGGAAAAAGCCGCCTCGAAGCGTTCAGCGATGGCGTGTTAGCGATCATCATCACGATCATGGTGCTGGAACTGAAGGTGCCGCATGGCGAAAGCATTGATGCGCTCGTCTCGTTGATGCCGGTGTTTTTCAGCTACGTATTGAGCTTCGTCTACGTGGGCATTTACTGGAACAACCATCACCACATGCTGCATACCGCGCATCACGTGACAGGGCCAATCCTGTGGGCCAACCTCCATTTGCTGTTCTGGCTTTCGCTGTTTCCCTTTACCACCGGCTGGATGGGCGAAAACCACTTTGCGGCGGTGCCATCAGCGGTCTACGGCGGGGTGTTGTTCATGGCGGCGGTGGCTTACTGGATTTTGCAGCAAACAATCATCGCTTCGCAGGGCGAAAATTCGCTGTTGAGAACGGCGCTGGGCAACGACTGGAAGGGGAAGTCTTCGCCGGTGGTCTACGCGGTGGGAATCGTGTCAGCCGCTTGGTCACCGATGCTGGCACAAAGCCTGTACGTACTCATGGCGCTGGTTTGGCTGATTCCGGATACCCGCATCGAAAAGGCGCTGGCGACGACTGAGTAGCAGGCAGGTTGAAGCAGCCCACCGGGTTTATTCGGGGGCAGATGACATTTGTCCGCTGGCTCGTGATGGGCGACCGCTGCGGTCAACCGGAATTTTTGCCCAAAACAAGAATTGCCGGATGGCGCCTGATCTGCACAATATCGTGTCGCCGACGTTGTACTTGGCAAGCAGTTGCGGCACGATGACAGCGTTATGATCGGCGCCACGTCAATTGAACCGTTGCGCGTTGAAAACCAGAAAATTACACCCCCGGCGCATGGTTAACGTGGGTCGGGCCATGGAGAAGATGATCGTGAATGCATCGAGAAATCTAATATCGGCTTTCGGCTTGGCCGGGCTACTGGCAATCAGCGGTTGTGCGCCGATGTATGGCTCCGGCTGGGAAAGAGACTATCCACCGGTGGCCTATTCGCGTGATTTGTACCCGGGCTACGGCTCGGTTCAGGCGATTGACCTGATCCGGCTCGAGAACAATAACGGGATTGGTGTTGGCGCCATCGCCGGCGCCGTGATCGGCGGGCTGATCGGCCATCAGGTCGGTGAAGGCAATGGCAATACGGCCGCTACCGTCATCGGCGCCGCTGGCGGCGCGCTGATCGGGCATGAAATCGAGAAACAGAACCAGCCGCAGGGCGACCAGTTCCGGCTCACCATCCGGATGGAAAATGGCGGCTATCAGACGGTGATCCAGAACACCGATTTCGTGGACCTGCGCGTCGGTGACCGACTGCATATCGACGACGGCGGCACCGTTCGACGTTACTGACCGGAACCACCCCGGGGCGCAGACACCGCCCCCATTCCAGAGCGAATTTCCTAGCCGGCGCTGGCCGGCAAAATGTACTAACGCGCGCCTGGCAGGTTGATGTTGCCGGCTTGAGCCTGTTTTTCTTCATCGTGGGAATGTTTCGAGGCGTAGCGAATCAGATAGACCGCCATCCCCAGGATAAACACGATAGTGAACAAACTGAGCAAGCCGATGTCGGATGTGAATAACAGATTCCATGCCATGAGTCTTCTCCCCTTTGCGTTGACTGAAGCTGAAATAGCTTCGTGACACCAAACTATGTGCAAGACATATGCCTGATGTCCGCCGCGGCAATTCCGGGAAGCGGGAATGGTGACACGGTATGCGAAGACGGGCTTGATAACGCGCTGGAAAGCCTTGTGGCACAACCAATATGGCCATTTCACCCCGGGCAGGCACCGACCGCTTTTTTCACCCGCCGTCGGGTGTTGAATGGCGGAACCTGGCGGCCACATTGCCATTCATGACACAAGGCCCAGCGCGCACTGTCAAAAATGACATTAAACGCGCGCCACCACACCGCTGGCCCATTTGCGCAACAACACAAAACAACCATGCTTTCAGGTTGGAAACCAACAGATTCAATCCGGAAAATCGACGACAACATGGCTGGCCACCCGGCCGGAACACGACAATGCGTCGGAATTCATCATGGGTCCAACGGCCACACCTCCCCTGGGAGGAAAGGAAGTAGCTGGCGCGGCGGACTCTGCTGGTTTCCTGAAATATCCATAGCCAGATACGTGCCATTCCCGATTTTATTTGCCAATCCTTAAAAATCAGCGACTTGCAGACAAACAGGAGCATCCCGTCCCGGCTCCGCCGTCATAACTGTCAAACGATGCTGACAATTGCGTCGCGACCAGGATTGGCAGCGCCTTGTCCGATCGTGGTGTAACGGTAGCCACGATCAAGAGTTCCGGTTTTGGCGCGAATTTCCGGTTGACCGCAGCACGCCTGAATCCGCTGGATTTTCGGGCGCCCCAACCCGGACAATTGCCGTGCCGACCGGCATTGGCAGTGAATCATGAACGCACCCGGCACTTTTTCTGACGCGGCTATCCTGCTACTATTTTCCGACGCCCGAAGGCAGTCTGCAGGGGCTTAGCACATATGATTATCAAGGCCACCGTCGGCCATCCAGCCCGGTGTTGACGATCAACACTAACTGCCAACTCTCACCCCCATGAGCCCGATGAGCGATCACGATCTTTCCAGAATCCGGGCGCAGGCACCGCTGGTTCACAACATCACCAACTATGTGGTGATGAACAGCACGGCCAATGCCCTGCTGGCAATCGGCGCCTCGCCGGTCATGGCACATGCCGTTGAAGAGGTCGAAGCCATGGTCGCCTTGTCACAGGCACTGGTCATCAATATCGGCACCTTGAGCACCCCCTGGGTTGACGCCATGTTGCAAGCGGCAAAGCAGGCGGCCCGCCTTGGCATTCCCATCGTACTGGACCCTGTGGGCTGTGGCGCCACGGCTTTTCGCACGGCAACGGCCCGTGCGCTGATCGAGGCGGCGCGACCGGCCGTGATCCGCGGCAACGCCTCTGAAATCCGTGCCCTGGCAAACGCCACGGGTACCACCAAAGGGGTGGATAGCCTGCACACGCCGGACGAGGCGTTCACCGATGCCCAGGCGCTCTCCCGTGCGCTGGGCTGCGTGGTGTCGGTCAGCGGCCCGGTAGACCTGATCGTTGCTGATGACCAGGTGGCAAGAGTCGCCTATGGCCATCCGATGATGACCCGGGTCACGGGCATGGGATGCACCGCCAGCGCCTTGTCAGGCGCCTTCGTCGCGGTGAATCCACAGCCGTTCGAGGCGGCGGTCCAGGCCATGGTGGTCATGGGCGTGGCCGGGGAACTGGCGGCCGAAAAGGCACACGGGCCAGGCAGCTTCCAGATGCATTTTCTGGATGCGTTGTATGGACTGAACGACGCAGACATGGCCAAGCGCAGAAAAACATCAACATCATGAATCACCTGGCTGAATCGTCGGCTTCATCGATCGCCGGCGTCGATTACGCCATCATTTTCAACGCCGCCAGCAACAGCATGGCATTTACGGATGCCGATACCGGCCGCATTGTCGATGTCAACGAGGCCTGGATCCGGGCCACCGGCATCGCCCGCCGTGCCGCGATCGGCCACTCGGCACTGGCGCTGGGCCTGTGGGACAACGCCCATGAACGTGATGCCTGTGTCGCAGCGCTTGCCCGTCACGGCCATGTGGTCGATTACCCGGCGAATCTTCGCCTGCAATCGACGTTTCGCCCGCACCTGATCTCTGGTCATATTGTGCTGATGTGCGGTCGCCGGCATGTGCTCTGGGAGCTTCGCGACATCACCCAAAGCCGGCAGAACGAACTGGATCTGCGCGAAAGCGAAGCCAAGCTGCGGACCATTCTCGACAGCGTGGACGCCTATATTTACCTGAAGGATCAGCAAGGCAACTATCTGTTCGCCAATGCCCCTGTGCGCAAGCTATGGGGCGTGGGGATGGCAGAGATTGTCGGGTTCGGGGACGAAAAATTCTTTGATGCGGCCACCGCCGCGAACATCCGCGAGAACGATAGCCGGGTCCTGCTGGGCGGCGAAACCCTGAAGACTGAAGAAACAAACACCGTGATCGAGACCGGCAAGACGGCCACTTATTTCTCGGTCAAACTGCCGCTGCGCAAGGACGACGGCAGCATCTACGCCCTGTGTGGCATCTCGACGGACATTACCCTGCGCAAGAAGGCGGAAATCGAACGGACGAAGTACCACGCGCAACTGGAAGCCCTGGTCGTGCAGCGCACGGCCGAACTTTCCGTCGCCAAGGAATCGGCCGAATCCGCCAACCTCGCGAAGAGCGCGTTTCTGGCCAACATGAGCCACGAGATTCGCACACCGCTCAATGCCATCATCGGCATGACCCACCTGATCCGTCGTGCCGGTCTGCCCGACAAGCAGATCGAACGGCTCGACAAGGTGGATTCAGCCGGGCAGCACCTGCTTGAAATCATCAATGCCATCCTCGATCTGTCCAAGATTGAAGCAGGCAAATTCGCGCTCGACGACACCGACGTGCCAATCGCGACGCTCACCGCCAATGTCGCGTCGATGTTGAGTGTCGCCGCCGAGTCCAAACACCTCAGCATCTCGATCGAGAATCACGCCACGCCCTATCACCTGCGAGGCGACCCGACACGGCTGCAACAAGCGTTGCTCAATTACGCCAACAATGCCATCAAGTTCACCGAATCCGGCACGATCACCCTGCGCAGCTTTCCCGTCGAAGAGACTGCCGACCATGCCCTGATCCGCTTCGAAGTCAAGGACACAGGCATCGGTATCGCGCCGGAAGTTGCCGCCCGGCTGTTCAGCGCCTTCGAACAGGCCGACACCAGTACCACACGCCGTTATGGCGGCACCGGACTGGGGCTGGTCATCACCAAAAAACTGGCTCAATTGATGGGGGGCACTGCCGGTGTCGACAGCACACCGGGAACCGGCAGCACCTTCTGGTTCACCGCCCGGCTCAAGAAGGGAACGCGCCGGCAGGACCAGGCCATTGCCCCTAAAGCCGAGTCGGCCGAAGCAATCCTCGCAAACCGGTTTGCCGACCGCCGCATCCTGCTGGTCGAAGATGAGCCGGTCAATCGTGAAATCGCCACCCTGCTACTCAATATCGTCTGGCCGGTCACCGATGCAGCGGAAGACGGGCAGGAAGCGGTCGCCATGGTGGAAAAATCCGGTTACGACCTGATCCTGATGGATATGCAGATGCCGCAAATGGATGGCCTGGAAGCCACCCGACGCATACGCCAATTGCCGAACGGTCGGGATGTTCCCATCGTCGCGATGACGGCCAACGCCTTCGCCGAAGACAAGAATCGCTGCCTCGGCGCCGGCATGAACGACTTCATCACCAAGCCGGTGAATCCCGATCTCCTCTACGCCACCATCCTGAAATGGCTGTCCTGACGCGCATCATCGTCGCTCGCCAGCGCATGACCGGCCGTTGCAGACCGCCACGGTCAACCGGAAAATTTACCGAAAAATGAAATTCTTGCGCGCCGCGTGATTGCACTCCCCCGACCGTCTGCCGACCTTGCCGGACGCTAGTGGTAGAATAGCCTGTTAAGGAAGCAATGGCAGCGGAGAGCAAGATGAGCACAATTACCCAGGGCGATCGTGTGTTTCACCCCAGCAAGAAAGAATGGGGACTCGGGAAAGTGCTTAATGTCACCCCCGAAAACATCGACATTTTCTTTGTGGGCGCAGGCTCCAAACGTCTTTCAGCCGCCTTTGTCGGTCTCGAAAGTGTTGAGGGCCGCACGGCCAAACACCCCCTGCTCGACAATCTGATCGAAACCTCGCAAATCGACAATGCCAGCTTCGTCACCCTGTCGGTGGCCATTGATCGCTTCCTCGCGACCTACCCGGAAGGCCTCGAAGGCAAGCGCTACATCAAGGAACAGCGCGAAGCGATCCTGCGCGGCAACCAGCTCTTCATCCAGTTGCTGGACGAACCGGAGCTCGCCGGACTCATTGCCGAAGGCCGCTTCCAGGACATCTGCGATCGCGCCTGCCACATCGAATCAGCCACCAGCCTGCTGACCAAGACCGAAAAAGGCGCACTTTACGGCGCCCTGAAGGCACCGATGAATCAAAAGACATTCTCGCTGGGTCTGGCCGAATACCTCTACGGAACCGACCCGGAAGAAGATCGCTTCAAGCAGTTTGCGCGCGCGCTCGGCATCATCGAGATCAGCAAATGGCCATTCGTCACGCTCTTCGGGTTCATTCGATTTCCAAAAGAAAACATCTTCATCAAACCGACCACCGTACAAAATGCGGCCAAGGCCCTGTGCTGGCGCGTCAATTACAAACCTGAGCCCAATTGGCGCACGTATCAATCGGTGCAACGCCTCTATAACCACCTGCGCACCAGCCTCCTCGAAGAAGGCCTGATGTTCCGTGACCTGATCGACGTCCAGTCCTTCATCACCTCGCTCGGCCAGAAACAATAGCGTCGCTTGCATGGCAGGAACTGGGTTTCTTAGCACGACGCCGACATCAGCCACTGCGCCAGCAATACATACAATTGCCGGGTCTCCAATGGCTTGCGGAGCACGAGATAGCCGTCGCGCTCGGCCTGCTGCAACTCAGCCGAGGCAAACTCGCCGCTGACCATCGCACCGCTCGCTTCAGGACAACGCGCAAAAAGTGCTTTCAAGATCTCAATGCCGCTCTCACCCGAACGCAGACGCTGGTCGCACAAAATGGCTTGCGGTACAAAACCGTCATCAAGTATCGCGAAGGCCTCTGTCGCGGAAGCGGCGCAACGCGCATCCACGCCCCATGCCTTCATTAAATTGAACCAGGCCGACGCCACCTGCGGATCATCCTCGACCACCAGACAGGTACCCGCCAGTTGGCGCTGAGCTGAGCGGGCGTTGGACAGCTCTGACAGCATCGGCTGCGACGCTCCCATCTCGGCGGCCGGCAATTGGAACCAGAAACGCGAGCCACGGCCTTCGACCGAATCAAAGCCATAGGTCGCGCCCATCATCTCGGCACAGCGCGCCACTACCGCCAGGCCCAGGCCATGTCCGGCACTGTCGATTCGCCAGGCATGTTGATCGCGGTAGAACGGCGAATAGATTTTCTCCCTGCCCTCCCCGGCAATCCCCATGCCGGTGTCCCAGACCTCCAGCCGCCACGCATCACCACGCCGCCGCGCCCCCAGTACGATCCCGCCGCGTGCGGTATAGCGCAAGGCGTTATGCACCAGATTCACCATCGCCTGCCGCAGCAACAAGGGATCGGCGAGAACGGTTCCCGGGCGCCGCAATTCATGGACCCGCAAATCAAGGCCACGGCTCCTTGCCTCTTCGCGGAACAACATCGACACATCCTGCATCATCGGACCGAAGGCCACCGGCAAACAGTTGACCTCAGCCGTACCACTTTCAATACGCGACAGGTCGAGCAAGGAATTGAACATCAGCGTCACCGAGTGCACGCTGCGCCGCAGATCGTTCAGCGAAGGCACTAGGGCGGCATCACGATTGCGATGGGCAATCGACTCGATCAACAAGCCCATGGCATGGACCGGCTGGCGCAGATCGTGGCTGGCGGTGGTCAAAAACTGGCTTTTTGCCTGCAGGGCAGCCTCGGCCTCCTCTTTGGCGACACGATAGCCATCGGCCAGCTTTTTACTGTCTTCCTCCAGCAGCGCATGCTCGACGAAGAAGCGATGCGAACTCATCGCATGTCGGTAAATCGACACAACATAAAACAGGGCAAGAAAAAAGACCACCGGCCATTCATCCGGAAAGGTCCAGGGAATCAGCAGTACGCACCCACCCCACGAAGCCGCAAAAAACCGTTTGAAGGTGCCAATTTCCGGCGACTGGTGGGTGGCGTTTCCGGCCACGATAGCCATTTGGGTGGTGGTCAGAACATAGATAAACGAGTGGGACACGCGCCCGGCGGTTATCAGGGACACCATGCTGACCCCTAACCCATGGATGATGGCCGCCTTATGCACGATGGCCAGCCATTTTTCCAGCGCCTGCCCCGCTGGCAGTTGATCGATATCGCGCCGGAACGCAGCTTTGCGCCGCACGGCCCAAACATTGCCAATTGCATACGCTGCCAACCACAACCCCATCATCGTGAAATCGAGGCCCAGCGTGGCCATCCAGATCATGAACGGAATGCCGACAAAGGGCATGGCGTGAATACCAAAGACCAGACGCTTGAAGGCGATACCCAGCAATTGCAGACGGGCCCGATCCGAAAGCACAGCTTCGGTGGCTTCCCTCTCAGCCAACGCTTTGTCGGCCCACGCGTCCAACATCATGGATCGATGCGACGACCACGCAACAGCGTAATCGCTTCCATTCGGTTAGCCACACCCAGCCTGGCGAGAATATTGGTCACGTGCTCCTTGACCGTCTGTTCGGAAATATCCAGCGTCAGCGCGATCCGCTTGTTGGGCTGTCCACGCATCATCATGGCCAGCACCTGGCCCTGGCGCTCGGTAAGCCCCAGTTCCTGAGGACGCATCGGCAATTCCCGGCGTATCGCCGGGGCAGGTCCCAGGTCATCCCCCTGCGTGAACCACACGCCGCCAGTGCGCAGGACGGTCACCACCTGCGCAAAGATTTCCGGCGGCTGGTTCTTGTGCACAAATCCGTGCGCCCCGGCATCCCTCGCCTTGCGCTGAATCGCACCATCCTCGTCGCCACTGACCACCAGCAGACGCGTCCCGGCACAGCGCCGCGCCAGTTGCCCCAACAACATCAGGGCAGCACCTTCCGGTAGCCAAAAATCGACCACGGCCAACACCGGACAGCCGTCAGCCTCTATATGTTGCAAACCCTCATCGCCATTGCTCGCCATTCGGACATCATCAAATCCGCAGTGCGTCGCCAAATATTCGGCGAAGCCACGTGCGACCAATGGGTGGTCGTCAATGACCAGCGCATAAGGCATCTTGCTTGTTTCACTATCCACGATTTTTTCGGCAACACCTTTCCATCACACCCGACAAGTTAGCATTTGTCATAACTTATCGAAACCCTACTTTGGTTGGGTAGGCATCCGTTTTGCAAAACCACAGAATTGACACCGGAATATGTGAAATCCGTACAGATGCCGACCCTGACGATCTAGCCAAGGAAGATTCATGAAATATGCCTTGATTATTTACAGCTTTGTGGCCGAGGCGCTACCAGCGAGGTGCGCAATCGCGACGCAGGATTGGCGTCGCGGGGAGCCATCCATGGTTGCTGATTTCAAAGCTGCGCCTGATTTTCGCGAATCATGGCGGCAACGCTCAACTTCTTATCGCCTAACTACACCCATGACCCCAACCATTTTTCATATCCGTCTTCGTATCCTCGTTTCGTTCGCCGCCGTCGCCCTTTTTTCCGGTTGCGCAGCCCAAGTGGTCAAGGAGGAGCATCTCAAACAGAAGACGGCCTTCGCACTCGGTCTGGATCAGAACGCGTTCACGATTTCGGACCGGGTCGACGACGGTCTTCAGACGCGCTACAGCGTCAAGACCAACAACGGGCGCAAATTCAACTGCTATGTCGAAGGCGCCTTCGGTTTTACTACCGGCGGCGTGGTCAGTGATGCCATTTGCAAACAAATTGGCGCTAACGGAAAATCGAAACCCAAGGGGAGCGGCGGAAGCCCATGCAACGAATTGCTCAGCGCCGCAGGGCGCTGCTGAGACACACAAAACGTCCATCACGCGACTCCACTACATCAACCCTGACTCACACGAAAGGCAAATATCATGAAACAGACTATCGCAGCCGGCATTCTGGCAATGTCCTGCGTGGCCGCCACGTCGGCGTATGCCGCGCAAACCGTGATCGATTTTGAAGATCTGGCGCCATGGAGCACGCCGATTGACGGCTATGGCGGCGCCAGTGGCTGGGGAACCAGCGGCATTGTCTTCGCCAGCGATGGCGAAGGGCAAGGTCAAAGCATGTTCCTCGGCGCGTTCACTGGCGAAATCAGTTTTACCGACGCGCCGATCATCTTTGAAGGCACCTTGTTCAAGTCGTACAATGCCATTCCAAATTACACGAGCATTGGACTTTATTATCAGGGACAACGTGTTCATACCATTCTTGACCCGCAGGCACCACTCAGTCTGGTCTGGGTCGATTCTGGCTACAGCGGCCTGGTGGACAAAATCCGCTTTCTCGGGGGCAGCGAGGGTTATGCGATCGACAACCTGACCTACTCCGCCGCGTCAGTCCCTGAACCGGAAGCCTATATGCTGCTGCTTTCAGGACTGGGCATCGTTACCTTGGCCGCTCGTCGCAAACGCAAATCAACACAGTAACGCGGGATCGACTGTAGCGGCACATTTCCGGACATTCACCCTTTCCCGCGGTCAACCGGAAATTTCATTCAAAAATGAAATTTCCGCTCGCCGCTCAGTGGCTGGTGCCTTCCGACTTGGTGATCTTGTTCCAGACGTTGTATTTGCCGACAGGCTTGTTCATCGGCAGACGCTTCACTTCCTTCAGCGTCACCGCGTCGTAGACGATGATGGCGCCGTCCTTTTCCCACAGGCTGGCCAACACGTATTTGCCATCGCGGGTGAATTCGACGTGGGCGAAGGTCTTGCCCGGTTCCGGCTTGAGTTCGGCAACGACTTCCAGCGTTTCCTTGTCGATGACCTGCATGGTGTCCTTGAATTCCTTGCTCATCATCGAATCGATCCACGCGTAGCGGCTGTTTTCGTGGCTGCGCATGAAGAAGCCAGGGCCGTTGGTCTTGATCTGCTTGATCGTCTGCCAGGTTTTCATGTCGATGATGCTGATCAGGCCTTCATTCAGATTGGGCGTGGCCATCACCGTTTTCCCTTGCCACGCCCAGCTGATGCCTGAGCCGAGGTGCGGCATGCCGGGCAGTTCGAGGTCGGCGATTTTCTTGCGGGCATCGAGATTGACCACCTGTCCGCTGACCGCGCTCTTCGAATCGTTGCGTGAGGCACCCATCAGCTCGTCATAGCCCTGCGTGAAATAAAAATCATCGAGGTAGTCATCAAGCTGCGTGCGCTGCGGGTTGAGGAAGCCGGGGATGAAAGCGCCCTCCTGATATTTGTAGTCGTGGATCATGCCGGCCGGAATGGCGTCGGCCTTCGGGTTGTACGACACCTCCCAGACCTCTTTCACGTCCTTCAGCGCCGCGACGAAGCTCCGGCGCGGCGAGGCGTCGTAGACGGCCGACACGCGGGAACTGGTCTTGCCGTCCTTGTCGGTCACTGGCAGGATTTTCTTGAGGTTCAGGTCGGCATCAAGAATGACCAGGCTGTGCGGCAGATAGTTGGCCACCGCCACCCACTTGCCGTCGCCGGACACCGCCGCGTTGCGGGTGTTGATGCCGGCGCGCACCTCGGCGATCACTTTCAGGTTCCACAGGTCGAACTTCGTGATCCAGCCGTCACGCGAGGCAAAGAAGACGTAACGGCCATCCGGCGTGAATTTCGGCCCGCCGTGCAGCGCGAAGCGTGACTGGAAGCGGTAGATCGGTTCCAGTTTGTCGCCATCGAGAATGGAGACGTGATGATCCCCCGACTCCACGACCACGAACAGGTTGAGCGGGTCGGCCGTGAACTGCGGCTTGTCCGGCAAGCTGCCGGGGGCAAAATTGACGATACGCGACGCCTCGATTTCGGTCTCGCCCCACACCGGCGTCGCCTTGAT